>Ga0307942_1003215_pt1 | contig 13233 bp, 17 predicted proteins | sample OrgLakmetagen175_FD_201846 | JGI IMG/M metagenome (GOLD analysis project Ga0307942, IMG submission 201846) | Saline water microbial communities from Organic Lake, Antarctica - #175 | ecosystem: Environmental > Aquatic > Non-marine Saline and Alkaline > Saline | place: Antarctica: Organic Lake...
ACACTGACACACTAAAGACAAATATGCCGGCCCTAGTCAGGCATTCCTATTTATTGCACACTGACACACTGAAGACAAATATGCCGGCCCTAGTCAGGCATTCCTATTTATTGCACACTGACACACTGAAGGCAGAATTGCCGGCCCTCCCCCTCTTTTAAAATTTCCGTGAGCATTATCAATCGAAAGCTGCTGATTAAACTTCATCTGTACACTACAAACCGATGCACGTAAAGGCAAATATGTCAGCTTCCCACCCTCTTTGCATATCCCTGAGCCTTACCAAAGTTGTTACAAGGGCGTTTTGGTGGAGGGGTTTTAAAGTACCCAGTACCAAAGTGACTCCATTTCCTTAATTAATGTGGCGAGTGATTTTTCACTGCCTGCGTATTTTCTTCATTTTTGTTGCCACTCACCATGCACACTGATCCATGCAAAAGCAGATATGCCGGTGACTTGATGACAGTACAGCACAGCCTCCTCATACCCCACCCCCAGCAAGGCACGGGTCCATGCTGCTTGCCTGTCTACCTGCTTAGCAATGGGAGGAAGCAGGTGACACACAGCTGCCATGGGAAATGGATGCACTCAGCATTAATGACCATAACAGACATGCAGGCAGGCAGATCGTCACACGTGTGTGTGTGTGTGTGTGTGTGAGAGAGAGAGAGAGAGAGAGAGAGAGAGAGAGAGAGATAGAGGGATGGGAGGACAGGGAATTTCAGCTGCAATAGCATCTTAGTGCAATCAGAAGAAATACAACACAAATGATATATCATCTTACCCTTAAGAGGTCTGTTGTACTTTTAAAGAGAGCTCATTGTATGCACAGACTAACAGTTTGGGTTCAGATTGTGCTGTGTTTCTCTGACACTCAACTGGAATCAAAACAAGGGCAAGATTCATCATGGCTGGCCAGGCAGAAATCACGCCAATACCGTACAGGAATAGTCCAAAAGGCCCAAGAGGTGATGTGCCACTACTGTTATCTGCGTGTACATGATATGTCAAGTGGGACTAGTTTGTGTGCCCCAGTGGGACTGGGTGATGTGCATAAATGGGAATGGTTCACGTCCACAAGTGGGACTGGGTCATGCGTACAGATGGGACTGGTTCACGTGCACAAGTGGGGCTGGGTCATGTGCAAAAATGGGACTGGTTCATGTGCACAAGTGAGACTGGGTCATGTGCAAAAATGGGACTGGTTCACGTGCACAAGTGGGACTGGGTCATGCGCACAAATGGGACTGGTTCACGTGCACAAGTAGAGCTGGGTCATGCGCACAAATGGGACTGGTTCAAGTGCACAAGTGGGGCTGGGTCATGTGCAAAAATGGGACTGGTTCAAGTGCACAAGTGCGTGGGGCTAATAATATTTTGTCCATGTCTCCTCTGAACAATTTTGCTGGATGTGTTGTAGTACTTCTTTTATCCTTTTGTTTTCATTAAACGAATAAACTTTTCTGGGTATTTTGTAGCAATCCTTTCGTTGCCAATAAAAATGAATCCCTGGTTGGTGGACACTGTAAAGACACTCAATGTCACGTCACAATGCGGACAGCTATTGCAAAACGGTGTACGGAAGAATCAACTCAGTTTACGTACGACATCAGTCTGGGACCTAGAGGCAGAGGTTTTAGACATATGCTCATGACATTGTCCCCTGTTTCATTTAAATCGTCGGGCCGGAGGGCCGGATCACAGCACCATCTGTGGTAAGTAAATAAAAACATACAGACGTGCCGTTGCCAGCAGCATTACTAACTCTCACCAAAAGCCGGTTTAGACCAAGCATGCCAACTTCTGATCCCGATCAATAGAGAAAGAGGAAAAACCTATGCAGGCAGTGAAAAAGAGTGTTTCCTCACCAAATGAATTCAGGAAAAGGAGCCACTTTGGTACCGGGTACCGTAAAACTCCTCCACCAATAGTAGATTAAATTTAGGGTACCTTGTCAACACATCATGTTATTTTACTTCATTCATGTAGGGAGTGCTTTTCACTGCTTGCGTAGTTTTCTCTATTTTCTTTCAGAAGTGCATTTGAAGCACCTCCATTTTTGTGTTCTAACTCCAGGAATAAATTTGAAGCTCCTATTATCTTGTTCGCTCCAACTCCATACCTGTCGATGCCCAATACAGCTGTGTTTTCCAGTCGTGTGCGCAAGCAGGCAGCAGCAGCCATAGCACATTCAAGCACGCAAGGACAAACAAGGCCCAGTGCAAGTTCCTGTTTGTGCTCCCAGTCATCTGTGTGAAGCTGGCGTGGATGGCTTGTTTGGCGCATCTGCTGCTTGCCTGAATCAAGCCCCGAAGAGGACTTGTCGTGCTGACCATGCTGGGCGAGTTGATTGCTGCAGTGCTGCTTTGCTGCCCTCCTGCGTCACGTGCATGTTGTGTACCAAAACATGTGACAACAATCGAATAAAGAATGTACATGTGACGAAATCAAAACAGAGAATATGCTTGCTAGCAGCCTGCTGTAGCCGCACAACAACCTTGCTGCTTCCCATTCCTGTTTGTTGCCTGCATCACTTTGGTAGGAAAGACTCACGGCACTTCGGCTAATGTGTCTCCTTTTCCTTAATTGATGCAGGGAGTGTTTTGCTGCCTGCGTAGTCTTCTATTCTTTTCTTTCCTTTCTTTTCCTTTTCTGTTTCTGCCTGCATCACAAATAGGGAGGGGAGGAGGGAGACTACTTCATCCTTGGTAATAATGAGCAAACCGCCAAATTTGACGTGCGGTATGAAAACTTTTGCAGCTGCAGGCAGAATAGTTGAATAAACCCACAGTTGCAATTTTGACCCTCAACCTACTAGGTTTGAACTTTTGACGTGTGGTATGAAAACTTATGCAGCTGCAGGCAGAGTAAATGTATAAACCAAATACCACGGTAGCCACAATATAAATCCTCAATTTATTAGAGGCCAGACATTTTGAGGTAGAATATAACTGATCATACAACAAGGAGCATATACAGCATGGCAGTGTGATGATTGGAGTACCTGCTCATCTCTGGGCTGTATGATGAAACTATGAAAAGTTACATTCGCTCTGATGAGTGCAGTGTGAAAGGGAGCTTTGTTTGTGCTGAGGTATGTAACGGAAGTCTTACACACCATTGGTAAGCAAACGCGTTGGATTGCCAATGGTGTGTAAGACCTCCGATATATACCTCAACAGTTTGCAAAGCGCTACACGCATTCATGTTGCCTCTTATATGTGGTACACCATCAGCAGCTACGCAATCCAGTTGCAACTCAGTAGTACAGGACATTACGCAGTACAATCACTCATCACTACGTAGTGACCAACACATATGCATGCAGCACAACATAACCTTTGCCTGGTTTTGACCACACTTTGTTGCCTACCATCTTGTTGCGCTGAAGCAAATTCTTCTCCATCATCATGTGCGTGCTGGAAATAGGAAAGGAGGGGCCAGGAAACCACGAGGAAAACGATCAGCCCAGGAGCTATGTAACTGTAGTGTCACAGGAGTAGTCGACGACATTTGACCAGCCTTTGTGACCGACTTTGTGACCAGCCTGGAACAAGCCGCTCAACTCCCTGACAGCACTGAATTTTGTAATGCATGCAGGTATCTCTATTGCATGGTAATTATACAGATGTGGCATTTTGACAAACAGACAACCATGCTTGCGCGTATGTGCTAATAATAGCAGAGTAGTTTATGTACATCAAATTTGGCATGCGCACCCAATAAACGAAACCTCTTCCTCTTCTGCTTTACACACAATTATCGTGTAATATTACTACCTGCCGTAGTTTTGGTCAAGAGCTGCCGATAAGAATGCGAGTGGACCGGGCACCAGCAGGGCCGACAGGCAGCATAACAAGGCACCGTAAACTATGCGCATCATATTTTACTTATGAGAATAATAGAGTTCCACAATGAATGACTCGGGGTACAATTGGTACACTGTCCTTATTTGAAACTCTGTTCGACTGATCGACGGAGTTAATCATTATTAATTTGAGTTCATTATTATATTACGAACCTTCATAATGACGGGCTCTTCTTCCCTGCCCAAATTTCAAAACTTCCCCCTCATTACATTCCCCTCACCTATGCCTAACAACGACGAGTTCACACGCACAACCCTGCACGAGCTTCTGGCAACTATCGATGCCGACCTATACGTGATGAACTTATATTGCGCTACTTGAGGAGGTAAGACGACTGCTACAGAACTAACGATGGGTGTCCTGCAAGCAAGAGACGACCAGGAGGTCTACCAACAGCCGTTCTCTTCGTCTCCTGGAACCCCATGCTCTTCATCCTCCTCTTCCCCATGCACATGCTCCCTTGACACTGACACATCCACAGCTGGCAGTGCTCCTCAATCTGTTTGCCATGCTGGATATGAGGGCGCAGCAATTATGGAGCTGCTGCATGCCGCGATCGATTAACGATCATGTCACAATTAGCTTGACTTGAATGAAATCTGTTTGGCCCGTCCTTTATTGCCCTGCAGGTTGCCCACCTTGCACAGCTCAAATGGAGGCTTGGGCTAAACAAGGTGGCAGCCTTTTCCCGCGTGTAGCGTTTCTCAACGTCAGTGTGGACCAAAATCCCAACATAGCCCGCGCAGCCGCTCTGTCCTTCGGACAAAGACTGCAGATGGATGCCAGCGTGAACTCTTACAGCCTGCTTCAGCCACGCGCCGGCCAGCTGGGATGCAGTGGCTTCACTATTCTTCAGCAGGATGCGGGAGTTGTGAAAAGTGCCACCCCCTCGTACCTGCAGCATGGACCTCAGGCGCACAGGTGAACATGCGTTTGTTTAAATCACTCAAGTGCAATTTTTGTCTTTTGGGCACAGCTAATTCAAAGAGCAGTTAAGCTGCAACTCACTAAACCTTAGACGCAAACTTAGTTTTGAGCTGTAAGCCTCCTGATCTCCGCAATCGTCAGGTTGGCCGGGATCGCATACATATATGTATGCATTCGTTTGACATGTTTTCACTTGATCATTTATAAGGATCTTTAAGAGGCTTTGGGTTGACACAAGATAATGATACGGCTTTAGCCTTGCCCACGCATCAAACTACAGAAAATGTCAGATCACTGACAGCTGTGCGTAGCTTTTTTACGTGTTGCACCCATCCAAATGGGCAATGTCCAGACATGCGAGAGTGCGTGATACAGAGTGTGCGGAAATGGGAGGATCGCCTGCCATGCTTCAGAACTGTCAAGCGTTTGAGTTTGCGGACTAGCTGATGACACTCAAGCCTTGACAACTCTTTCTGCTCCCTTTTGCTGTTACAAACTTTGATAATGTCGTAATCACTGCATTGCTGAACCATCCTTTTGCAAGCAGGTGGGTGGAGCAGTGGCTCTGGAAGCAATGCGCTGTTGTCCAGAAAGCAGCGCCTGTAGATCTGACAGAGGGAGCCCCTGGTGCATCGAGCTGCAGCACATGCAGCAAAAATAATGGAGCGTGTGTGCCTGATGCACCTCACACCAGTAGCAGTCTTCAGGCTCCCCGTTCTGTTGGACACGACGCCATGGATGCAGAGCACGAGGAATGCACACAGGTGTGGAAAGTAAACGGAACGGGTTGAGGTGTTTGCAAGCTTCGTGTAATGCACACACGTGCAGAAAAATGTTGAGATTTGGGGCAAGTTGCTGAGCTTTGGGTTTGGGAGTGCACACAAAAGAACAGCCACACAAGCCGCTGGCTGTTGCTAATATGCTTACGATCCATGCCGCGTAATAGCTTGATTAAAAGGATCATTTGCACCTTTTATAGTTCCATTTATGCTTGCATGCGGAGGAACCTCTAATCCTGTTTGAACGTTAAGCTAAGGGCTTTCTTCAAGCTCTGCATTCTGCCCTGCTTATTGCATTGTGAAAGGAAAATTGATACAATTTCCTTCCCTGTTTCTCTTCTTTAATTTAGGCTCTGAAGGCCTTGCTCAGGCAGACGGACGTATCCAGCATCCGAGGTGCCTACGAAGTGCTTGAGTCCCACTTCCAACACGAGGAGCAAATGATGGGTGCTTGTGGCTTTGGGGGGCAGGTAAGCTGTTTTAACATATATGAGTGGTACTTGCTTGACTTCCAGTGTGTGTGTAGTCTGGAAACTGCTGAGCTCAGAACACATGAACTCCATTTGTGCAGTAGTGCGGCAAAAGTGGTGTCACTCTTGCTTTTAGTCAATCCGTTATCATCTTGGTCCTCACAGCTTGCTCTAGCCCAAGCCTGGTTTCTTTTCTTTTTTTCCCCCTTAGGCAAGCTTTCTTAATCTTCTTGATCCTCACAGCTTGCTCTAGCCTAAGCCTGGTTTCTTATCTTTTCTTTTGCCTTAGGCAAGCTTGCCGTATGTTTCTTCCTTCCCCTTTTAGAGCAAGTTATGAAGGCCTTTAAGAAGATGTGGGTTTGCTTGGTAACGATTCCCCATGGCTAATAGGGATCGGCTTGTCAGTGATTGTTGCTACCAGGTACTGATTGGCTTGTCGTTACCCGGCAGTGCGTGATTCGACCAGACAGTAATTCCGGTAGTCAGACGCATGCATACTCGATACTGTTGTGTATCAACGTTGAGATGTGCAACATTATACTAGATATGTGAAACGTGAAACGTTGCTAAAAGGATGATCCGATAGATGCCAATTCTGTTCTTTACGTGATACATATCCATGCACACACACACACGCACACACAAACACACACACACACAAACACACACACACACACACGCATGCACGCACGCACGCACACACACACACACACACACACACACACACACACACACGCACACACACACACACGCACGCACACACACACGCACGCACACACACACATACATGTTACACCACGGAGTGTTCAATCCTGTGAACACGCCTCCTTTTTTGGATGATACCTTGCAGGGGCCTTTGTCGGGCTTTCAATCGCACTGCAACCATCATGCCATGATGCTAAGACAGCTGCTGGACATCCAGGCTCTTGTTCTTCAGACTCAGCACAGCAGTGAGAAAGCAAGTGCAGCCGCTCGTTCACTCGTGCAAGCATTCTTTGACCATGCTGAACAGTATGATGCGCTGTATGAGGGCAGACTGGAGTAGTGATGGCTGTGTTGTTAGTCAGTACTAACCGACAAATAGGTGAACAATTTCCCAACCAGGAAATGCATGGATCCCTGCACTACAAGCTTGCGCATATGAAGCAGAGCAGCGCAACCATTTGTAATAATGGAGCTACTCAGTGGAAGTTTGCAGGCTTGCTAGCATAGTGGAATTCATGTGTTTGTTGGCTCTGGACATTTTTTCATTTTCTCTGTTGAGTCGTAGCTGTGCACATTCTTTCCTTTGTTGCCAACTTACGCCAAGAGATGCATTTCAGATCGATATTACTGAAACCAAGTAAAAACATATGCGCTCACACTGCCCACTCAGCACAGACACAGTCTAAACTGGAAAAATGTTCTTTTATGCTCATGCTGGCTTGTCATAACAAATCAGTCACTGCAAAGTATAAGACTCAGCACAACAATCTACTTTATTGAAGAATGGTTTTAAGCCAGGGTCGAGTCTCTCTCGAGCAAAGGCTGGGAACTGCACTACAGACTGCAATTCTCCTGATACTCTCTCTCTTTCTCTGCTGTTTCTCAAATCCGACATACTTGACACACTGATGTATACTATACCACACACACAGTAGTCGGCTGCTGCGCCTCTCCCCCCCAGGGCTGGGAAGTTTACTCAACCATCTGACTAAGCATTGTGTAGTTTACTGAGCTAATTGAATACCGCAATATCAAAACCAGAAAATGCTATCTTCAATAAACTGGCTTTGCCAGCTTATTGCACGAGACGAGGCAAAACAACCTCAACTGAAAAACCAACTAACCAAATCACACGAATCGTCACAGCCAGCAATTGGGCGTGACAGGCTACACCCAGCCAAACAACATTAGTCATTGCAATGAGGCTCTGCATCCGTTAGGTGGTGCAGGGCACAAAACAACATCCTCCCCTAAATAATGCAGATAGTGTTTAAAATAGATGCATCCTTTTTCTTTTCCTTAGACAGCAGTCTAACTCACTGCACCAACCACAAAATAGATATTGCAAGCTTCTGTCCTTGTAGTAATCTTTGTTGATGGTCACCTTCATTATTGCCAACAAAATCTGTGAATGTTAAACGCAAATTTATGAGCCCCTTTTTCTTGTTGATGTAACAACGTTCAGAAATCACATTTTAACAGCAAAGGACGTTTTAAGGATACCGCTATGCGGATCTCTCTAACCCTATATTAAAGACGCAGTAGTTGTAAATGTTGCATTGGTAACTGGATATCCCTTTCTTGAGGCAAATTACAATCTAAATTTGATTGTGCCCACCCAAGCCGCCTAAAAAATTGAGAGTTGCCTGCCAATTACTTGACAATGATACAAAAGACAGACAACAATGAATTGGATCACAGTATTGTCTGAGCCAAGCATCAGACTCCAAATGTTGGCAAATACTACCCTGATCTCTGGACCAAGGAAGAATATATCAGCAAAGTATGTGTTTTGCATTGACATGGTCCTTTTGCAGTTCTCTGCATCCAAGCCTTTTGCTTTCTGCACACACTTTTTGTTCACTGGTCTTATCCTGCACGCTGGGAAGTCTACCCAAATATCCGCGATCTTTACTAGGACACATTCGTTGTGGATTGCCACTCTGTTTACTAGAAGGAAAAAAAACTACGCAGGAAGTGAAAGTCACTACCCACATCAATAAAGGAAAATGATCCACTTTGGTACCGAGTACCGTAAAGCTCCTCCACCGCGAAAAGGAAAGAGAAAATCAATGGGGATCAAGAAGGTTACAAGCTTGGCCTGAAACCGGCTCCTGATGAGAATTGATAATAGTAGGTAGTACTGGAAAGGGCACGTCTGGTATGGACAAGTTTAGCAGCAAAGTTCACAGAGTGCACATGGAGCTTGGAGGCAAGCTTCTTACCTCTTTGAGAATCAAGACCCAGTTTATTGAAAGGCTTCAGAGTGTGAGTGTTGTAGATGGTGCCACCCACACCCAAAAGGATTACGTGGAGAGTAACGGAGGCTCCTTGGAGAATGTTGCAGAGATCTTTGTGCTGTTCTTTTGCGGCGTTCAGCTGGTTCTGAGGTCTGGTGTCCTCACAGTACTTAATCTCGACGAGGTAGATGTCGTGCCGATTTCTGTTGAGGTCTTTAGGTCGGTGCTGTCTGGGGTTGGTGGCTGTGCTAGTGGCTGGCGGTGCTGCTGAGTTGCTCCCAGTCTCCCTCAATTGCCCCCTGCCACTCCGAAGAACCCACCCCCCTACATCAGTTTGTTGTTTTTGTGTTTTTGCAGCGATGGGAGTAACCAGCACAAAATCTGGGCGGCTGCAGGTAAATCTGTCTTTATCTGAAAAGCGGGGTGGGAAGAGCCATTTTGGAACAATTATACTTTCAGCTGTTTCAGGAATCTGGAGATTTTGCATGGTCATCCGTTCGTTGCTGCCTATATTTATGGAGGCAATGCATGATCCTAAGGAGCCTGTTTTACTGATAGCCTTGAAGATCATGCGGCATGCTAAGTTGTGTCTTTCTGTGATCATGTTCCTTATTTGTGTGTGTTGGCACCCAGAAAGAATGTGCAGGGCGCTGTCTACGTATGGGCAGAGGGGGCAAGTTTGACTTGTTGAGAGTTTGAACAATACCGCATGTTTTTGATTATATAGGGTGCCTGTTCTGTATTTCATAATGATACATTTGGTCTTAAAGGGGACATTGGATGATGTTAGGTAAGCATTGCTAGTGGCTCCATTGGCAGTGCCGTCCTTGATGAGGGTTTGGTAGTACGCATGATCGTTCGCTTCCGTTTTGGCATTTCCCAGTTTATGGAGAAGATGCATATGTGCTTGAAGGGCGCCACGGTGGTTTGGTAGGTACCAAAGCTTTGGGGGAGGAGAATGGGCCATGTTTGTTGTATGGGTATGATTATGGGTTTGTGTTTGGGTTCTATGTCTTCTTTTGCAAGCCAGTGGATGTTGTAGAAGGGATTTCCCTCAGGGCCTGCTATTTTGCTGGAGGTGTCTGCAAGGTCGGAGTAGGTGGTGGCTGACTTTTTAGCAAGGGCGTTGGTATGTTCATTACCGATAATACTGGCATGGGACTTTACCTTGAAGAAGTGGATGGGCAATGGTGATTGGCGGATGCTTTAGCAATGGGTTGAAGGACATCTCCTTGGATGTGGTGCCGATGGAGATTCGGGTGTGAGAGCTGCTTTTTGATTTGCCAATTGGCGCATTGATGTAAGGCTGTCTGTGGATATATATGAGTAGCCGTGTATGAATGCAGCTGCTATAGCTGCTAGCTCTGCACGTGAGATGATGTTGGTTATACCTATGCCTTTTGGTTTTACAGAGTTGGAGACATATAAGTGAGGGTGGTATACACCTGATCCTCTTTACTAGGCTATCTGCGTTTGTTCTCTTTTCTTTTCTATGCTTGTATTTTTATTGAGCAGCCATGCCAGGCTGGAGGCCTTTGTAATCCAAACTAAACTAAACTTATTGAGCCCTTTTATTATACAGTTCGTTCCTTTATCTTATCCCTAATTAAATTGTAATTATCTTATTATTACTAATACCTCTACTAAATTTAGGCGTCCCCACGCACAAAGTGCACCAACTAGTTACTAAACTAAACTACACTGCCATGCAATAAAAAGGTTAAACAAGATCACAAAAACTAGACATAAAATACACTTGAACAACAGCAACAGTGATAATGGGGGATCTGGAAGGGGGGTTACTGGTAGAGCGGCTGAGGAGGGCTAGGCGCAGGTCGGATTGCATGGCTGACAACCCGCCGGATCCTCATTAGTCTCTGTTGTTTCTCTTTTTTCTTGTTTCTGGTGGGGCTCTGGCTATTGCGAGCACTGGTTGAGAGCCTTTCCTTAATGCACGCTGGTGACTTCCAGCATAGACATTTACTTTTACTTTTACTTTAAATACCGTAACCACATCTCGGTCTGGTGTCTTTCAGCCTCAGCCTCAACATCTTTACGCCAAATTATCAAGTTCATACAAAGACCTTGATATTACTTAACCACGTTTCTTCCTCTTTGTTTCTGAGCCTAAGAATTAATTTGTGGCTGGCCGAGACCAGCAGCCGATCAGTTAAACATCCTGTATGTAAACCCCCCTGTAACCTTGTATCTCATGAACCAATCATGTGAAATTTAGATTCAATAAGACGCCCTAATGCAAAATCCAGATGAGGGCTGTCAATACAACTGGCACAGCGTCTTAGTTATCGACCATGTTGAGCTGATCATCCCATTACTCCTTGCAAATAAAACCAAACCAGCATGCCTGTTACCTTCACCATCAAATACTAGTGGCAAGCGCATTCAACAACGAAATCAAACTACTATGTAAGCGATGACTCCCAAGCAATCTACTACTATGGCCCGGAGATCTGCCCTTCATTAGCAGATAAGGTACTGTAATCCTTGCACACCCCTCCTTGACTCCATTATACAGCAGAAACACCTGCACACGGATCCTTGCACTTTTTCATTGTTTAAATAAATTGCTCAAGCTCAAGCTTTATCAAAATGCCTCGATAAAAAAAGCGATCCAAGAGCGCTGCAGCCCTGGTCTGGTCTAATCTAGATCTAAGTGGAGGTCCTTCAAAGCTTCATCAAACACCCTCATCTCAAAAAAGCGATCCAAAAGCGCTGCAGCCCTGGTCTGGTCTAATTTAGACCTAAGCAAAGTTCCTTCAAAGCTTCTCATTGGTTGCAATTTCCTGTTCTTGTGCCGTGTCTTCCTCAATTTCTAATTCCTCCTCCCCCTCCCCCTCTTCCTCTCCTCCGTCCTGCTCCCCTTGCGGTTCCTTGTCACGTTGCTGCTTCTTCCTTGCAGCAGCTGCCTCCTCTTCCGCTTCAGCAACCGCCTCCTGAACGTGCGTATGTGTATGTGTGTGTGTGTGTGTGCGTGTGTGTGTATGCCTGTGCGCACATGTTCTTCCTCATGGCAGCAGCCTCTTGAATTTGTGTGTGCATGCGTGTAGTATGTGTGCGTGAGCGTTTTCCATGCAGCAGCTGCCTCCTCTTCCGCTTGGGCAGCCGCCTTCTGTGCGTGTGTGTGTGTGCGTGTGTGTGTGTGTGCGTGTGTTGCGTGTACAAATAGTAGGAGCACCGAGAGACACTGCCGTGTATGGTTTGATGACAGATAGTAAGGATGAAAGGGCCAGGTGCTTTAAATTGCACACACACACGCACACACAAGCACACGCACACACAAGCGCGCACACACACACACACATACACATACACACGCAAGATGAATTCCACACGCACACAGAAGCATTGCATAGGGCTTGTGGTTGTCCTGATCAGAATGGCGGCACTTTATGTTTTGTGAAGCTTACCACCAAAGTCACTCACGGGCATCAGTCATCAGTCATAGTGATGAGTTGGGTTGGCCAGAACCATATATATACGGTGTATACACGGTATTTTTGGCAGGGAAATCATCGACTATACGGTCATATACGGTGTATATATACGGTCCTGGCCAACCCTAGTGATGAGTCATCGCGCAGTCATAGTGATGACAGATGCGTCTACAGGTAGGCGCTTCTCGTGCAAAACTCACACGCACCCAGAGTAATAACCAAAACTATATCAGGAATGTGGTCGAGACTGGTGGGATGTACGCTTTAATTTACCTGATGTACGCTTTAATTTATTCCTGACCTGTTCCATGACATTTCCTAAAGAGGCGCTCATGCTCTTTTATTTCCAAATGATGACAGATGCGTACACAGCATACACAAACACACACACACTCTCACAAAGCACACACACACACCAACAAAACACACCTTGCGAAGGCAGTGCTCCTCATGCCATTGAACAGAAGCGTCCGTGTACCTGTGTGTATGTCGTGTGTTTGTTAGTGTGTGTGTGTGTGTGAGTGTGTGTGTGTGTGTGAGTGTGTGTGTGTGTGTGTGTTTGAGAGAGAGAGAGAGAGAGAGAGAGAGAGAGAGTGTGTGCGCATGCGAGCTGCATAGATGAGGTTTCAGGCGCTTTCAATGCCCTTGGTAACACTGGACTTTACTATGGACAGCTGCGAATGCGATGCACTGGACTTTGCTATGGACGGCTGCGAATGCGATGCACTGGACTTTGCTATGCACAGCTGCGAATGCGATGCACTGGACTTTACTATGGACAGCTGACA
>Ga0307942_1003216_pt1 | contig 13230 bp, 15 predicted proteins | sample OrgLakmetagen175_FD_201846 | JGI IMG/M metagenome (GOLD analysis project Ga0307942, IMG submission 201846) | Saline water microbial communities from Organic Lake, Antarctica - #175 | ecosystem: Environmental > Aquatic > Non-marine Saline and Alkaline > Saline | place: Antarctica: Organic Lake...
TTCAGTCTGGCCTCCTTCTCTTCTTGAAGCTGCCTTTTTTTTTTTTGCTATAGCTCAACTGCCCTCGCTGGCGGATATAGCTGTGTAACCCTTACCCTTGTTTTCCTCTTCCGGCGTTCTTGCTTTGTGAAAGTCTAATCGTATAAATTCAACAGTGTATCCTTTCCTGATTCTGATGGCAACTAAATATTTGACTGGCTTGATTAGTTATTGTTAATCAGTTATTAAATTGCAGCAAAATTTTGATAGACAAAATGCAAGCGTCCAAAAATCATCGTTGTATCAAAGGGCAAAATTGCAATGCCGATGGGAAAAAAGGATCCGAGAGCCCTAACCGAGATTGGCAGGAACTGCGGCAACCTTGAGGATGTAAAACTTTGTCCGGTCTATGTACTATGATAGAAGGTACCTATAACAGCATTGTTGGTGGCAATAATTCCCCTGGGTAAGAAGAAAATCCGTGTCACAGTTCATCCAAGCCACAAGAGGGTCAATGCATAGTAAGGCTGTAACAAATCACGATGGGGTTTGCGCCTCCCACAATGGGCTTAGGGGGAAAGAGGTATGTGCAGTGATGAAAGCACCACAAGCATAACCTTCTGGGTTTCTGGGCACCGATCCACACATAGACATCAATTCCAAACTCGTTGTGGACGACTGGCTATGCAAGACGCCACCAGCTCCTTTGTTGCTTCAGCACCAAGCCCATAATTGACAATGTTCACAAGGCTTGGGACATCCTCATCCTTCACCGGGACGCCATCTTTCAAACCTGGGTAGGAGCAATGACATCCCCAGGAATGTGTGTGTGTGCGTGCATGTGTATGTGTTGTGTATGTGTGTGTTGTGTATGTGTGTGTTTTGTAGATGTCAGGAGGTGTCAGGAAGCAAAGCACACATGCTGTTTCTTCACTGGTGGCCATTACTCCGCTAGCATGTATGGGGTGTAGAGGTGCCTGCACTAAGCATGCCCAAAACGTAGAACAAGAAAAAAACCACGATTGTATTGCCCTACAGCGATGAGGACCCATAACCAAATTGTAGTCGTGCATTTCCTGGGAACATGTGCACAATGAGCTGCATCACACTCTTGTCTACCAAATGTGGTGGAATTTTTACTGTACCCGGTACCAAAGTGACTCCTTTTCCTTCATTGATATGGGGAATGGTTTTCACTGCCTGCGTAATTTTTTTCAGTCTTGTCCAGCAGCTTCTGCCTTTGGACTGCAAAACAAGGAATGCAGGTTTCCCTCAAGTGGGCAGGGAAATCCCAACACAACAAGCTTAAGGAATAGGACTCTTATGAAATGTGCCTGTCATTTTGACAGGCAAGGCAAAAGGCAAAAAAAAGTAAGCAAGACTCACGCAGGCAGCAAAAGTCATTCCCCCTTAGTAGGAGAAGACAAAAGTTCCTATCACCAAACAGGCAGACCCAAAAAACAAGCCAACCAAAATTTCTATCACCCAAACAGGCAAACCCAAGAAAGAAGCCTACCAAAATTCCTACCACCAAACAGGCAGACCCAAGAAACTAGCCTACCAAAACTCCTACCACCAAACAGGCAGACCCAAGAAACAAGCCAAGGAGGAAGAAAATCTCAAAAGAGGGCTACAGCAAGTCTTGCAAATGGTGGCCCTTGCCTGTGTTGTAACACAGCCACTAAATGCCCTGGCCACCCACCATCTGTCTTTACGTGGAATTAACTCTAAACCCTAACCCTTTTGTGAAAAGGCTTTTCATGGCAGCAAAAAAGGATCACACACACATGTCCACCAGGCTCTCACTCTGCAGCCCTGACGTCTGTCCCAGTTGGCGCAAGCAGCAATGATGCCCTCAGTAGTTATCAAGGAAACATTTCCCCCTCTTTGTTTGCTCACACGCACACATTTTTTGCTCATACACAAACACAATGTTTGCTCACACGCAAACACATTTGTTAGCTCACACGCGAACGCATTTGTTAGCTCACACGCAAACGCATTTGTTTGCTCACACGCAAACGCATTTGTTAGCTCACACGCAAACACATTTGTTTACTCACACGCGAACACATTTGTTAGCTCACACGCAAACGCATTTGTTTGCTCACACGCAAACACATTTGTTTGCTCACACGCAAACACATTCGCTTGCTCATACACAAACACATTTATTTGCTCACACGTAAACACATTTTTTTGCTCACATGCAAACATATTTGTTTGCTCACACGAAAACGCATTTGTTTGCTCACACGCAAACGCATTCGTTTGCTCATACACAAACACACTCGCCGTCCAAATCTTGTTTCAGGTCGTTGACAGTTTAACATTGATAGTTATTGAGTCACAGACGCACCTAAGCACATCGTACAAATGCCGTCCACGGCCACCGTGACTTGCTCGTTTATGCTGCTTTCCGGGGCACTGATCATATCGTACTTGGACTTCTTCTCCGATTTTGCGATCTCAATGCGGTCTATTTCGATCTCAATGTCTTGCCTGCGCATGTGCAAGTGTGAGTGCATGTCCATGTGTGTGTGCGTTTGTGTGTGCGTGTGTGTGCGTTTGTGTGTGGGTGTGTGTGTGAGTGTGTGTATATGTGTGTGTGTGTGTGTGTGCTTCTACAATTTTGAAATCTCAATGCAGTCAATTTGATCTAAAATGTCCTGCCTGCGCATGTGCATGTGTGTGCGTGTGTGCATGTGTGTGTGAGTGTGCTTGCAAACTCAAAGTTGTCACACACAGGGCAAGCATGAAAAGCAAGGGTGCACCTCTGTAAGGGATGGCGATGAATGATCTAGTGACGCATATAGCACAACAACACAAGCTGTCAAGAAAAACCCTAGGAGGCAACAACTGCAACTCTTGAGCTGCAGGCACACACACAGCACAGGTGCAGGCAGAGCTGTTGTGGGTGGGAAGAAGGCTTTGCCGTCAGCAAACGTGATCAGCAAAACGAACCCTCGTCACGGTGTACGAGGCCTTGTCAGATCAGGCACAGCATGCTTCTGAGCCCAAAGCAAGCCCCGCCGTGGTGTGGGTTGTGTGCAATTGAAATTTGTGAGGGCTTCAACTGCCCACCTGAGCAACCAAATGGCTGCACAAACGTTACAAGCTGTATTAGACAAGCACTAGACTACTAGCAGCTTACACAGCAGGTTGCAGGGTCTCCCTGTTTAAAGTAGGCAAGGGTGTTCCACTACACATTTCCCCCCTCATTCTGTACATAGTCGGTTGCAGCGCTGGCACCAAGACAGCAAAAAGGGAGGCAGGATCTGCCGGAGCTGTAGGCCGCACTCGACTGCTTCTATTTGCTCTCCTGCTCGATTTACTGAAAGTCCAGCATTCGTGAGAAGAGAGGAAACTGCGCAGGCCATCCTCCAGAATAATTAGGAAAAAGAGCCACCAAGGCTCTGAGTCTTTCACGGCGAAAAGTAGAGAGAAAAGGTCAAAAGGGATCAGGGGGGTTGCAGGCCTGCCTGGGCCGGCTCCTGATGAAAGCAAGAAACATTATTACAAATGTGGTACGTGTAGTGTTGGCCAGAACCGTATATATACACCGTATATGAGCGTATATTTGGTTATTTCCCTGCCAAAAGTACTGTATATAGGTATACACCGTACTTACAGGGTTCTGGCCAACCCTAGGTGTGTGATACGGACAAATTTTGCAGCCTACTTGGCTTTAACCACCCTGCTGTGGGCAATGAGCACTGATTGTGTGCCAGCACCCACATACCCAGAACAATATTTTTGAGGCGTGATATATTGTTCGTACGGTACTCAAATAACGGGCGTTCTGCAGCTCTCACATGCACCCATCTACCAGCTCCCACACATATCCATCCACCAACACCCACGCTCCTACACACACTTGCCAACCACACCCACACCCACACCCACACACTGACATCCTGCGTGCAGCTCCCACATGCATCCATCCACCAACAACCGAACCTACAGCTCCATCCATCCACACACTCACGTTACGCGCATTCTGCGTGCAGCTCCCACACGCATCCATCCACCAACAACCAAACCTACACCTCCATCCATCCACACCCACACACTGACATTCTGCGTGCAGCTCCCCCACGCATCCATCCACCAACAACCAAACCTTCACCTCCATCCATCCACACACTCACATTACGCACATTCTGCGTGCAGCTCCCACACGCATCCATCCACCAACAACCAAACCTACACCTCCATCCTTCCACACACTCACGTTACGCGCATTCTGCGTGCAGCTCCCCCACGCATCCATCCACCAACAACCAAACCTACACCTCCATCCATCCACACACTCACGTTACGCACATTCTGCGTGCAGCTCCCCCACGCATCCATCCACCAACAACCAAACCTACACCTCCATCCATCCACACACTCACGTTACGCGCATTCTGCGTGCAGCTCCCACAATGTCCCGGCCTTGGACCCATCCCAAACCCAGCTTTGACATCCATAGCAAGAGCAGCACAAACTTGCTGGACCCCACCTGTGCACGTGTATGTATGTGTGTGTCCATGACTGGCCGTGGATGTGTGTGTGTGGATGTGTGTGTGTGTGTGTGTGTGCGCGAGTATGTATGTATGCAGCAAAACGAGGGCGCTTGTCTTGTGTGCACTACACAGGAGCATAAAGCCTGCTGCTCACATCATGTTGTGCTCACATCTCTTTGGTGTGAGGCCCCAGCTGGTGTGAGCACTAATCAGAAGTCTTTCCTTATCGTACATACGCTGGTTCTCGGCTCATTATTACACAGCGTGTATGAAACTACTTTTCCTTCTTGGTGTGAGGCCCCAGCTGGTGTGAATACTACTTTGGGGCCTGCCCAGTGCGTGTTAAGGTTGTGTGCATGTGCGTGCACGTGTGCGTGCATTTGGATGTGCAAGGAGTAGCACCCTGTGTAAAAAAGAGCAGAACATCAGCATATATACGATAGAAGGAAAGACCCCTGACTAATGAGTACTTACAGAAGCCATGTCTATCACGTGTGCGCTTGTACAAAAGCCACGCACGCAACGTTCCAGCATACACACTGTTGCACACAATCACACTTTCGTAGGTGGACGGTTGAGGGGTCGGCCTTTACTCAAAAGTCCTCGATGTGTTTGATGCAGGTGAAAGGCCTCAGCATGTAAGGACAAAGGAACAATACATTTGCTAACTCAATTAGGCAAGGAATACCCTCAGGAATACCCACGCATCGCCTTGTTTCTTTCCAGCATGCATCCACCACTGTCATGAAACACCATGTGTAACGAAACAGCAATCCGTGGTGATGTACAGCACAAAGAAAGGGAAATATTAAGGGGTGGATTATGAAGGGGTTGTAATGTACAGCATAAAGAAAGGGAAGTATGAAGGGGTGGTGACGAGCACACACACACACGCACACGTTCGCACGCACGCATGCACACGCACACACGCACACACACACGCATGCAAAAGCTTATCTTTCTAGTTCCGCATCAGGGCAGCTGAGAGGGTACTCCCCAGGGGAGTGAGGAAGAGAGGACGGCCGCTCGACCGTCATACACGAGAACTAAGGAAGTGTATGCTGACTTGTTAACTTGTTGACAAATATTGCCCAGTTGTCTGGGGATTCCCCCCGCATGTATCTGACGTGACTAGGATGACCAGAACCGTATACCGTTTGTTTACGATCACTTCGGAAATTAATTAATTATTTGGCCAGAAAACGAAATTTTTTATTAATTCTTGGAGGCCTCTCCGAACTGACTTCGAAGTGATAAATTAATTATGTATAGTGGTTTTGAGGGTGAAAATCGTAATGAGCTCCAAGCGCGCCAGTGTGAACCCCCTGGCCGGGTTCTTGAAGCCTCAGTCACAGCTTCAGCCTCAGCCACAGCTTCAGCCATGACTAACAGCAGTAGCAGTACACAGGCAGCATTCACAGGGGGGCTCTCGAACTCAAAAACTAATTCCCGACAGGACCCTCCCGAAGTGCCCTCGAACTCAAAAATAATCCCCAGACTCCCTCACGAACTGAAATCGAAAATTTAATTAATTATTTGAAAGTGTGGTCACGAACTGATCGTGAACGAACGGTATATATATACACCGTGTATGACCGTATATTTGGTTATTTCCCGTCCACAACATACCGTATGGTTCTCAACTGTATATGTGACCCAAGCAACTACTTGCTGCATCCCCCCCCCTTATTTTAGGGTTGGCCGGAACCCTATATATACACCGTGTATGACCGTATATTTGGTGATTTCCCTGCCTAAATTACCGTATATACACCGTATATATATGGTTCTGGCCAACCCTAATTATTTTGTTCTCCAGGTAAGATGTTTATGTGGCTCTCTACATCTGGTGGGTGGTGCAGACCCAAATTCCAACAAGCATTTGCCTACTTAGCTTCCATACTTCTTCTCCAAATCCATCAACGAAGCCTCCATCTAGATATTTTAATTGGAATCAGTCATATATACTTGTAGCGAAACCAGCGAGTTTGCTGTAAAATTATGATGAACCCACCTTGCCGTACTTCTTCTCTAGGTCCATCAACGAAGCCTCCATCTCTTTCCCTTCCGGAGTTCCCTCCCCACACTTGTCAGATATGCTGCGGCTGTACTCAGTGTAGGCCTGTGGATGCACAGCCATACACATAGACACACACACACGCACGCACAACCAGAGAGAACAATGTGTAATTTACTTTGAGCAGGTTTGGGAATGCACAGCACAAACACACACACATACACACACCAAGATAGAGAACAGTGTGTGAATGAAATGTTCGTGCCTGATTAAGAATGTCTTTACTCCGATTTCTAGTATAATTTTCAGGCAAACGCAAGTCATGCCAGCACTCCTGCCATTCAGCATGTCAGTCATTTGCGTAGCACGGCAGCTAGAGTCTCATTCTCCCAACATAACCCTGTCTACCAGCTCACAGGATTGTGCCTCTTCAATGCAAGTACACCAAGGATCAAGGGTCAGTCTAAACATGTGTGCAGCAGCAGTGCCTGCTTCCTCGATACCCAGATTGCAACCTACCAGCTCATCAAATCCACCCTCAGGAGATGCCAGCCTTGATACTAATCCGATGATCGGCAGGGCACCCTGCACTTTCTTGGCTATCCTCATCACGCTCTCCCCAAAAGTCCTGCAGGTGCAAAAAGCACGGTCATAAATCGGTAATTGCATTGCGTGCGCGTGTGTGTATGTGTGTCCATGTGCGTTTATGCGTGTGTGTGTGTGCGTGTGCGTGCATGGTGTGTGTGTGTGAGTGTGTGTGTGTGTGTGGTGTGCGTGTGTGTGTGTGTATGTGTCTACGTGTGTATGTTTGCGTGTGTATGTATGTGTGCATGCGTGCGTGTGTGTGTGTGCGTGCGCGCGTGCGTGCGTGTGTGTGTGTGTGTGTGTGTGTGTGTGTGAGTGTGTGCGTGTGTGTGCGTGCGCGTGTGTGTGTGTGTGTGTGTGTGTGTGTGTGTGTGTGTGTGTGTGTGTGCATGTGTGTGTGTGTGCGTGTGTGTATGTGTGTGCGTGTGTGTGATTGTATGTGTGTGTGTGTGTGTGTGTGATTGTATGTGTGATTGTATGTGTGATTGTATGTGTGAGACTTTTCTTTGCCTACTCATTTTGGGCTGAAGCTTTGGTGGACGGGCGTGAAGAAGGAAGCACACGCGCGGGAGATCCTTTGAAGATGGGTGCATGCTGCTGCTGCTGTTGCAGCAATCCCAGCTTCTGTCCCTTGACTAACATTGCAATTGTTCCTCTCGCCGCCTACGGACCAATATGAGGTATTTTCTTTCTATGCAACACACATGAGCACCTTGGCTCTTATGTTTATGCAAATCAGTTGACAATTATAGAAATAATTTGTGTATTTCTGGGAATTGTTCAGCGTTTGCCCCTGTTCACCCGTCCTTGGGTGCATGATGCCATTCTTAGGCCTGCCAGCCAGCATCTGCCTTCTGGGCTTTTGTGGGATGCTCCATGTCATGTACGCTGTCATCAAACGTGCGTACTCGCCTCTTCTTCTGCAAGCAACCCCCCGCAGAGACATGTCAACGCAACGCCTCAGTTGCAACTCACTATTCTCTCCGCAGATAGAGAGATGCTTAAGCTGTTACAAGAAGACCTGGTTTCCTTTCCCCCTGGATTAGTGCTGGAGCTGGCCGTTGCCGCATCGTGTGCTACAGCTGGTGCGCTCTTTGCTGACGAATTGTTGTGTTCTGTCAGAGGGAGTGCTTGCTATACCTAGACTCTTCCTCTTTCACATGCCGTGTAATACAGGTGCCTTTATGATGGCAGGGCCTATGAAAAGCGTGGTGACAAGTAGAAACAGCGGGTGAGTGACGTGCACAATAAAGTCAATAACGAAGAGTGAGAGTACATTCCCACATATGTAATGCTCATCTTTAGCAAATCTGCAGACAAGTTTGCTACATAAGTGCTCAGCTGGCCGCGTAGAAAGTACTAGTTTCATTTCCGCGGTGCTTGGACATTCAATATGTGAATATGTGTTAGACGCGAGGCACTGAAATAGCTTGGGTGATTTTGGGTTGGTCAATTCAATTATGGGATCTGCCTACTTGCAATCTCCATTTAATGTCAGAATCAGAATGCTTGAATGTCTCAGGCTTGGCGAGGGAGGGGATTATAGCATGCTATGTCTCAGGTTGCAATTATTGTGCTATCATGATAAGAAATGGGTACCGGCCAGGTTCTGCTGTGGTGAAATAGGACAGCGGAAGAAATTGCCAACGAGGTGGCAATTTGCCTTGGATCTTAACAGCGTGGTCGGAAGTGCTCTGTATCCACATTAAAATTGCACAGCATGCCTGCAACAATGCTCTAAGTCGTTTAAGTCATCTTTTTTTGTGCCCACGGCTTAGTGAAATATGGCTCCAGCTCGCTGTCCTAATGGTGTTGGCAAAGTGACACTGCGACTAAACGTACTAGCATGTCACGCTCTCTTGGTCGCTGCGTAGCAAGACGACTAACATGTTGGTCTCTTAAAGTGGACAGCAAGACTTCCACCACGGGAAAATAAGTTGTAATAAGTTGTAATAAAATAAAACTCATCGCACAAACTCTCATCACATTGGACTCCCTAATTCAAGACTTGCTGCCGGTTCTCACGGGGCCTGCTTTGCTACTTTTGTTTTGTAGCAAGCGTCTTGCCGGACTTCACCAATCTACAAAGTTGTGATTTCCAAAATCAGTGTCGTAGAAGATTTTGCTCAATGTAGTTGCCAAGTCTTGAGTGAGCAAAGAAGATATCTCTGTCTAATTCTCACCGTCAACGTTAAAATATTGGCACACAGAACACAGTGAGAGGAACATACTGCACGAATTGTAGTATTACTACTAGGAACCCTCAAGAAAACAGTGGTGCCTCATGTCTTTGATGGATTCTGAGCCCAACATCTTTTCAATACATGCACCTTAAGCTTGGCAATTTTGAAACTTGCACAATTGGGCTTGTGGCTTGTTATGATGCAAGTATTCTACCAATTGCAAGAAGTTCACAGGAACGACGCATACTGCATACTGAACAAAATTTGATGCAACATGCCGCATCTGCTGGGCAGTCTTCCACACATGTCCTTGACGATGTGCAATAAGTAGCACCCGTGTCGACGACGAAGCCTTGGGCGTCTAGTCAGAATTTACTTTACTCAATTCGCTTTACGACACCCGCCCATAAATTCATTCCACAAACCAAAGCAACTTGCCACTTTTCTTTCGCAGGAGCGTTGATATAGGCAGGCACAAGGTGGATTTCGTGTCCTTTAATAACAGGAGCAAGGCCTTCCCTGCACTAGACTTGAGCATGTCTTGATCGGCTAGTTTTCAAGTATATCCGGGTAAACATATTTTGCCTCATAAATTTCGTCAGTGGGCTCGTCAACAAATTTTAATATATTAATAGGAAATTGTTTACGTGTTCGCACTTTTGGGATCCATCAGTGTAACAAGGGTTTGGACTTTGTTTTGCTCCTCATCAATCTAGCATGGCTCTGCAATCAAAGCAGCAGGGTGGGCTTAGCATGCCGGACTTCGGGAGTCTGCAGGCGCAGTACGCAAACTGGCTGAAACAGCAATCTCCCGGCGTGGAAGTGGCCTTGACCGGGCTGACCAGCTCGGTGCAGGGCGTGTTCATCGGCTATCTTCTGGGCTCCATGACCTCCATGGACCCAGGCGCGGCGGCCAAGGAAAACCCCGCAATGGCTACTCAACTCAAGGCGCTACAAGCGGGAGGCCCCTGGGCGCAGGCACGCAACCTGGGTGTGCTCACAGGAGTGAACTCTGCCCTCACTGTGGCCATCAAGAAGGCCAGGAAGGGCAAGGATGACGTGTGGGGCGCGTGAGTAATTTGTCATTGTAATCTTGAACGTGCCACCGAGCAGTCGTCCGGCCTCTGCTATCAATGGTTGAGTTCAGCAATGAGCGTGCCATTGAGCAGTCTTGTCCCTACTGACACACGCCACTCTCCCACCTTGACCTACGTTTGCAGCATGGGAGCTTCGTTTGGCTCTGGTATGGCGTACTCAATAGTCAGCGGAGCTCCAAACCCACTCCAGAGTGCTATCACCACCGGTGCTGCATTTGCTCTCTTTAATGGTATATTCTACCAGGTATTTTGTACGTTTGTGTGGGTGTGGGTGTGGGTGTGGGTGTAGGTGTGGGTGTGGGTGTGGGTGTGGGTGTGGGTGTGGGTGTGGGTGTGGGTGTGGGTGTGTGGGTGTATGTGGGTGTGCATGTGTGTGTGCGCGCGTGTGTGTGTGTGTGTATGTGTGTGTGTGCGTGTGTGCGTGTGTGTGTGTGTGTGTGTTCGTGCGTGCAAGTATTTGCGCTGTTTGTGTGTATGTCTCTGTGTGTGTGTGTGTGTGTGTGTTTGTTCAGGAATGCGTGTGATATGTTGTGTGTATGTTTTCAGTTTTGCTGCAAACTGCTTGAGCAGGGTCATACCACTAGCCTGGCCCCAAAAGAACACAACCGTAGCACCAGGTGTTGCTTATGCAGGTTGTTTGAACACCAAAAGATCTCTGTACCCATTGTGCAGTGTGTGTTCTATTGGGACAACATTCAACAACTGCAGCTGGTCTATTTTTTATGCAGCTGTAATAGACTCGTTTTACAATGGATGGTGTACCTGCCTGTGCTCAACACACAATCACCCCCGCATCTGCAGATCGGACAAAACTTTAAGCCAACAGACACAGACACAGACTACGAGCGTGGCAAGTATATGCTGAGGTGCCTGGGCTACCCTGTAAGTGGTGGCTTCATTGTTTGTGGGACTGTGTAGAAAACCTGGCACGGGCATATTGCTGCTGCGCCTTGCAACTCACAGTACATACCACCCAAGCGTTTCAGGAAGCTTGTAGCCCCTCACGCGTCCACACTGCTTCCTTTCTCCTCATGCAGAAGCTACAAAACAATTTGAAAAAGCACCAGTTGGCAGACAACACCATCATGCTCTGGAACGATAGGTAAGAAGAAGGAAGAGCTTGCTTAGCATCTCCTGCTTGCCCTGTATGCTAGAAAATAGGCAGCTTTGAAACGCTGTTGAGGAGACCCCAGCTGTCCCTTGTACGAAGCTTGTTGAAAAAAGGAGGCAAAGGGAAGCGAGAAATAGCCTGACATCTCACACACATACACGCACACATAATATGCGGCACATTGCTGAATTTTCTTCATGTGCAGTGCATTAAAAGACGCCCAGATCCCTCCTGGTCCCCGGCTTGTCATCCTGCACCACCTGGACACCTACCGCAACCCGTCGTCACTGCTCAAGCCAGCCATCCCGTGAGTGTGCTGTGCTGCCGATTACTGTGTCGAGCATATCAATACTGAGTGGCGAGCGTCAAAGTGGTCTTGCTCAGGGTGTTGAGTTTGAGTGGTATCGCGTTAAGGCTCCTGCTGTCAAGTTTGAGTGATATTGCGTGAAGACTATTGCTGTTGAATGTAAGAAATTGAAAGCTCCTGCTTGTGTAGCTCCAAACTGAAGCGCAACTTTTTTGGCTAAGCCCACTGCAGGGGGCGTAAGCCCCTAGCGTTGCCTCCTTCCCACCAAACTACACACTAGGCTGCCTAGGCCCACCCAGGGTGCCTCCTGACCTGAAACTTGGGCTGTCCTAGTAAAAGGTTTTGTTAGGCAGCCCTGCGTCTGGGGGTTGTGTGAATCCCACACCCACACGCCCTCCTCCCATTAAGCCCGACACCCACACGCCCCCCCCCCCACCCACACGTGCACACACACTCGCGCGTATGCACACACACACACTCACAAACTCGCACACACAGCCGTATGCGTGCACTCGTTGTGCAAACACCGCGTGATAGGCTTTGCAAATTTTCCAGCCTCGCTTGCGACGCTCTCCCACTTGTCTTCTAGCCAATTACCAAAAGCAAACATAGCACGCGACAGGGCAAAAGACGTTCAAACCTACTTGGTTACCGATGAATTTGTAAAAGGTGTCATCACTTAAAGAGCATTTCCTATGATTGATTCTGTAAAACAAGGGGTCACAACAGAGAACCTGGGGATTAACAGACGTTCAAACCTATTTTCAAACCTATTTGCAGGGATGGGTCATACAGACTTCTGAGACGTCCCATACGGTATAATACGCTATTAATGCGCAATACGCGTATAATACGAAAACGTATTTATGCTATTTTGGGGGGTACCCTGGGCTTGCACCAACCACCCTCCAATCACCACGAATTGTCCCCCCAGCCTCACATTATAATGCCTCCGGGTAAAGACCCTGAGTGGCATCGTGTTGTTGTTATGGGACAGAAGGGGCAGGTTTACGAGATGCTAGATGCCAGATGCCAGGATTCCAAGATTTCACCAGCAGTGCCCCCCGCATCCGCGAGCACTTCATGAGGCAGAATCCCAGCGTAGGTGTAGCAGCATGCAAAGCTGACCCGGTAGGAATCCTCAGGGCGTAGTCGCAGCGCTCGCTAGCAATGGGAGAAATTGCCGACGCTAGCGCTCAGAGGGAGGAGCATGCAGGAAAAGAGAGGCACCTGCATAGGACTACAGCAAGCACATCAGCAGCAGCATCTACACAGTCATTGGACACCTGCAGCAAGAGGGCAGTGACCAAGGCTTGTGTGGATGCAGCTGTTGCACAATTCATCTACGCTACAGGCACCACCTTCTGGGTTGTGGTAGCAATAAGCAAGTGATCATGATACGTTCTGAGGGGATGGGAGTTCCTCTGGGGGGCTCTAGAG
>Ga0307942_1003217_pt1 | contig 13228 bp, 15 predicted proteins | sample OrgLakmetagen175_FD_201846 | JGI IMG/M metagenome (GOLD analysis project Ga0307942, IMG submission 201846) | Saline water microbial communities from Organic Lake, Antarctica - #175 | ecosystem: Environmental > Aquatic > Non-marine Saline and Alkaline > Saline | place: Antarctica: Organic Lake...
TGGTTTTTCAAGGAGGGTTTTTCTGTTTAGGCAGGAGTTTTCCTTTTCCCAGTCTTATAGGTTTTTTCCTTCATTCTGTCAGGCCCTTGCTGAGGACCGTGTAACAACCCCCACCAAAAAAAAAAGTGTTGTGCACTCTCCGCTCTGAAAGCCGCAGTCATGCTGGCTACGTAGTCACTGCAGCGTTTCTATTTTTTGCTGCATGGTTGCCTAGGCAGCTTTCCATCTCACCTTAATCATGATTATCATGATTACTGATCAGGCTGTGCCCTGCGTGTTAACGTCCTACTAGATCAGCAGCGCAAGACAACTGTGGGTTACTGCTGGCTTACTATCATTGCTGATCCAGTAAGCTAGCTGGCTTACCAGGCCGCTTTCCAATTACCAACAAAAACTCGATTACTTAGTAAGCGATGCACTGCCTACCAAACTCCGTTGGATCAGGCACATAATACATCCGTGGGTTACTGCTGGCTTACTATGATTGCTGATCCAGTAAGCCAGCAGGCTTACCAAGCCGCTTTCCAAGTATCAAAGAACACGCCGGTTACTTAGTAAGCAATGCACTGCTTGCCAAATTTTGATGGATTAGCAACATTATACATCGGTGGGTTACTACTGGCTTATCATGGTTCCTGATCCAGTAAGCTAGCTGGCTTACCAAGACGCTTTCCAAGTACCAAAAACCACCTTGATTACTTAGTAAGCGATACACTGCCTGCCAATTTCTGTGGGTTTAGCAACAAAATGTATCTGTGGGTTACTGCTGACTTACTATGGTCACTAGTTACTACTCGAGTAAGCTAGCTGGCTTACCAGGCCGTCTTCTAAATTCTTTTAGATTTTATTTGGAAAAAACCGTTACCGATCGCTTACTACTCGCCTTCCAAGTCAGTAACCCAGCCGCTTACCGCCCGCTTACTACCTTAGTAACCGAGCCAGTAAGCCTGGCAAGCCAGGCTGGTAACGTTTTCCTACATTCCGACGGAAATGTAAAGACGCATTGTGGCACGAAACCAGCTAAACTGTAGGGGGGGGGCTCAAGGCCGCACTCTCGCATAACGCAACAAGAAGGAGTAGTGTCCCTGACCCCAAAGATTCTTTCTAACACTGTCAGCAGCCACTTCTGAACTGGGTACTTGTCCATCTCTTTGCCCTGTTGTAAGAAAGGAGTTGACCAGATCTGGCTCGCGTACATGCTAGCAGGAATGAGGAGCCAGATGTGAGGTACCCCACATCAGCCTGTTAGTAAGGATTCTCTTGTACATACTTTTTGACTCTTAAAGTGCCAGCCGTGAAGGGTCTCAGCGCTGCATTAGTTGCGGTGGTCAGATTGTTATTTTTGTCACACACCATGCCCAGGTGTTTGGATGTGTCAATGTAGGATATTTGTGTGCCGTCTTAAATGATAGAGCACAAAACATTGGCATACAATCTGTACAGCGTGTCACTCACAGAGATCATTCTGTAGTTACCCGGATTTGTCACTGGCCCCTTCGTTCTTGTGATGGTATAATCACTACCTCACAAGAATCAGTAGGAAGTTTTTTTTAAGAAGAGTGGTGAGTGGCAGTTTGTTCGCAGTTTGTCTATTGCAAAGAGAAGCGACGTTTGTTTAGGACAGCGGTGCAGGATGGTCAGGCTGTACATGCGTGCAAGTCTGCAAAAAAAGAGTACCGTGTGCAAACGAGACGTGCTAAGCGTGCGTATACTAAGTACCAGAAGGTTGCCTGTCTGGACAAGTTATTTAACAAAAAAACTGAGCTACACGATATGTTACGTCAGCCCAAATGCACGCAGCCAACGCCACGGACGCAACCAGGCTGGAATGCTTATCTTTATCAACATTTCCGTCCACCAGCAGCAAGAGGTGTGCAACCGCGGGGTCTGGGGGTGGGGAGTGGCTTATCAGCTAGAGACATGACAATGCCGCTTGGACGTATCCCCCCCCACAAAGTTCTGCTACAACAAGGTGCTCAGAACGATTGGATGCTTGCTCCTGACACTATTGATCCCCCTAGTAGCGATACCATGCTTGCTTTGGTATGCGTGGCTGAGCAAATCGGAAAGATGAACGGACATGCTTCCCCAGGATTTGATTGCGTGGCTGCTTTCTTCATTAAGAATGCTGTAGTGGTTCGGTAAAAGCCTAATTGGCGTGGTAGTGATGTTTTTTTTGCAGGCAGACAGGGAGTTCTCTAGCTCATCATTGTCTACGCTTCATTTGCAAATCTGAAGGGCACATTAGGTGTGAAGTGGTCTACCACTGACTGGGCTGTACTCTAAGAATGTGGACATGAACTGTTGCAGTTCTACTGGTTTTGGTCAGTTGTCAAGCCTCAACAGTATGCTTAATACCAATAGTGTCATTTTGCGGAGGGTAGTCCAGGCTGATCTCAATTTACAGCCTCATTCAAGTGCCTGCTGGACTGCTCAATTGCTGAGCACTTTTTAAGGACTGCCTGGGTGTGAGACGTATGTGCGAGCTGTTCAAACTGGGTGTGTTTTTCCCATGCAAGAGTCTACTGCAAATTTAAAGCATAGGATGAGAGGTGTTTTTGGAGAGACGCTGAGTTGGTGGACCCCGCTAACACGCACAACAGCAAATTTATTATTCTTGGTTTGCCATCCCTTTTACTAGAAATGAGCGTATGCCGACTATTTTGACACGGTATCTTCATCTTGATCTGTCCAAACATGTTATGCAAAATGTCAGTAGACTCCGCTTGCGTGCGCATACTAGAGGCAGCAGCGCAAGTTGAGGGAGCAGCGTGGCTTGAAGGTGGTTCTCGCGCATGTGACCAATATCCTGGTGAAGATGACTCATTCGTTCGGAACATATTCAGAACGAGGTGCATGCTCTTTTATTTTGTCAAGACCATCGGGTTTGTGAGCTGAGGAAACATTCCTCCTTTCTTTACACCTTTTTTGATGACTTAGTAAAAAGGAGTAGTTTTAGCAGCCCAACTTTATTTGCTGCAACAGGTCAATAACTAACTTGTTCATAATTTCTCAGCAGAACACTAGACTTTTTCTCTTTCTTTCTGAGCTTATGGATTTGTTTGTGGCTGGCCGAGACCAGTCAGCAGCCAATCAGCCAAACAACCTGTCTGGCTGAAGGTCACCCCCCATTGTAATCAATGTAACCATTGTTCAGTCTTATGACCAGAGCCTGACAAGAGAGCCATGGTCTTGGTTCTCAGCAGAAAGTTCAGAAGTCCACCTACAAGATAACTCACTTGGAGAGTGAGCACTCTGGCAACTGCTGAACTCGCTAATGCTCATTCTCCAGTATGTCACCTCTTGTCATGAACAGGCTTCAAGGCAAGCTCGCAACTCTCCTGATCCTTATGGGCCTTCTTTTGATGGTGACAGTTTTACAGCATTTGGCACTTAGTTACCCACTTTTAGAACTATGATGGGAGCCTTTTCAAATCAATGCACTTCCCAGAAACTGCACATATCCATTAGTGATAAGATTACAGATTAACGCTGAAGAAGAGGACTCTCTTCCAATGCAAGAACTAACATTGTCATGACTCATGTCGGACAAAAGCGACACAGAACGAAGGATAAAAGATACACAATGAACGACAGGACTCCAGCGCACACAAAACGCGCGATGACCTACATATTTTAGTACAAAGAATGAAAGCTGTGTCCTATGTGCATCATATTATGATAATAAGGGCCCAGGATACAAAGCCCTGGCCATTGGGGGCAAATAATCAGGGATGTAAAATGGCAGCTACGCAATGAAGGAGGAAAAAGACTGATCATGTTATAAAATCATTACAAGGTGTGGGCAATTAAAAAGCTTGGGGTCGAGGGGAAATTGGATCAAGCACGGAAACAGGTCCAGGCACTCAAACACAAAAGCACGAACAAATGCAGTTTTATACACATAAGTTCTATCATTTCCACAATTTCCTGGGGCAAGCGTATACAAATCACAAGCAAAATATTGAGAAAATTAGCTATGGCTGACAAGACCAGGGGGCTCGTAAAAATCATCACCTTGTATATCCTCTTTCCTACTTCAGGCTAAGGGTTCACTGCATACTATTACAAGCTTGCATACCAAAAGCTTGCATTTTGCAGCACAGGCATACGCAAGCAACGACAGTCCAAGCTGTGTTACATCAACCACGGAGAGAACCCATTAACTGATCCACCTGGGAAACATACTTGGCGATGATGCTCTGCTTCTTGGGCTTCATGGTTTGAGTAAGGGTGCCATCCTCTGCGGGCAGTTTTTTGTGATTTCATGTGGTTAGGCGTATGCTAGTATGTGTGTGTTGCGCCGTGTGTGTGTTTGTGTGTGTGTGTGCGGAAGTATATGTGTGTGCGTATGTATGTGTGTGTGTGCATGAATAAGACAAGTCGTCAACATCAATGCTCTTGTGCTTCCATGTTGTCGATGGGGAGGGCGTCACTTGAGTTCCAATGTCAAAAAGAGAAAGGGATTGGCTGAGCACGGGCACAAGGACTGCGGCAGACCAAACACAACTGAAATATTCATGCTTTTGCAAGGGTAGCTGATATGTATGCAGAGCGCGGACAGTACAGTCTTGTTGGTTGTCTGCGTCTTACTCATGCAAGTACAGCATAATGCTAAGAGTGGGCAGCTATAGAGGAGGAAGTTTTGCGAGCAAGCCCCTCCCATAAGTGAAAACGGTTAGACTGCATAACGTGCGTGCGTGTTCAGTGGACTAATGTCAGCATTTGCAAAGTTGTGGCTAATGAACTCTCCTTACACGATGCGCCGACTGAATAGCATGCCTGCACAAGCATAATATTTAAGGGTGTGCCAGCCTCTAGTCGAGGGTCGACAAGGTGACGTCACTGCTGTCAAAGCCTAGACGGCAACAACAGGTGTCCATTTTTGGGGGGAAATCAGGGGAAATTCCCTGAATTCCTAAAATTCGGAAAAATCGGCCGCATTTTTGTATGATAACCTGTAATGTAAAAGCGAAAAATGGCACATCACGATGTCACAGTCTTGTTCAGGGAAGTGTCAGACTCTCATTTCTCGACGCCCCAAAATGGGCAGTAATATTGTACATTATTTTCTAAATAACATCAGAAAATATGGAACTTATTCCGATCTTTCTGCTGTGCGTATGCCTGTCCAGGCAATGCACCATGAGAGATTCTCCGAACACTTCCTACAGCTCTTTTCAGTCCGGTCTCTTCACGACAATTAATTATTAATTATAAACCAGAAGAATTTCGGCTCAATCCGCGCAAGTTCCATAAAGTGGTTTTCTAACCGTAATGCACCAACTAGGGCCTATATCAACGAGCCTCGCCCTCGACGACGCTCGTCGAGCCTCGCTGGCAAAATCATACACCCTAGTTACCCATGCTTAGTTATATTCCATTATTACAACATTATCTCGCCTGGTACCTAGCATTGTGCACACCAACACACACATACTCACGAAAGAGTAAATCCATGCACCCACAAGGCAAGGAGCAACTCAACAGCCTACCTGGGGTCAAGCTGCCTGAGACCACCACCACCACACGAGCAATGCGAGGCTCTTGGGCCCTGTATCGTGCACACACACAAGCGCACGAAAAAGGTTGCAATGGTGTGTACAGCAATAGGCTGGCACCACGCGCAGACTTTGCTTGGATGGCTATATAAATGATGGTTAGGACTAAAATTTGAAGCTTAAAACTGCCAACAGGTTATCTGTGTGCAGTACTCTGCGCAGCGCCTGTGGATATTTGTGTATATGCACAGAGCTACGTGAGCACAGCAAACCCAGCACCTCCCTAAATAAGTGACTAGAAAGTTCTAAAACAGGCTACGCATTGTGAACGCAACATGCGGTGGTGCACCGCTTGCTTCTCACCCATCCTCCCCACGCCTCCTTCTTTTTATATGCTTTTAGTCACGTTATTTCCTGCCATTTGCATTATGCTATATATACAATACTAAATACAAATTAACATATACAAACACCTGGGCACATGGCAAGGAACAATGGAGCACGCATTGCAGTCCACGCTTTCTTACCCGGCCTCCTCTAGCCGTCCAATTTCTGCCATGTAAACCTGTTCCAGCTCCTGCTGTGATGCCTTACTGGCCAAAGGATGGGTGGCCGGGGTGCCATTGTGGCTGGCAGTACTGCTGCTGCTGCCGCTGCTACTAGAAGATTCAGAAGAGGAGTTGCGTTGTGCTAGTAGGGCTTCAAGAGCGTCCATGTCAGGGAACACCAGCGCTCCCTGTATGTGCGTGTGTGTGTGCATGTGTGTATGTGTGTGTATATGTGTACCTGCACAAATTGCTTTGGAATAAAACATGTGGAACGCGATTCATTCAAACAAGAGTTTTTGTAAATGAGTCCTGATTTCAGTCGTTTGATTTGCTAATTTCTGACGGCAGACTATACGTATGAAATCAAAGGCACAGGTACCACTTGATTTGTCACATTAGGAGGCTTATTTTTATTGCCTTATTCTGACCTCCAAAAAAAAGGCGATGCTGCACAGGCCTATGGTGCACCAGTGCTTCTTTTTTCGATTTTGGAAAACCTCCGTTTCACGTCACGGCCAGATTTGGCCATTTTGAAACCTTTGTTTGACGTCTTACACCCTTTCATGCCCAGCCCTCTGGGAGGCCTCCCAGCAATGTTCGTGCACGTAATAAATCAAATGTTTCAGGCATGGCCCTAAAACAAATATAAAGCATGTACCAACACTGATATGTCCGAAAGCCTACTAAGCGCGTCTTGAGGTTTGCTGTTTGTCCGGCACGACACAGCGCTGAGCTGTGAGCTGTGCAGCTGCATCCTGGTAACCTTGGAACACACCCCTCTTGTCCTGAATCTCTTGCCATTTCAGTGCTACACGCTGATGCAGCTGGCTTGCCTCATGGGATTTAATATTTTGGGGGGTGCTTTGAAGCTTGCATGCTGCTACCTTGGTGCTGCAAATGCTGCAGCAGAGGTAGTACAGGTTGTCCTCCCCCGGACCTCCTTCTTGCAACCACTTGCTGCGCGCAGGCTGATTCCTGTCCAGTGGCATGCCCTTCTGCTCTAGGCTGCATGGCTCTGGTCTCACCATGCTTTTCCCCCTCTTTATACCTTCCATCACTCTCTGCTTGGTTCTCTTTCTTTCAGGCGAACTAATCATCTAAACAAAACTGTTGAAAATTTCGATCTCTGAGGCTAAATTTTGGCCTCAAGGTGCCCTTGGTCGGTTCTTGCCGGGAGACCCCCCGGACCCAAATCCTTGGTTTCACGTCTTTCCCCCACGCCCAAATAGTAGGGTTTTCACGTCTTAAGACGTCATACGTCTCCAAAAAAGAAGCACTGTGGTGCACGCACACACACACGCACACGCACATTAATACGTAGACACACAAATAATATATACACACATACATATATACACAAGCAACAGCAACAAGCACACGATGGCCTCCGCCAAGCCTTCACCGCTGCTTGCAAGACACACACACCCTTCCTTCCTCCCCCCCCAATCTACTCACCAGTTCTCGTTTGTCTTGACCAAACAGGAGGCAGTGCTTTACCAGGGTGGACGCACACACCTGCACGCCAACAAAGGTGCATTTAGTCCACACAACACACAAAAACGGTCCTAGGGAATGGATGGAAAGGTCTCACAGCCTTTGGTTTATCACAACAATGTGTAAAATTTACTAAAAATAGGATACCCAGCTGGCAAATCACATATTTCAAAAGCGAGGTTGGGCGTTACGATCTCAATCAACAAGCACGCCTATTGAGCTTTGCCTATGTAACAATTTAGGGCCGATCGATTTGATACGGTGTGAATGCTCAAAGAAAAGGGGTTGGGAAGACGGGATGTTTGTGAAACCTGCCAGGCTTTTCATTACATAGCCACAAGGCAAACCAGGGGGGAAAAGTCGCGAGGCTTGCCTTTCACAACAAACCTTGTTCAGGCCTTTCTTCCTACTCGCAATTTTGTGACAGGAGTCGTTGGTGCGAGGGAACAGCACATCTTACCATGTGAAACGCACTCTCGTGTGTGTGTGTGTGTGTGCGTTATAAGTTGTATCAATGGAAAATGAGTGACACACACAATCATGTTCAACCCCCACCATGTCCTCAATCGGCTGTGGGCTGATGTTTTTGCCGTTGATCAACACAATGGTGTCCTTGGAGCGACCTGCAGGTACGGAGTCACAAGAGCACTGTATAGGCAAACATATTGAAACAGGGCGCCCAAACTAGATCGAGCACACTGGTCAGCCGGGCAGGGTTTGAAGTCAGCAACATCTTCACAAGCGTGCACTGCATGCAATTGCACCCATACATGTCCAGCACAAACATACGCACACACGCACACAAGTGCACGCAGGTACACATATGACTAGCACACACACTCGTGAGCTGCACTATGCCACTCTTCTTGCTGCTAGGACAGTCACACAAACACACACATGTCAATGAAGCGGAATAACGGGGAATACACACGGGCAAACACATACTTATTGGTCACACCAAGCCATTCTCCTTCTCATATAGACACCGACACCAATACGCACGTGTTCATGAGCAGGGCAGCAGCACGCACACACACACGCACACACACACCCGTAAGCTGCACCATGCCGCCCATCCTGCTGCCAGGGACACCATAGGGTGCTTGCCAGCCCAGATCTCCTGCCACACAATGGACGACGAATGTGTGAGGACGAGCGTGACAGTACTAAAAGGCAAATGAAAGACAGTTGGTTTGGCTAATACAAAACTCTGTTGCACATGTAGTGACATGACACCACCGACAATGACCTTCACTGGCCAGCTATCTGCAGACGCCACACAAGGAGGCAAAATAAGTCATTTGGTTATCTTGTAGCCCTAATCCTAAGCCTAATACTAATAATGTAGTCACAACCCTGATACCCCCATCGACAAAAGCATATCAGCTATCCGCAGACGTCAATCCAGCATATTATTGCAAGTGGGCAAAAGCCAACAATGCCGTGGCTTTGCGAGCCTAGTCTCTTGGGCTGCCCCATTGCAGGATGCATGCCGTGTAACAATGAAGGATGCATGCCGTGTAACAATGAAGGATGCATGCCGTGTAACAAGGAAGGATGCATGCCGTGTAACACGAAGGATGCATGCCGTGTAACAAAGAAGGATGCATGCCGTGTAACAAAGAAGGATGCATGCCGTGTAACAAGGAAGGATGCATGCCGTGTAACACGAAGGATGCATGCCGTGTAACAAGGAAGGATGCATGCCGTGTAACAAAGAAGGATGCATGCCGTGTAACAATGAAGGATGCATGCCGTGTAACAAAGAAGGATGCATGCCGTGTAACAATGAAGGATGCATGCCGTGTAACAATGAAGGACGCATGCCGTGTAACACGAAGGATGCATGCCGTGTAACAATGAAGGATGCATGCCGTGTAACAAGCCGTAGTCAGAGGAAGAATACACAGATCAGCATCATAAGGGGGCGAGAATTGCTGTCTTGAGTTATATTTGGATTTTCGCTTAAAGAGAACCAATCCCAAGGCATGGTCAGGTAGAGCTAGGTTCAGTGAGCCGAGTCCAGGAGGCCCAACGAGGGACCAGGGGCATCGTCCCTCAAAATCACAATGTTTCATACGACGTATTTGCGTATTTGAATTTACTCTGCATCGTACCATATCGAACGTCCCTGAAGGCCATATGAATCATCCTTGCCTGAATGTGACAGACGGCACAGCAGACACTCCTGCCTCCCAGCCACCTAAACCCCCATCCAAAGCCCTTCCCTCGTGCGTGTGGTGACAAGAATTCTTTTTGCGCTACTGTACGAACTTGTATTCACCACCCACCCACCGACCCACCCCCTCGATCAGGTGGAACAGATCCCAAAACAGCATGTTATTCTACTCATGCCGGTTGTGTTATGATCTATAATTACCATGTTATGATCTATTATTGCCATGTTATTACTATGTTACTATGTTTTCTATTATTACCATGTTATTATCTAATAATACCATTCCTATTTATCACCATCACCATCTATCTCCGTCTGCGTCACTTGACTCTCTTTTCTTACCTGTGTCAAACCATCCGTCCCCTGCGCGGAAGGCCTTGGCGGTGGCAGCTTCATTATCCACGTAGCCAGGAGTGACTCCTGTGCGGATGATTGTACGCGTTTGTGCGTTTATGTGTGTGTGTGTATGTGTGCACGCGCGTGTGCGCGTAAGGAGTATTGCACACACACACATCGTGCATTGAGTATGGACATTGCACAAACATCACATAAACACATGCTGAGGTTTCAAAAACGCATACATGTGCACACAATCAACCTGCACGCACGCACACATATGTATGTATGTTCAAATATACACACATGTGTATACACACCTGGTGTATTACAGCTACATGTGCACACAATCTACCTGCACGCACACATATGTATGTTCAAATACACACACATGTGTATGCACACCACTTGGTGTATCACAGCTACATGTGCACACAGTCTACCTGCACGCACACATATGTATGTTCAAATACACACACATGTGTATACACACCACCTGGTGTATCACACCTACATGTGCACACAATCTACCTGCACGCACACATATGCATGTATGTATGCACTGCATCACCTGCAATGCCTATACCCTCACACATCCCACGCACCAGGCCCACGTGCCAAAACCAGCCCTTGTTCCCCAGGAGCAACAGGCTCAAACGTGTCGGGCTGCACCACACGAATCTCTGTGCCTGGAACAGGATGGCCCACAGTCCCACGCACATTCTGCGCACACGTGGAGCAAAGACTCTTAATGACATTGTGCAATGCAACCTGCACCACACAAATCTGTGTGCCTGGAACAGGATGGCCCACAGTCTTACACATGTCCTGCGCACACGCGGAGCAAAGGCATTTGAAAGAAAGGAGAGAGAGCTCTCAAAGTGACAAGCGACGCACGGGGAAGAGATAAGTACTTACAGCAGAAGGCAAGAGGCAAGGCTGCGACAGAGGAAAGTTCGGCTGTCTGAGGTTTACCATATGCATATAAAGTGCACAGACTGCCCACTACATTCCACATAGAATGGGAAAAAAAGTGGATTGCACTGCTTTCATTTCTGCAGGGTGACGGTACAGACTAGCATGAAACGATGGATTAATGTGTAGCATTGTAAAATCTCTCTACACGTTCATTCTAGTCGCAACACAGAGACTATCATTTGGTACACATAGCAAAAAGGAAACATTCAGTTGCACACATGCAAAACACACACATGATTATGCACAAACACAGACACGTATACAAAAAAACATTTATACGCACCTGGTTCGAACGGCGGCATGCTAGGACGGGAGAGGTCTCTGTCAGGCCCCAGCCATTCAAGACTTGCAGGCCAATGACCTCAAAAAAGTCATCTAGGTGCGATGCTAGGGAGCCGCCTCCACTGATCACAATGCGTCTGCAAGGCACAGACGTCAGGGTGGTGTGCTTTAATAATGCTGAGGGGTGTATCTCAAAGTTACGACGTAACCTAGACGGCACCCAGCTTTGAATGCACAATGGACCTGCAAGGCCATTTGTTATATAGTGCGCTTGTATGATACTGCAAACAAAGGACGTCGTTGACACAAAAAGCCCACAGTGCATCCGTAAGGCTTGCTGGTACCCTGTGAGCTTTTAAGAGACCATTGGTCACGAGTTTAAACACAAGTGCGGAACTACACAATACTCCAAGGTCTCATTCTGGTCCTTGAACAGAGGCATCTTTTTCGAAAGTTACCCAGCCCTTGTTAACAATCCGTAGAAACTTATTTATTCACAAGGAGAGCGAGTGGATTCAATGCCTGCGTCGTACTTTTCTTCCCTTTGCATCCCAGTCGATCAAACAATGCCTTAAATGCTCACCTGATTCCTAGTGCCTCACGTACTTTGCTCCACACTACCCTTGTGGCAAGCTCATGAAGAGGGCGCAGAAAAGCTGCCAGCTGTGTGTGTGTATGTGTGAGTATGTATGTATTTGTACGTAGCCCCTTTTTAAAGGCAACTTTTGCACAGGAGAGCTGGCAGTTGTGAGAGAGAGTGTGTGTGTGTGTGTGTGTGTGTGTGTGCGTGCGCAATGTGATAACATAGGCCTCTGCTCCTGTGTCATGCATCAAAAGGAAAACAAAAAGTCCTGCTTGCCATACAATGACTTAGGCCAATAAGCATTATCATGAATCACCGACCGGACTTGATTGTGGAGGAAAACTCAATACAGGAAAACTTCTGTCTTGCTTGCACAAGAAAAAGCGGTGCAAGAAACGTCTTTTTGGGAAGAGGGAATGGCCTTGGTAGTGGAGGCCTTGGTAGCGGAGGAAAAGAGGACGGTGCAGACAAAAACCAGGTTTACAAGGAGGTACGTATACATACAGGTGGCAAGGGGTGCATAGCTTGTGTGCATTTGGTACCAAATGATGTCAGGTAGAGAAGGCACACATCCACCAAGCAAAGATGCACCATACTATGTGTTAGGCACAAGCAGCTACACACTAAAGGTACACTGGAGGCACACAGGAGGGGCACACTGGAGGAACACTGGAAAGGCACCACGGACAAGTATTAGTGTGCGCAAAGCTTTCACCACCAGAAGCAAGCACCAGACATTGAGAGTATGTGCAGTGAGTGATACCCACCAGGTGCGCTCCAAACATGATGTGAACTGGTGGGGGTTTCAGTGCGTACTTCAAGGACATTCCCTCCACGATGCGACGGGCTTTAATGAAAACTGCGTGAGGGATGACAGAGAGAGTGTAAAGGTGCTAAGAAGGACGCGCAGGCAACTTAAATGAAGGGTGTAACGTGCATGCTACATTAGAAGAACTTGGTTTTTACACTGGCAATGGGTAACAGACTCTAGATTGCGAGTGGGGAAAGAAAGGGGGAGCAAAGCTTCTGAAAAGGGCGCAGGTGGCGTTGAAAAAACTGCATGGGCGATGTAAGAGGGTGCAAGGTTTCTGGAGAGGAATGTGAGTGGCTTTGATGAAGGCTGCGTAGACTGGTAGGTAGGGTTGGCCAGAACCATATAAATTGTGTTTTTGCAGAGGGGGTTATCTGGGCAAAAGCCAAAATATGCTCCTTTTTGCATAAAAGGTGGAACTACTCACACGTTACTTCATCAATTGGACCCAACCTAGCGTCAAACTGATGCTGACTGTATAAGCTACCCTAGCATGTGCTCAGATTTAGACAAGTC
>Ga0307942_1003218_pt1 | contig 13227 bp, 15 predicted proteins | sample OrgLakmetagen175_FD_201846 | JGI IMG/M metagenome (GOLD analysis project Ga0307942, IMG submission 201846) | Saline water microbial communities from Organic Lake, Antarctica - #175 | ecosystem: Environmental > Aquatic > Non-marine Saline and Alkaline > Saline | place: Antarctica: Organic Lake...
GCAGATCGAGATGGACGGCACGCCCACAGACAATGATGCGTGGCCCACCTTTGAGCAGCTCAAGGGCCTGCTACGCTGCCAGCCTGCACGCTTTATATCTTCAATCTGTTGTGCATGCAGATCGAGACGGCACGGCCACAGACAGCAATGCGTGGCCCACCTTTGCGCAACGCAAATACCTGCTACGCTGCCAGCCTGCACGCTTTAAATCTTCAATCTGCTGTGCATGCAGATCGAGATGGACGGCACGCCCACAGACAACGATGCGTGGCCCACCTTTGAGCAGCTCAAGGGCCTGCTACGCTGCCAGCCTGGGCGCCCCATCAGCACCAAAGACATTGAGGCGGACTGCATCACGCTGCTGGGTACAGGTGTGTAAGTTTGGAGATTACAAGTGAGGTTAGTTGAAAATACAAGTGTGGTTAGTTGAGAATACAAGTGAGGTCAGTTGAGAAAACAAGTGAGGGTGTGCATGTTGCCTGTAAACAGTCATGCATATTAAATGTTGCCTATAAGCATATATGCTATTAAATGTTGCCTATAAGCATATATCCATAAATATATGTGTAAAGTGAGTCGTACAGGACACGGGACATGCTCAAAATGGCGTCTACCAGCATCCCCGCGTTTGCCATGCTCGTCACCAGCATTAGCTCTGCCCTCTTGGAACTAAGTATGGATCCATGGTTGATTGGCATGTATGCATGTATGTAGGGTTGGCCAGAACCGTATATATACACCGTACATAACCGTATATTTGATAGAATCCCTGCCAAAAATACCGTATGTACACCGTATATGTATGGCCAACCAACCCTACATGTATGCAAAAAGTGCAGCTCATGGTTGGTGTTTGTTTGATGAACCTTGGTGCACGATTGCACATCTCACACTACCTTACGCTTTCGCTAATACATAGGGTTGTCCAAAACCATTGATATACGGTGTATATACAGTACTTTTGGCAGGGAAAGCACCAAATATACGGTCATATACGGTGTGTATATACGGTTCTGGCCAACCCTAGATATATGATGTATGGTATATGGTATATATACACGATTTTAACTAGCTCTCTATATACACAATTTCACTAGCTCTCTCACGAGCTCTCACGCTCTCACTTCCGCACGCTGCTGGGCACTTGCTGTGTAAACCCTAATCACGGAGTAGGGAAGGGGGAGCATTGGGTCGGATTTGTCAACTATCCCACTATTGCGTTAAAGGTCGCTGTGATTTTTGGGTTTTTCTACGCACATGTGTGCGTGCTAAAATGCACGTCAATGTCGTTGTTTCGGTTGGCCTGCTTGCTCAATCGCTTCACGCAATAGTTGATGGAGCACTCTTATGGTCTAGTCAATTGTTAAATCATGGCTCGGTCAATCAGACGTGAATTAATGCTTGTGTGTGTGTGTGTGTGTGCTTCATGCAGTGGGTGCTTTATTGCGCATGCACGTCAATCAGATGCAAATAATGGCATGTTAGGTTTTTGCACAAAGGCGCGCGAGTGATAAGTCTGCTTGCGCGCATACATTCATATATGCAAACACACATGTCCACTACCATTTCTGCGTGCTTGCAGGCCTCTTTTGCAGTGTCCATCCGATGTGCAAGAACGCGACTTCAGAGGAGGCCCCTGCAATCATTCCCCCCTGCCTCACCAAAAAACATACACACACTCATTCACTGCACTTTGTGTGTGCTTGCACTCCCCTGTCACACCAAAACACACACACACACACTTGGGGACACACGTTCACTACTATGTCTGCGAGCTTGCGGGCCTCTTTTGCAGTGCCCGTCCCATGTGCAAGAACGCGACTTCAGAGGAGGCCCCTGCACTCATTCCCCCCTGCCTCACCAATCAACATACACACACTCATTCACTGCACTTTTTGCGTGCCTGCAGGCCTCTTTTGCAGTGTCCGTCCGATGTGCAAGAACGCGACTTCAGAGGAGGCCCCTGCAATCATTCCCCCCTGCCTCACCAAGAAACATACACACACTCGTTCACTTCTATTTGTGAGTGCTTGCACTCCCCTGCCACACCAAAACACACACACACTTGGGGACACATGTTCACTACTATGTTTGCGTGCTTGCAGGCCTCTTTCGCAGTGCCCGTCCCATGTGCAAGAACGTGACTTCAGAGGAGGCCCCTGCATTCATTCCCCCCTGCCACACCGAAAAACATACACACACATGGAAACACACTTTCACTACTATTTATATGTGCTTGCTCCTTGCTTTCCCTCCTGCCTCACCAAAACAAACACACACGCACACACACACACACACTTGGGGACACACGTTCACTACTATGTTTGCGTGCTTGCACTCCCCTGCCACACCAAAACACACACACACACACACACACATACACACACTTGGGGACACACGTTCACTACTATGTTTGCGTGCTTGCAGGCCTCTTTCGCAGTGCCCGTCCCATGTGCAAGAACGCGACTTCAGAGGAGGCCCCTGCCTTCATTCCCCCCTGCCTCACCAATCGACATACACACACTCATTCACTGCACTTTTTGCGTGCTTGCAGGCCTCTTTTGCAGTGTCCGTCCGATGTGCAAGAACGCGACTTCAGAGGAGGCCCCTGCATTTATTCCCCCCTGCCACACCGAAAAACATATACACACTCGTTCACTACTATTTGTGTGTGCTTGCACTCCCCTGCCACACCAAAACACACACACACACACTCGGGGACACACGTTCACTACTATGTTTGCGTGTTTGCAGGCCTCTTTCGCAGTGCCCGTCCCATGTGCAAGAACGCGACTTCAGAGGAGGCCCCTGCCTTCATTACCCCCTGCCACACCAAGTAACATACACACACATGGAAACACACCTTCACTACTACTTATATGTGCTTGCTCCTTGCTTTCCCTCCTGCCACACCAAAACACACACACACACACACACTCGGGGACACACGTTCACTACTATGTTTGCGTGTTTGCAGGCCTCTTTCGCAGTGCCCGTCCCATGTGCAAGAACGCGACTTCAGAGGAGGCCCCTGCCTTCATGGTAGTGCCTACCCCCCCTGAGGACCAAAAGCCCCAACAGCTGGGCACCTCCTCAGCACAGCAGACGCAGGTGCAGGTGGGTGTGGACCGAACAAGTACCTAGGGGTGTTTATGTTATGTAGGGTTGGCCAGAACCGGAAGCCCCAACAGCTGGGCACCTCCTCAGCCCAGCAGACGCAGGTGCAGGTGGGTGTGGACCGAACAAGTACCTAGGGTTGTTTATGTTATGTAGGGTTGGCCAGAACCAGAAGCCCCAACAGCTGGGCACCTCCTCAGCCCAGCAGACGCAGGTGCAGGTGGGTGTGGACCGAACAAGTACCTAGGGATGTTTATAGTAGGGTTGGCCAGAACCGTGTATATATATGGTATATGGCCGTATATGTGGTGATTTCCCTGCCAAAAGTACCGTGTGTAAACCGTATATATATATTATATATATGTGTATGTGTGGCTCTGGCCAACCCTGTTTATATGGGCCTATGAAGTAAGAGGTGGCTGGGGGGGTTGTGCCTGTGCCTTGTGCAGAACCAAACAGTCTCTTCTAGCTACCCACCAGCAGCAAGCAACGAGCAGACAAACAGCGAACAGCTCGTAGTTAAATTGTAGGGACTTTATGAAGGGAGTGGTGGCTGGGATAGTAGCACGTGCAGAGCCAGGCAGCCTCTATTAGCTACCTACCAGCAGCATGAACAGGAAAGCAGTGGCTGCACAAGTGGTGAGGTCATATGGACATTTAAAGTGGCTTGTGCACGGTCACGCGTGTTCCATACCCAAATCATGCACAAGCATATACAACACAGCTTTCCCTACAAAACAATCATGCGCATACGACACACACACGTGCGTTTGTATTACTCTCTCTCTCCCCCTCTCTCCCTCCCCCTCTCTCTCTCTCTCTCTCTCTCTCTTTCACACACACACACACACACACACACACACACACACATACACACACATACATACTCACACACAGGATAATCAAACAGCCGACCCCGTGCAGTTGAAGCTGGTGCCCCCACTGGGAGTGGTTCGCTTTGGCGTGCAGCCTCGTGTGCTGCCCCCCATCACTGGCCTCACAGTTCGAATTGACAGCAGCTTGCAGGTGTGTGTCTGTGTGTGTTTGTGTGTGGTGTGTGCCTGAAATTGGTTCGCTTTGGCGTGCAGCCTCGTGTGCTGCCCCCCATCACTGGCCTTACGGTTCGAATTGACAGCAGCTTGCAGGTGTGTGTCTGTGTGTGTTTGTGTGTGGTGTGTGCCTGAAATTGGTTCGCTTTGGCGTGCAGCCTCGTGTGCTGCCCCCCATCACTGGCCTTACGGTTCGAATTGACAGCAGCTTGCAGGTGTGTGTATGTGTGGTGTGTACCTGGGATTGTTTGCTTTGGCGTGCAGCCTTGTGTGCTGCCCCCCCTCACTGGCCTCACGGTTCGAATTGACAGCAGCTTGCAGGTGTGTGTCTGTGTGTGTTTGTGTGTGGTGTTTGCCTGAAATTGGTTCGCATTAGTGTCCAGCCACGCGTGCTGCCCCCCATCACTGGCCACACGGTTCGAATTGACAGCAGCTTGCAGGTGTGTGTCTGTGTGTGTTTGTGTGTGGTGTTTGCCTGAAATTGGTTTGCATTGGTGTGCAGCCACGCGTGCTGCCCCCCATCGCTGGCCTCACTGTGCACATTGTCAGCAATTTGCTGTTGTGTGTTTGTCGGTTTGCAAGTGGAGGTGTGTGTGCATGTGTGCATGTGATCTGGCACGTGAGGGTATGCACTAGAAATACAGGACCATGTACGCACGCACACGCACACACACACACACACACATACACGTACACGTACACTCTTTCTTCCTGCTGCTGCATAGGGAGCGGAGGAGCAGCAGCAGCAAATGGAGAGGATATGTGCAGAGATATTGACCCAGCAGGTCACCCCATTTCCAGGGGAGGAGCCGGTGAGTGCCAAACAAGATAAGCAGGCTTTTTTACTGTTAATGGTAGGATAGACTGACCCAGCAGGTCACCCCATTTCCAGGGGTGGAGTCGGTGAGTGCTAAACAAGAAAGGCAGGCTTTTTGACTGTTAATGGTAGGATAGACTGACCCAGCAGGTCACCCCATTTCCAGGGGAGGAGCCGGTGAGTGCTAAGCAAGAAAGGCAGGCATTTTGACTGTTAATGGTAGGATAGACTGACGCAGCAGGTCACTACATTTCCAGGGGAGGAGCCGGTGAGTCCTTAAAAAAACGGCAGACCTTTTTGATTACAAGTCGATAGAGGGAATTACTGTGCAGGCAGCGATCACCATTTCTGACACAAATGAAGGTCAGACCGTGCCTTGTGGGAGAACCGGTATGTCCTGTGTATGATTGATAAATAAACTTACTTTTATTTATTCCTTCAATATCCCACAAACCAAGTTTGTCTCTCAGGTGAGGAGAGTGGTGGAGATAGAATTTCCCACCACCTTGAAGACAAGAGGCAAGATGTAAAGCCAAATCAGACTGCTCACCAAATCCATCCAATATGACAAGGGGATGGCAAACAATCAATCGAAAAACGTCCTAGCCAAATCAGGCTGCTCACCAAATCCATCCAATATGACAAGGGGATGGCAAACAATCAATCAAAAACCGTCCTAGCCAAATCAGACTGCTCACCAAATCCATCCAATATGACAAGGGGATGGCAAACAATCAATCAAAAATCGTCCTAGGAAAGAAGAAAACAAACAGTGGGCGTTGATGGACATGTGGAACCTTAGAGAGCAGAAAGAAAGTGATGACACACAGGCACAGTGATAGAGATGACTTTAGAGGGGGGGAAACGTGTGCATCAAGCAGGAACACACAACGCGTAAATCGTTCTGTCGCAGTCGTCGCAGATTTTATCAAAGGAACTAACAAGGTGCGCAGGCAGCCTGATGTGAACACTCCCTACACGACGTAGAGGAAAGGAGGTCACTTTGTGCCGGGTACTTCGCACTCCTTGTCAGCAAGCACAGCAGACAAAAGAGGGCCAAAGCAAAATATCTTGGCTCTGATAAAGCGCTCTGTCCGACCCGTTGTTGGTGCAGGCTCTGTCTGTTGCTACTTGAGATCTTGGTGCAGGATCTGTCTGTTGCTGCTTGAGAGTTTGGTGCAGGCTCTGTCTATTGCTAATCAAGAACTTGGTGCAGGCTCTGTCTGATGCTACTTGAAATCTTGGTGCAGGCTCTGTCTGTTGCTGCTTGAGAGTTTGGTGCAGGCTCTGTCTGATGCTACTTGAGATCTTGGTGCAGGCTCTGTCGATTGCTACTTGAGAACTTGGTTCAGGCTCTGTCTGTTGCTAACCCATAACTTGGTGCAGGCTCTGTCAATTGCTACTTGAGATCTTGGTGCAGGCTCTGTCTATTGCTACTTGAGAACTTGGTGCAGGCTCTGTCTGTTGCTAACCGATAACTTAGTACAGGCTCTGTCTGTTGCTAACCGATAACTTAGTGCAGGCTCTGTCTATTGCTAATTGAAAACTTGGTGCAGACTCTGTCTGATGCTACTTGAGAATTTGGTGCAGGCTCTGTCTGTTGCTAACCGATAACTTAGTGCAGGCTCTGTCTGTTGCTAACCGATAACTTGGTGCAGGCTCTGTCTGTTGCAAACCGATAATTTGGTGCAGGCTCTGTCTAATGCTACTTAAGATCTTGGTGCAGGCCCTGTCTATTGCTACTTGATGACTTGGTGCAGGCTCTGTCTGTTGCTGACCAATAACTTGGTGCTTTTATTGGATGCTTGTACTCTTGCCTATGCGTTGTGGCTGCTGTGTGTATGCACTAAAGCCCTACATAGTACGCTGGAACACCCTAGCATGTAGTATTGAATGCACACACTCTTGCCTGTGCGTCGTGGCTGCTGTGAGTACGCTGTAACACCACAGCGTGTTTTATAGGATGCTTGCACTCGTGCCTGTGCGTCGTGGCTGCTGTGTGTACGCTGAAACACCCTAGCATGAACTTTTATTTCGTGAGTGTGGTTTCCCATGACTTGACTGCATACGCTTGACGACATATGCTCGACAAAAATACATGCTTGAGTTGTGTGTGCACTGCTGCAGCTACCCACACTGCTGTGCCTCCTCAGAGCACGCACCCGCCCGGCTGGTCCACATACGCTTGATCACATACGCTTGCCTATATATGCTTGTGCTGTGTGTGTGTGCGTGTGTGTGTGTGCGCATCCCTGCAGCTACCCACACTGCTGTGCCTCCTCAAAGCACGCACCCGCCTGGCTGGTCCACATACGCTTGATCACATACGCTTGCCTATATATGCTTGTGCTGTGTGTGTGCGTGTGTGTATGTGTGTGTGTATGTGTGTGTGTGCGTGTGCGCATCCCTGCAGCTGCCCACACTGCTGTGCCTCCTCAAATCACGCACTCGCCTGGCTGGTCCACATACACTTGACCACATACGCTTGGCTACATATGCATGTGCTGTGTGTTTGTGCGCACCCCTGCAGCTGCCCACACTGCTGTGCCTCCTCAAAGCACGCACCCGCCTGGCTGCTGTGTTTGACAGCCCTGTGGTGATTTCTTATGACGGCGTGGAGTCAGGCAAAGTGGAGGTCGTTGCTAAAGCCTCCAAGCCGTCAGACCCTGCGTTTGTGTCAGGTGTGTGTGCGTGTTTGTGTGTGTGTGCGTGTTTGTGTGTGTATGTGTGTGCGTGTTTGCGTGTGTGTGTAACTACCAACCACGCCCCCACATTCACACACAGACTCTTCACCGAGTCTTAGTTGTGAGTGGCTACCTTTTTAAAGGCAGCGTGGTTTGATGTGAGCTTGTTTGAAGGGGATGGTAGTAACAAATTAGCTGTTTTTTAATTGTGTCTTTTGAAAGACTGGTTTGATGTTGGCTTATTTGAAGAAATGGTATTGACGATCTGTTTTGTTGTTTATGTGCATGTGCATGTGTGCTGGGGCTTCGTTGAAGTGTGAGGGTTTGTCAAAGGTTGTGGTAAGGGGTGCAAAATAGCAGTGACTTGCTGTAGTTGGTGTGTGTGTGCATGTGAGTGCGTGGTAAGGGGTGCAAAATAAGCAGTGACTTGCTGTAGTTGGTGTGTGTGTGTGTGTGCATGTGAGTGCGTGGTAAGAGGTGCAATGCAGCAGTGACTTGCTGCTATTGGTGTGTGTGTGTGTGTATGTGCGCATGTGAGTGCGTGCATGTAAGTGTGTGGTAAGGGGTGCAATTCAGCAGTGACTTGCTGTGGTTGGTGTGTGTGTGCGCGCGAGCGCGCGCGCGTGTGTGTGTATGTGTGTGTGTGTGAGTGCGCATGCATGTGAGTGTGCATGCGTGATTGTGTGCGTGCGCGTGTGGCTCTACCCTTTGTCCTTTTGAATGGCCTGCAGCCTCCACCGATGAGAGTAACCAGGCTGGTTTGGTTGGTGCAGAATAGATTGTGTACCTGTGAAAGCCTCCTACTTTTGTAGATGATGCAAGGGTTAATAAGCACACACACACATGCAAACATGCACGCACACGCACACTCACTCACGCACACGCACACATACACATACATGTTAACCACACACACACACACACACACACACACACGCACACACACATGTGGTGATGTCCAGGCTTTGAGTCCAGTGCGCTAAATGGGGAGGGTCTAGGCATCGATGCCTTTCGGCCACAGAAGAGCTCGGTCAAGATCAGCAACAAGATGTTCCTGCCAGAGGAGGCCATGGAGCGTTTGCGTGTGCAGGCAAGTTGGATTATTGTGTGTGCGTGTATGTGCGTGTGTGTGTGCAAAAATGTGTGTGTGTGTTGAAAAGGCCATGCAGCGTTTGGTTGCGCAGGCAAGTGTGCTGGCCTTGTGTGAGGGTGCATGTGTGTGTGTGCCGTAATAAAGTAAATTGTTGTGTGTGATTGAGTTAGTATTTGTGTGTGTGTGTGCGCGTGCGCAGGGTGCTGCAGCATTTGCAGCCACCGCCTCAGAAGCCACGCACAAGTTGGACGCAGTGAGCCAAGCAGTCATGAGCAAACTTGAGAGCGTCAGCCCCCCTCGCACCAGCTTCATTGCCTGGGACAGGGCGGACATGGACGGCTACGCCCCCCTTGTGTAAGTTGTGTGTGTGTCTGTGTGTGCTAGTGCCGTGAACAAATTTGCACCAGCTTCATTGTGTGTGTTTTAAAGTGTGTGTGTCTGTGTGTGCTAGTGCCGTGAACAAATTTGCACCAGCTTCATTTCCTGGGACAGGGCGGACATGGACGGCTACGCCTCCCTTGTGTGATTCACGTGTGTGTATAATTATTTGTGAGGATGAGAACGTGCCGTTTGTGCATTTTTGGTGCCGTCTGTGCATTTTTTGTGCAGTTTGTGCATTTTTTGTGCCGTCTGTGCATTTTTTGTGCAGTTTTTGCATTTCTTGTGCCGTTTGTGCATTTTTTGTGCAGTTTTTGCAGTTTTTGTGCAGTTTCCTTTCCCCCAAGTGAAGGGGGGTAAATGGCAATCCGTGACTTCTGTATAAAGCCCCTGTATGTGTGTCTGCTTTTTGCTGGTGAGACGGGGTGTATACATGTGTGTATGTGTGTGTGTGTGCGCGTGTGTGTGTGTGCGTGTGTGTTTTGCTGGTAAAACGAGCAATGTGTGTCAGTGTGTGTGCGTGTGTGTTTTGCTGGTAAACAAGCACTGTGTGTGTGACCCCTTATTTGCGCCGCCAATCTATTACGTGATTGTGTGTGTCTGTGTGTGCGTGTGTGTGTATGTGTGCGCAGGCCTGAGCCTAATCCTGGAGCTGACACGCTGGGCGAGCTCATGACGCTGCTATATGCCAAGTACCAAGCTGCAGCGGCACAAAAGGTGTGGGTGTGCGCTTTCGATGAGGGTGGGGGTGGGGGTGTGCACGCGTGTGCATGTGAGGTTATGTGTGTCAAATTTCAGGCGAATGTGCATAATTTTGGTGTAAGCACATATGGGGTGTGTGCGTGTGCGTGTGCGTGTGTGTGAGTGCGCGTGCGTATATGTGTATATGTGTCAAAATGCATGCCTGTCTATCTTTGTCAATGCTTGTGGTGTGTGGTGTGTGGTGTGTGGTGTGTGGTGTGTGGTGTGTGGTGTGTGTGAGTGTGGGTGTGGGTGGGTGGGTGGGTGGGTGGGTGGCATCCTGCGAGCCCGAGCTGAGCTGTAGTTTGGTTGCGTGCGCGTGTTGGTGTGGGGCGTGCGTCTGTGTTTAGGTGTGGGTGGCGGCTGTAAGCCCAAGTTGAGCTATAGTTTTTCTGACAGATGATCCGTGGCATCGTTGCACTGAACAATTTGGAAGCAAGTAGGGAGCTTAGTGGCACATGTACACCATACACACACATGCACCCCACACATGCACCCCACACACACATACACACACGCACATGCACACACACGCACACGCACTTCACACACACACACACACACAAACACACACACACACCCGATATGTACATACACACATACACACACTTACACACTTACACACATACTCACACACACGTGGTATATGTGCATACACACACATACACACACATACTCACACACATGTGTTATATGTGTAGGTTGGCCTGAACTCCTCCGGTGCTGCATGGCAGGCTGCAATGCAAGCCAGCAGTGAGGTAGGCAGCCAACAGGTGCTGCTCATTGACCGACCCACTGTGGTGACGGAACGCAAGCTGGCAGACGCCCTGCTGCAAAACTCAAGTGCGTGGTGTCTGTGTTTGTGTGTATCTGGTGACGGAACGCAAGCTGGCAGACGCCCTGCTGCAAAACTCAAGTGCGTGGTGTCTGTGTGTGTGTATCTTGTGTGTGTATAAGTGTGCGTGTGCATACGTGTATGTGTGTGTGTGTACGTGTGCGTGAGTGTGTGCCTGAATGCATGTGTGTGTATGCATGTAAAAGTGTAGTGTGTATGTTTGCTGGTATGCACGAGGACGTGAATGTCCATGCGGTGGGTTGCTTGTTTCTTTAGCTTCTGTCTTGCTGGTCGGTTTGTACAAAAAAGCAAGCAAGCACTCGTTGCGTGTCATTGCATGTGCCTTTGCCTGGGCATTTATGTGTATATGTATATATGCATTTGAACATGCATGGCACAAAAGGGGCAAGCAAGCACTCGTTGCGTGTCATTGCATGTGCCTTTGCCTGGGCATTTATGTGTATATGTGTATGTGTATATGAACATGGATGGCACAAAAATGGCAAGCAAGCACTCATTGCGTGTCATTGTATGTGCCTTTGCCTGGGCATTTATGTGTATATGTGTATGTTTATGAACATGGATGGCACAAAAATAGCAAGCAAGCACTCGTTGCGTGTCATTGTATGTGCCTTTGCCTGGGCATTTATGTGTATATGTATATATGCATTTGAACATGCATGGCACAAAAGGGTCAAGCAAGCACTCGTTGCGTGTCATTGCATGTGCCTTTGCCTGGGAACTTATGTGTATATGAACATGGATGGCACAAAAATAGTAAGCAAGCACTCGTTGCGTGTCACTGCATGTGCCTTTGCCTGGACATTTATATGTATATATGTATATGTGTTCATGAACATGGATGGTGCAAAGATGCAACATGGGAGTGTGCGAGCGTGGATGGCTGGAAAAGCGTGATTGAGTAGGAGCAAATAAGCCAAGCATAGCATGTTTCATGAGTAAAAAGAGAAAAAAGACTGCAGATCAGAGTGTTTTCCGAGTGTTGCATCAACAAAGAAAGAGGATAGTGCACAAGAACCCTACAACCCAGCATTGCTGTTCTTTGCGTCTTAGGTGATGCCTCGTTTGGATTTGTTTAAAGTGGTGGTGTCACTGACCTCGTTTGGATTTGTTCAAAGTTGTGGGGTCACTGACCTCGTTTGGATCTGTTCAAAGTCGTGGTGTCACTGACCTCGTTTGGTTTTGTTCAAAGTCGTGGTGTCAATGACCTCGTTTGGATTTGTTCAAAGTGGTGGGGTCACTGACCTCGTTTGGATTCGTTCAAAGTGGTGGGGTCACTGACCTCGTTTGGATTTGTTCAAAGTGGTGGGGTCACTGACCTCGTTTGGATTTGTTCAAAGTGGTGGGGTCACTGACCTCGTTTGGATTTGTTCAAAGTGGTGGGGTCACTGACCTTGTTTGGATTTGTTCAAAGTGGTGGGGTCACTGACCTCGTTTGGATTTGTTCAAAGTGGTGGTGTCACTGACCTCGTTTGGATTTGTTCAAAGTGGTGGTGTCACTGACCTCGTTTGGATCTGTTCAAAGTGGTGGGGTTACTGACCTCGTTTGGATTTGTTCAAAGTGGTGGTGTCACTGACCTCGTTTGGATTTGTTCAAAGTGGTGGTGTCACTGACCTCGTTTGGATTTGTTCAAGGTGGTGCGTCTATTGAGCTGATGCCTTGTTTGGATTTGTTCAAAGTTGTGGGGTCACTGACCTTTGCAGCACACTACGAACATCAATTTGGATGCCTCGTTTGGATGTCTCGTTTGGATGCCTCGTTTGGATTTGTTCAAAGTGGAGGGGTCACTGACCTTTGCAGCACACTAAGAACATCAATTTGGATGCCTCGTTTAGATGTCTCGTTTGGATGCCTCATTTGGATTTGTTCAAAGTGGTGGGGTCACTGACCTTTGCAGCACACTAAGAAGTCAGGAGAGTAAGAACTAGAACACATCAAGAACCTCCCATCCCCCCAAAAAACACAGACACTAATGCGCACACACACACACACGCGCACACACACACGCACGCACACACTAGCATTCACACACAATCATACACACACGCGCAGGTGCACGCATGTGGGGTGCCTTGGGCTTGGTGCTGTTTAACATAATGGCTACGCGCGCACACACACACACGCACACACACACACGCGCGCACACACACACGCACACGCACACACACACACACACTCACACACACACACACACACACGCACACACACGCACGCACACACTAGCATTCACACACAATCATACACACACAATCATACACACACGCGCGCAGGTGCACGCATGTGGGGTGCCTTGGGCTTGGTGCTGTCCAGCATAGTGGGCTGCCTTGCCACTGATGTGCTCCCAGAGGTGGGTGTGGGTAAGGGTGTGGGTGTGTGGGTATTGGTGTTGGTGTTGATGTGGGTGTGAGTTTGTGGGTTTTGGTATAAGTGTGGGCGTGTATGGGTGCGGGGGTGTGGGTGTGGGCGTGTATGGGTGTGGGGGTGGGGGTGG
>Ga0307942_1003220_pt1 | contig 13220 bp, 15 predicted proteins | sample OrgLakmetagen175_FD_201846 | JGI IMG/M metagenome (GOLD analysis project Ga0307942, IMG submission 201846) | Saline water microbial communities from Organic Lake, Antarctica - #175 | ecosystem: Environmental > Aquatic > Non-marine Saline and Alkaline > Saline | place: Antarctica: Organic Lake...
AGAGGGAGAGAGGGAGAGAGGGAGAGGGAGAGAGGGAGAGAGGGAGAGAGGGAGAGAGGGAGAGAGGGAGAGAGGGAGAGAGGGAGAGAGAGAGAGAGAGAGAGAGAGAGAGACAGAGAGCCATCAAGCGTAAGCTGATTTGAGAGAGTGCCAGGCAGATGACTAAGGAGTAGGGTATGAGGGCCGGCATGCTCGCACCAGCACCATAATCAAGCACTCACCGTCAAACGCAGGGCAGAGGCAACTCCAGCACCATCCAACATTTGGCCGCCCATGTTGAACTTGCTGCCGCTGGCGGTGATGCCCTTGCGGCGCAGCTCAGGCATCACATCCATGGCGCTCTTGCCCATGCCTGAGTAGTTCTTTGCGATGAATGCAGCCAGACCCTCTAGGCCAGCAGCGCTGCCCGCGGATGCAGCTGGGGCAGCAGCAGGGGCTGAGTAGCTAGGGACTGGGGAGGCCGAGCGAGAAGAGCGAGTTGGGGTGGATGGCCGGCTGGCAGTGCGTGCCTGCAGGAACAAATTAGAAATAAGTTTCTGGTGAGGGGAGCTAGTCACCAGGCCTGTCACGCCGCAGGGAAACAATGCATGCAGGGAAACAATGTATAGGTAGGTAGGAAACGAGAGGCTCAAACTATAGTGTTTGATCAAAGGAGCTGGTTCATATTACAATGCGGTGCACGTGCACAAGCTTGTGGCACCTAGTAGCTGTTCAGAGCAACGATGAGAGAACAGGCGGTAGGCATAAACACACACTTGCAAAGACAAGTGCTCACCTGCAGACGCAGGGCGGCAGCAACACCGGGGGCATCCAAGATCTGGCCGCCCATGCTGAAGTTTCTCCCGCTGGCGGTGATGCCCTTGCGGCGCAGCTCAGGGAGTGCATCCAGAGCGCTCTTGCCCATGCCCATGTAGTTGGCAGAGATCCAGTCAGCTAAGCCCTCCAGGCCGGAAGCGCTGCCAGCTGACGCGGCTGCTGGTGCAGCAGGGGCTGAGAAGCTAGGGACGGGTGAGGCAGAGCGAGAGCGGGTGGGGGTAGCTGGTCGGCTGGGGGTGCGAGCCTGTGTGGTAGGGAGGTGGGGCAGTGGCATGTTGTGCGGGGATTTGGCGGGCAAAAGGGCAAGTCACAAGAGAATGGTGCGGCCATTTCCAGCAATACAATCAACACCGAGCGCATTATGGTGTTGCTCGGATACCACAGACATTGGCCAAGAGAGAGATTTCAAAAATTGTACTACATGTGATGTGTACCAGTTGTGCATATCACACTCATGCATACGATCCATAGAAAGTGCCCCACTCTCACCTGCAGACGCAGGGCTGCAGCAACACCGGGGGCGTCCAGGATCTGGCCACCCATGCTGAAGTTCCTTCCACTGGCGGTGATGCCCTTGCGGCGCAGCTCAGGGAGTGCATCCAGAGCGCTCTTGCCCATGCCCATGTAGTTGGCAGAGATCCAGGCAGCCAGATCCTCAAGGCCAGAGGCACTGCCAGCTGATGCAGCAGGGGCTGATGAGCCAGAGCTGCCAGAGGAAGCAGGGCGAGTTGGTAGTGGTGTGGAAGGACGGCTGGGTGTGCGGGCCTGTCGCGTGAAGATAGAGAGGAAAAGACTCAGAATTGGTCACACAACTGGAGCAAAATTCAGATTAGGAAACAAGTACAAGCGCCCCATGTATTAAGGTTGGTTCCTTTTTTAATTGGCGTCCAGCAAATGAGCCCTGTTTGAAGTGCTAGGTAAAAGCTAGCGGACCCAGGGCAGAAACGAGTAGAAAGACGAGTCCAGAAAGCTGCGGAGGAAAACACCTTTGCCTTTCCTACCCGCAAGACAATGCTGGGTGCACACCACCCTAAACTAAAAATTGCAGTTACGTGCATAGAAGTCCGGCATTTCAAGCAGGATTTAACACCATCTCAAACAAAAGCTCACCTGCAGACGCAAGGCTTGGGCGATCTCGGGGGCACCCATGATCCGGCCGTTCATGCTGAAGCTGTTACCGCTGGGCACAATACCCTTGCGGCGCAGCTCGGGCAGGGCGTCCATGGCGCTCTTGCCCATGCCCATGTAGTTGGTGGAGATCCAGGCGGCGAGGCCCTCCAGGCCTGGTGCGCTGGCGGAGGAGGCAGCGGGGGCAGGCTGGTATGAGGCGGCGGCCTGTGGCCAAAGGGAGGAGAAACGTCAGGGGAGGCAGAGGGGCAGGATGAAAGGGGACGTGGACAGAAATTAATAGTGACATCAGAAAGAAATGGCGTGTGTGCAGCGGCCTAGTGAATGTGTGAGATGTGGCAATGGAAAGGCCTGGCGTCTTGTATCATTGTGATAAGTGCATGCTACAGTCCACAAATCACAACCTAGCAAGCACAGCGATTGATTTGCTCTCACGGATTCGCCGGCTCAACTTCAGCGCACCCCACATCAGATGGTATTACCCTCCTATGCTGCTTAAAGACTCACCGCTCCTGGAGCAGCCCTCACGGGGGAGGCAGCGCGGCTGTTGGGGCGGATCTGCAAGTGCACGGCAAAACCATCATCTGGGGTTACAGGGAGGGGTCCATCACTCAGCATTAAAGAAGCAAAATGAAACTCGGCCCCACAAATAAGGGCACATCTAGTCAGCTGTCAGTCAACGCAGGGCTCAAAAATTCATACGGTGTGCAGCAAGAGGTCTTTACAAGCGCCCGCAGCACTCACCTGCAGACGCAGGGCTGCAGCAACACCGGGGGCGTCCAGGATCCTGCCACCTATGCTGAAGTTGCTGCCGCTGGCGGTGATGCCCTTGCGGCGCAGCTCGGGCAGGGCGTCCATGGCGCTCTTGCCCATGCCCATGTAGTTGGTGGAGATCCAGGTGGCAAGGCCTTCCAGGCCGGAAGCGCTGCCGGCGGATGCCACAGGAGCAGCGGCAGGGGCGGGGGAGTAGCTGGCAGCAGCGCGGACAGGAGTGGGGGAGGCTGAACGGCTGCCAGCGCGGCTGCCAGGGCGAGCCTGCATAAGTCAGTGACGGGCGATTCCTCTGTCAGCGAAGGCAATGGTGCAGAAATACGATCTCTCAGCATACTGTTAAGGTGAGGAGCTGCCGGACTGAGTGAAGGTTGGACATGCAATTGCCTGTGCTCGTGAACACTTCTGAGCTTGCAAGCTGAGCCTTAAAAAGCGTCCTGCAAGGCAGGCTCAGTGTAGTCGTTCAGGCAATCCGCCTGTCCATCTTTTACTGAGCAGTCTTGCAGGATGCATCAGTCAACCTTTACGACGTTGGGCTAACAAGCTCGCAAGCATTCACAGTCACACGTATGTTGTTTGTGTGAAAAAATGGGTGAAAAGGAACAGTAAACAAGTGCTATTATGAAGGTACTACAGTAATTAGGAAGCTTAGCTTTCCCTGTAACGATGTTGAGTTTGCAGTGTGGATTATTTGAGAATGGACACTGCAAAAGCAACATCCCTGAAGAATAGCTAACGGCAGCAACTGGTTTCGATGCAGGCTCCAACATGGTCGTGCAAGGTACCTGTGTTGTACGCTAGCTACCAATTGCGTATCAAATTGGCACTCCCACTTCTGCACCAAGGCAACACCCTCTGCGCAATCACTGCTTGACTGACCTGCAGTCGCAGGGCGGCGGCGATGGCAGGGGCATCCAGGATCTGGCCGCCCATGCTGAAGTTCCTCCCGCTGGCGGTGATGCCCTTGCGGCGCAGCTCAGGCATCACATCCATGGCGCTCTTGCCCATGCCTGAGTAGTTGGAAGAGATCCAGTCAGCCAGGCCCTCCAGGCCAGTGGCGCTGATGGCGGTGCCAACAGCCCTCACACTGACTGTACGGGGCTGTGCGTATGTGTGTGCGTATGTGTGCGTGTGTATGTGTGTGTGTGTGTGCGTGCGCAAGCATGGGTGGGAGAGGGCACAAAGTGCAAACAAAAATAACGCGCAAGAGGTAAGGGCGTGTGCATGCACCAAATGTTGCTGTTAAAAGCAAACGGTTGCAGCACAGGAGCCAAACTGAGTGAGACTGTAGTATGCTCGCTGGGGCTGATCACTCACGCACCATCTTTATCATTTAAAGGACTGTATATACACACCGTATATGACCGTATATTTGGTGATTTCCCTGCCAAAAATTACCGTACATACATGTTCTAGCCAACCCTAAAAATGCGCGAGATGTACATGTTGTGCAGGCAGGTCTCCCCTCCCTTGTGGACACCATACTTGTTTTAAACTAGAAGCATACCATACACACAGCACATTTTTTTTGCTCTAATCAAGGCTTTTGAGAGTAGAGCAGGTGACCGTGGTGAATCTGGTGTTTGTAAAAAGATGCAGCATTTCCAACACGGTCACCCGCTCTGTCACGTCTGCCCCCCTCAAACCCACTAATGATGACAATGATAAACATGACGTTCTGAACATTTTCCATATCAGCTTCAACTGCTCTATGTACATCGCAAGCATGCATTCAGGAATACCTAAATGCATGTCTGACTTCACACACACACGTGTGTGTGTGTGTGTGTGTGTGTGTGAGTGTGTGTGTGTCTCACTCTTTGCAGGATACATAATCCTGGCTTGTCACGGCTACTGCCAAGAGCATGCACACTGAACGTTCCCCCCTCACACCTGATGATGATGTGTGACTGTGTGCAAGCCAAAACTCGCTACTCCACTCCTTGGACCCCTGTTCTGCCCTTGCTGACATTGCCTATGGCATCCACACATACACACCTGTCCAGCCTGGAGGCCCACACGTTGAACCCTGCTCTGGGCGGGCTTGCTTGATGCAGGTGCGGCAACCTTGGCAGGCGCTCCACGCGTGGCAGCCTTCAAGGGGGTGGCAGTCTTTCCCTGCACACACGACAAGAGGGAGGGCCGCACAGGGGCGAGAGGGCAAGGAGTCAGACGTCGGCGGGAGGAGGTCTTTCGCGGCAACTATACAGGGGAAAGGAAGCTTGCTTGCAATTGCCCTTGATGACCGAGGGGTTCTATCTTATCCGACTCGGCACCCTGGTTCCTCCCCTGTGCTTCCACCCCTCCTCCCGTGTGCCAATGCAAGTGTATGTGTGTGTGCGTGAGTGTGTCTGCAACGCGCGCAACCTCTCTCGGTCGGGCCGGCCGCATCGAACATCACCCTTGCCATGCTGGACCGACTCCCATTGTGTCTGGGTGCTGCTGAGGGGAGCGACGGACAATGCGCACGAACGCGCTACTAGTGCGGGTCGGGATGCACGCACCAGGTTCATTTGCATCATCATCTTGGTGGCTGTGGAAGAGGCGCTGCTGCTTTCTGCTGCTGCTGCCCGAGATATTAACGCTTTCTTAAAGCGCTTTGATAAAGTGACAGGAGGAAGCTGGATGAACTATAGTAGGCTTTTTTTTAACCGATTTTTTCACGCGACGGTGGAATGCGTGAATATAAATATAGATAAGAACTCTTAAGTTGCGTGACCAGTCCAGTGCACTGGGAGTTCCTATCGACACTTATGAACAGCAATGATTATTGCTGCGGATCTATCGGCGTGAAAAGGGTGTTTTCATCAGTGCTGTCTGATGAGCCCTACAGACAGCACTGCTCCGAGGCTGGCTGCTGCTAAAAATAATCAGCGAGACCTGACGAGTCCCCAGCAAGGATTAGGAGCAAAAGGTATGCATTTACAAGTTTAGTGCTTGTGAAAGACTCCACTAGTAATGAACATTAAAGGAGAGATTGTGTGCTCCTCTACTGACTGACTTGCGGTGGCCTCTTTAAATTAATGCGGTCGGTTGATTGGTCCTGGCAGATGCTTGATTGGATCTATGGTTTTATTCCGAATAAAAGTCAGTGCTGCACTGTCACAAGAGTCGGACGGGGTGCTACATCAACGCTCCTCACATTTAAACAGTGCTCTACATACGCATGCTAGCAGTCGCACTTATTGACCGATGGCTTTATCTGTAACCTCTAACCTCTAAATGTGAGGCTAATGCACATATCCATACAGCTCCAAATAAGTGAGGGGGAAGTTGAAGGGCCGTTCTTGACTGGTAGTGGGCCCTAGCAGCAACACCCGGAACATCCTGTATGAGGCTTGTGCAGCTGGACCAATGACTGGCCAGCTGGCGTACTGTGCGGGCCTTTTTATGGATATGTCATTCATGTGTCTCCTCAAGTCTGTCCAGGTCACACCTGCAAGTGATAGAGCACCAGGATCAATCCCATATCATTATGAGTTACAAGGCGTCAAAAGGCCCCTAAAAGCACTGCAGATTTGCATTTCCTTTTTGAATTGACGCCGTAGCGAGAGTTATATCGGGGACTGATCTACCAAACAAAGCCTCCATCACTTCAGATAAGCCTCTTAAGATTTGAAAAGTCTGGATTAGGGCTCTCAACTCCAACTACATTTGAGCACACATTTGGCGCCCCTAAGGAGAATATACCATCGTAAGAAGAATTGGTCATTTATTTGCATTGTGTTTGATTTGTAACTTTGAAGATTGTCCTGCTTACAGCACTAGGTATATAATTGTTCATACGTGGTTCTCACAAACCCAAATTAACAGGGACACGCCTCTTCTTAAAGCTTTGTAAGGAGCATTTGGGCAGCACACGCAGCAGCATAGAACATAAAAAGCGCTCATTAAAAACTAGCAGCACTACACCAGCTGCACCATCATCTTTAAGTGAGCCCAGCTTCTCAACCAGCTGCGCGATGATTCATGGGGGATCATATAGGCAAACACGCATGCATTTGATAATGCACTCACCATCTGAGGAGCCCTGAAGCACCCAGCTGCGCACATAGTCGTGAGATGCATCGTGGCGGAGGGTGTAGTGCGTGGGGCTCAATGTGTGGGAGGTCCCTAAATCCAACAGCCACCAGGTGTCAGGAACACCGTTGACATACCGCTGCGTTCAAGATTAAGTGTATTTGTGCGCGCGTTTTTTTGCGTGCGTCCAATGTTACCGCCGCGTTGGCGTCAATGCATTTGTGTATGAGTGAGACGGATGATTCAGTACGCTATGTATGTGATGGCTCGTGATTCGTGATGGCTCTGTCTGTGGGTGACCACCAAAACTTATTATATTATTTTGCATTGACAGGCTTGTGTTTCCTGGGTCCTCCCTCTGCACCGTGCAAACTGCCTGTTGCAAAACTTGTTTTGGAGAGCAGCAGGCATGACGAGCCTTAGGGCCGGTTTAAGTATGCACATGTGTGTGTCTGTATGCGTGTGCGTGTGCGTGTGTGTACATGCGCGTGTCTGTATACCCCAACCTGATATTCGATATTCACTTACCGGACCGGCAAAATGGGTAGCCTGGAATTTTTCACCGCACAGGGTTTTGGGGTCTGTGTGCCGTGCAACCGGGCTGCTGGCTCGAACAGAGACACGCTTAGCAAGCACGGGGTTGACCCAAGCCTGCACGCACACACGCACGCATGCTATTAAGAAACGACTCCTGATTAAAAAGAAAATATTTGATGGGTTGACCCACGCCTGCACGCACGCACGCACGCATGCACGTTAGGGACAAGGCAATCAAGCAGTTAACCATTACATTTCAGTGGGGAAGGATTATCACGGCCTGTGTGGCTTTCCCTTACTTTCCCTCCACTCTTTAGCTGAAGCTACTTAATGGATGCGCACTGCTGTACAGTGATGGAGGATTGAAACGGGGGACTTTGAGGTTATGCAATAACCAGTGTAACACAATAACCAGTGTAATACAATAGCCAGTGTAACATAATAACCAGTGTGATACAATAACCAGTGTAACACAATAACCAGTGTAATACAATAACCAGTGTAACACAATAACCAGTGTGATACAATGACCAGTGTAACACAATAACCAGTATAACACAATAACCAGTGTGATACAATAACCAGTGTAATACAGTGGGGATCTAGGAAGTAGCTACTTTCCATGTGCTCATAACTCCTTTGGTTTGCGTACACAGCATTGCCAAGATCTAGGAGTATGGCACGCCTTAGAGCCTTAGATGATGTGAGCTGCCAAAACGTCCTTGGAGCGCTACTACTAGGGCAGGACTGATGCCATAGAGAAATTGCCGAAGTCATTTGAGTGCTCAAAGCAGTAACACAGACTCATCTCACTCTGCCAATATAACATAGAACTACCCATTGACGGCAGAGCATTTAGCGGTGACACACACCTTTCGCCTCAAGTATGTGCTGCTGTTTTCAACTCACCTGTGTACCCTGCGCAGTGCCGATGTAGTGGAGCACACCATTGGCATCCCCATCACACACATACGAGCATTCATGGCAGAACGGCACAGCACGGCGTGTGAACCTGGTCAGGTGGATACGTGTGTGTGCGTGTTGTGTGTGTATATGTTTGCATGTATGCGTGTATGCATGTGCGAGTGCACGCATGAAGTTGGCAAGGAGAAAGGTTGCTGTAAAAGAATGCATACCTGCTCATGAAAAGCCCTCATTTTTTGCTTTAAACAAAAGGAGCATGCAGAATCTGCCAGAGCCTCTAAGCCAACACGGAGTTCAGTTTTTGCCATGCTTAAATTAACCGTCCGTCATTTTGCAGCTTGTCCATATCCAGCCATGTTTCTTTCTCTCTGGTGCTGCCTCTCTCAGTGCGTAATAGCTCCGGTTGCGACTTTCAAAATAACTCGTACCTTTTTTTTTTGGGCTCAAAGATGTGGTTAGATACGCATGTGGTAAAATGCGCATCACATATTATATGAGATCTTACGAATGCATTTAAGAACACATTTGTAAAGTTGGCCAGAACCATATATATATATATTCGGTGTATATACAGTTTTTTAGCAGGGAAATCACCAAATATACCGTCATATACGGCGTATATGTACGGTTCTGGCCAACCCTACACACTCCTTACACAATGCTGTGCCGCCCACCTTGACACATTGCCCAACAGCTGTTGAGGACCCCCAGGCCTGGCCTCTAGCTCCCCTGTGCAGCCTTTGGGCAGCAGCAGCAGCTGCCGATTCTCAACAGCAAGCACGCCTGAGGCTGTGCCCCCCGTTGGGCTGTTGGAGAGCTGGGGGTATGACAGATGACAGAACATGAAACGAGTTGGGGATTTGTTCTGATATGCTGTGCGACTCCCTCTTAGTTATTCCTACCAGCCTACCATGACCCAACAAACTGCTGAGTACTCTTCAGCAAGCAGAAGTTCCCTTTTCTAAACTTGGATGGTGAAGTGTAAATTCCCCCTCTAACATTTGATGGAACTGAGCAGGAACAGGAACGTAACTTCAAACTTCCCTAGCAAATCACAGAAAACACACGCACAACCCCCCCCACCACTTACATTCCCACGTGAGCCACTGCCCCATACCGAGTGACACAAAAGCACACCCCACCACCACTACCACTGCTACGTACATTCCCACCTGAGCCACCCCCCCCCCCCCCAACACCACCACCACTACCACTACTATGTACATTCCCACCTGAGCCACTGCTCCATACTGACTGACATCGCCGTAAGGCTGCATGGCCTCTGCCACTAATGGCAGCACCTCCGGGAAGTGGCGGGCCAGCAGGGGGTGGTGGCGCACAGCCTCCAGCTCCTGCGAAACGATCAGCAAATGTGAGGCAAGGCTGACTAGATAGGTTGTGGACAACTGACTGGATCGGATGTGGAAGAGGCATGTGCGAAAAGTGGTGGGCAGTGAAGGGTGTTGGCAGGCATGTAGCCTAGCTCCAGTGAGTACTTGCCAGCACACCGGTGAGTTGAGGCAGTCACACAGTCTTCAGCGCCTGTGAGCTTGTCAGCACAATATGAGCTGAAGCACTTGTTGGGGCTTGCGAGGTGCGGTGTGAGCCGCTACTTCCTCAAAGGGGGCACCCAGAGACCAGGTCTGCTACTTCCTTAAAGGGGGCACCCAGAGACCGTAGACCCAGAGATTGTAGACACCCAGAGACCGTCAAGAGCAAGGGGGCACCCAGAAATTAGGACCGCTACTTCCTTAAAGGGGGCACCCAGAGACCAGGTCCGCTACTTCCTTAAAAGGGGGCACCCAGGGGGTATAGTGGTAGAACAGTCCCCCCCCCTTAAAGGGGGCACCCAGAGACCGTAGGCAGAGACCGTAGCACCCAGAGACCGTCAAGAGCAAAGGGGCACCCAGAAACCAGGACCGCTACTTCCTTATAAGGGGCACCCAGAGACCAGTAGGAGAGCTGAAAAGCTAGTTGCGGTTGCACGGAAAGGATATACGGCTCTTGATTCTTGATGAGAAGAAAAAAATGGAAACTAGCAACAATTAAGGGCCAGGGTGCGAACACAATAGGCAACAAAAAACAACCCACATTGTTAGTAATAGCACCTGTAAGAAGGGCAACACCTGATTTACGAAGGCAGCTCACCTGTGGCTTCATGAGGGGAAAGCGGCAGCACATGCACCACTGAGCAAAAATGACACACAACAAGACCTCACCTGTGGCTTCATGAGGGGAAAGCACACCAGCAACAGCACGTGCTGCACTGAGCACAACTGACACACAACAAGACCTCACCTGTGGCTTCATGAGGGGAAAGCGCACCAGCGACAGCACGTGCAGCACATTGCTGGCTTCGTGGACAAGAGGTAATCTCTCTTGACAGGACTCTTGGACTCTTGACTCTTGGACTCTTGGGCTCTTGCCTGGACTCGTGGACAAGAGGTACTCTCTCTTGTTACCCAAACTGCTGGTAGTGGTTCTGGCTGGTGCGATTGGTGTAGATGGTGGAGCTTGGATCGGTTGAGGTGTTGAATCGCTGGTGCTACTGTGGGCTTGTGGGTGCTGCTGTGTTGGTGGCAGCGGAGCTTGGAATATTGGAGCTGTGCTGGTGCTGGTGCTGGTGCTAGTATGGGTCTGTAAGGACTGCTGAAACAGCGGTGCTTGGTAAGGAGGGTGCTCCCCCACGTTTTTTTGTTGGGGGCATTCACCTGACCCCTGGTCGCCCCCCCCTATTCCCCCCCATCCCCCTGCAGCTGCCCAACGCGTGACGGCACTGAATATTGCTGCTTCAGAGGCTGCCACGCTGTTTAGGGCCTGTTTGTGTGCGTGTGTGTGATGTGGTGTGCGTGCGTGTGCGTCAGTGTGTGTGAGTGTGATGCCTGTGTGTGCGTGCGTGTATGTGTGAATGCCTATGCGTGTGTGTGTGAGTGAATGTCTGTGTGCATGTGTTTACTTTTGTGTGTATGTGTAAGCGTGCAAATTGTAAGCGTACACACGTGCACGTGCTTGAGTGGCAAGTGAAAACGCAGTGAGTGCGCCCATGCAGGTACACGCGCACTCCTACCAGCAGATCGCACAGCACAGAGGCGGGTAGCTGCTCAAAGGGAGTGGGGGTGGTGGGAGTGAGAACGGGTGGGTGCGATGAAGTGCCGGTGCTTGCACAGCTTGGAGGGTTACATGAGCTGCGCACGCAGCAGCCTGCATGCTCTGCTGGCTGCTGATGCTGGACTTGATGCTGAGCCTGCTGCAGCTGCTGCTGTGTTTGCTGCTGAACCTGTCCCTGCTCCTGCCTTTGCTGCTGCCCTTGCTGCTGCCATTCCATCGAGCTGTCTGATGCAATGTGTGTGCCATTGGCACGGGGCTGCTGTCCAGCGCAGTTTTGGGTGAGGTCTGGGAGGATGCTGCAACTTGATGGAGGTGGGGGAGAGGGAGGAAGCGGGACGTAATGTTCGGTGTGTGGAAGGACTGGGTGGCGCTGAGATGGACAACTGGGTGAATCTGGCACACACCGCAGGGAGGGGTGTTGTGTAGGGGCATCTGAGTTCGGACCACCACAAAAGGCGCCGCTGCTGCTGCTGCTGCTGCTGGTCGTGTTGCCAAGAGGGCAGGCACCTGTGTGCTTGGATGTCAACACATTTAGAGGGTCACACTGGGGGTATGACTGCAGAGGGTGGTGGTAGAGGGGGGGGCGCAGCAGGTTGCCATCTTTGTGGCAGCTGTTGTGGTGGTGGGGCTTGTGGGGAGGAGCAGGTGCAGCGATTTGCTGGAAGTTGGCCGCTAAATGCTCCAGGCATGCCCTGTGGTGTTCCGACAAGGTTGCGTGAGTGGTTGAGCTGCTGCAGTTGAGTTGCTGCAATCACTGCCGGTGCTCAGCTAAGGCACACGCAATAGCAAGGTAATGTATGTTTCATCAAAATACAGGCACAAACAAATCCGCTGCTCTGGACTGGAGACCAAACTGTCTTTTGACAACCTTGCGCTTGCAGCACCTGCAAAGCACTCGCTGGGCAAGATGCAAAGGACACGAAAGGACACGGTGCCCTACACAGTTGCCAGCTCTAATTGCACACAGAAGGATGTGTGCACACAGAAGGATGCTTCCTCCTGCAGGGCACCTTGTATCAAAGATCATTTTGAAACATTTAACACCACGCCCTGCTGCAACAGCACAGTCACCAATCCTTCAAACTTGCCCACACATCCAAGTTGTCTACACACCCTACATTGCATCCAACAGACCTTCACAGCCACAAAACCCTCCTGCAACAGCACAGTCACCAATCTTTCACACTCGCCCACACATCCAAGTTGGCTACACACCCTACTTTGCATCCAACAGACCTTCACTGTTACAACACTCTCCTGCAGCAGCACAGCAACAATTCCTTTCACCTCTGCCACACACCCAAGCCACCACCCGCTCACCCTAACACGCACCCCAAAAAACTGTATAGTCGCGACACTTTCATGCTTCTTAAGAGCTACAACTCGTACCTGAGCACCCGCACACCCATTTACCGCTAACCCTATCTTACACCTCACTTCCCTACCCCGGTACCCCAACCCCGCACTTGGACACTATTCTCTATACCCACATACCCCAACACACACGCACAGCACACAAACCCCAAAACCACAACCTACCTTGCATATACCTACCTTGCACTTGAACATCCTTAACCAACCCTACACTTGGACACTATTCCCTATACCCACATGCCCCGACGCACAAGTAGCACACAAACTCCAAAACACGCAATCGCACACACAGACAAACAACATACATACTCACCCGTACAGCGACCTGGTCGTAGGCAGCAGCAGCTCTGCCACCTGAGCCACGTGACATGCTGAGGGTACAGCGCCCCCCACCTCGTCGTCATCACCAAAGCTAACGCAGCCGCTGCGTGGCACAAGGCCCTCACCACCACCACCACCACCACCACCACCACCATCACCACCACCACCACCACCACCACCACCACCACCACCATCACCATCACCATCACCATCACCATTGC
>Ga0307942_1003222_pt1 | contig 13219 bp, 12 predicted proteins | sample OrgLakmetagen175_FD_201846 | JGI IMG/M metagenome (GOLD analysis project Ga0307942, IMG submission 201846) | Saline water microbial communities from Organic Lake, Antarctica - #175 | ecosystem: Environmental > Aquatic > Non-marine Saline and Alkaline > Saline | place: Antarctica: Organic Lake...
CTGTACTGCACGAGCTCTTTCTCCTGTATGATTATTACAAGGAGGATGGGAGGCTTGGAGGACGGGCTGGTATGACCTTATTGTCCCATCAGTCAACCAGGATCAAACAAAAGCGCAAGATGGAAAACGAGGAGAAAGGGAGGAATTAGAAGTGGGAAAAGAGCCCTCAAGTATTCAAGGTTAAAATTTTGAGCAAGCACTAGACCCTTCCCTAACAGAGAATTCATGATCAAAATTGTTGGTTCGGCACACAGTTTGATGCCCCAAAATTGGTAGGCCAGCAACGGCAATAAGCACAAAATTAGAAGTACAGACCCTAATAAAGTACAACAGACTCCCTCAATCCTAAGCCTAATTTTCTCAAGAAAAACACGTTTGAATATAGGGGTTGTTAAAAAAGGTTAAGATCAGCTATGAAGCCCAGCGCCACGTTGTTCGTGCCAAAGGAAACTCCGCGTCAGCCCGAGGCTAACAACTATCACTATGTAGAGCAGACAGGCCCGCCAGCAGCAGCCACAGGGCTACAGCTCATGCTCTAGGGCACTTGGATGCAAGCGTTTACTGTCCATTGCCTAGCCCACACACTGTTCATCAGGTGGCCACGTCAAAAGAGGCAGAGCGCACTACCAGGCATACTCAGATGCATTCGCGTACGTATGATAGTGAATAATTCGAATTGCGGATATGTAGTATGTGAAGCGCATGCTGTGATGTGCTGTCCTATAATGTGAATTGTTGACCTGAAGACGAAGCATTGGCGTATTGCTAACGATTCCATCCTCCCCATGCTTAAACCTATTATATTTATCTGACGGCATGTAGCTTAATATATATAGTATCGATTTATCTTTTCCAACTTTCCCCACCTTTTTTCCAACTAGGTAGACCATGAACAGCGAAGCTGAGAATGAAGAAGGAGGCGGTGCTGAGAATGCACTGGTTCCAAGAGGTCCAAAAGGTGGCCAGAGCAACACGCTCTCACTAGGCAGGGTAGATGCCATACACCATACCGTCCAAGTCCTGTGCCGTGTGCCTGTTGCACTTACCAGCGTCTCAGGTCAGTCACACACCATTGCAACCACACAGACACGCAACCGCACACGCACACCATACACTCGTGCACGTGCACGTGCACGTGCGCTCGTACACACACACACACACGCACACACACACGCGCACACGCACACGCACACACGCACACGCACATGCATACGCACACACACACCACACACACACAAACACACATACACACACACACACACACGCACACACACACATACACGCACACACACATACACGCACACACATACACGCACACACACACACACTTACACATGCAAACACGTAACACACACACGTAACACGTGCACACACACATATATTTACATGTACACAAGCACACACACAAGCACACACACAGGCACACATGCGCACGCTCATACATGCACATGCCCACACACATGCACACTCACACCACGAACATGTGCATGCACAATGTTTGCACATGCGCACACATGTGCACACATACACACATCCGTAACACACGCGCACACACATACATACTCGTGCACACACGCACACACACACATACACACACACATGCACAACACATACATACATACAAACAGACAGACAGACTGACTGACTGACTGACTGACTGACTGACTGACTGACTGACTGACTGACTGACTGACTGACTGACTGACTGACTGACTGACTGACTGACATACATACATACATACATACATACATACATACATACATACATACATACATACATACATACATACATACATACATACGGCATAAACATGTACACAAATGCATATATGCATGCATGTGCATTCACACAAACACACACACATACACATATACACCACCACCACCACTACCACCACCACCACCACCACCACCACCACCACCACCACCACCACCACCACCACCACCTTTACTTGAACACGCTCACATACACCCCTTGATTACAATTGTCTTCATCACAGAGGCTACTACGGGATGCCAGTGTTTTTTTGGAGACCAGGAGGTGTCAGCCAGCCTAAATCCAGATGGCTCTCTCTTCTGCTATGCTCCGCCCCCTAAGGTTCTTGACACCCCCTCTAAGGCACAGGCTTGCTCAACAGTTATGGAAATTCTAGATTGGCAACACACCAAGCAATTGGCCAAAGCTACAGCTCACAACCACACACAGAAAAAGATAACACACATGTACCCACACACATCCACACACGTGCACACACACGTGCACACACACACATACACACACGTGTACATACACACACGTACACATGCATTGCTTGGCCAGATGTGTGCAGGGTAGGGGACGTCAACTTATCCCCACCCCCACACACCTTCCTACCTCGTCCGCTGTATGCAGCCGTGTAGAGGGCGCTACGCACAAGAAAAGAGTTGTGCCCTAAATGTCGTGGTTTCTGGACAGACCGTCGCTTCAGCTACGGTGTGTGGCATGCGTGTGGACATGCGTGTATTCATGCATAGCTGCTGTATGTTGAAAGCCCGACAGAGGAACTTTCCTTTGTGTTTTCGATGTGCCATTGAAATCTCGAATACAAATTTGCTGCTCTCTAATGGTAGCATTGCCCAGCACTTTAATTTGAGCTTCTAAATTTTGTGTGTGTGTGTGTGTGTGTGCTGGTCAATGAGTGCACTGGAGTGCGTGTGGCACATATTGGCGAATTAGCGTGCAGGTCAAAGGCTTTTATGTAAATGCCAATGAACAATGCAGCTTTGGAAAAGACTGTTGGGAGGCTTTCAATACAAATGCACAATTCCATCTCAGACATATACATATACACATGCGCACCCATCAATCGCGATGCACACATGTACGTACTTCCTTGCAGTTCCAGTACACTGCCTTGCCCTTCTGGAGGAAGCCGTCCTTGGAGGGGCGTTTTAGCGGGCGCTTGCCCACTAAGGAGGACGAGAAGCACTTGGCAGACGAGTGCAGGTAATTGATGCCCTGGGCAGGTAGTAGGTGCTTTTAGATGCACGAGAAGAAAAGCGAGTGCTGACAAATTCCCAAACAGAAGTTTCAGACTTGCACTGGAATAAAGCAGTGTGGACCTGGAATAAACCAGGTATAGTACATTGGGTGCTCAAAATATTCAGGGGGGCCCATAACAGCCTCTGAAATGTTTCAGGGTCTCCCGGAACTGCGTTTTTTAAATTCAGGGTGTTACAGATTTTCTCTGGCCAGGGGCTGGCGCCCCCGGCCTTGTGTTTCTGGCTCTTGAGCCCTTCATCGACACCACAATATCCGTACCTTGTGTCGCAACATTACGTGCGTAATGCTTTCACGCCATGCAAAATGCTCCCTTCACCTCCTGACAATGTGGTAGCTCTTTTCACTGCTGCTGTGTGGTATATACTACCTTCATACTCATAGTCCCACAACACATTTGCATTTTGTATCAGAGCACCTGCTGGTCATCACCCTGGCCCGCAAACATTGAAACCTTAGATCTGTGCAACGTTTGCAGAGGCCCCTGCATAAGCCCTTTTTCAATACTCTTGCCTGTCAAAGACAGCCACATGTAAGTTTTCAGCCAGGATGATGTGGTCCTCGGCCACCTGGGGCTCTCCATGTTCCCGTGGTTTTGCTCCGACGAGTCTCTTATCGTCTTGAAAGGGGCGATCTTGATGGGTGCCAACCAGCCCACGCGACAGAAATCGCAGAGGCGGAGCAGAGGGCTCTCGCTCGATGGTGACATGGTCGAGGCCCCATCAGGGCCAGGTGCAAGGTGCAAGCCATGCAACCACAGGCTTAGTAGGTCTGGTCAGGAGGGGGGAATTCTTGCTGGGGTGGCTGTCGCCCCTGCAAGTTTCCGGGAGACCCAGAACAGGCTTAGGCTGCCCCTCTGGGGCCCCTCTGGGGCAGCCTAAAATCTTATTAAAATTTTCGGCTCCTGGACAGGCTGCACTTTCCTGGTGTCACTGGAGACATCGACAAGCACTAGGGCAGGACCGCAAATAGGAAGACAGAAATGTTGCTGGCTATTGAGAAATCGCTTGCTGGTACGTCTTGGGACGTTATGTGTGTGAAGTGCAGGAAACAACAGAAGTGTACTCCGCTTAACATCGAGGGCGGTGAGCATGCTCGGTGGACGAGGGCGCAAGCAGGGCGGTAAACAGAATTTCGAGTTTGCCTTCAACGCATCTGTAAGCCTGTGACGTTTTATGGCGCTTTGGTTTTGCGACTAGTTCTGTCTCTTGGGCTGTCTAGCTCGCCAGGCTCCTAGCCTGAGTGGCACTCAGGAAGGGTGTGGGTGTGTTGAAATGGCAAGGGCTTCCGCTGCTGGCGCGTGTCCTGCAAATTAAGAACCTTGTTACGACATAATCCATAAAGGTCGACTCAACTGGAAAGGTAATAATTGTGCCAGTGCTTTCTTATCAAGTCCTCCAACAAACAGGCCAGAAAGGGCTGCCATGGACCAATGGTTCTGGAAGTGGGGGGTCGGTAAGGGGTTCTAGTGGGTAAAAAACAAAGCTTGCTTTTTGCCACCCTACTCTGTTGCTCTCTCGTTAAAAGGAGTTGGGCATTCCTTGGTCTGATGCTGCTTCCCAAGACACTTGCGTGAGGGCGTGGGTGCGTGACAAACACTCACACAGATTGATCTGTCCATCTTTGCTTTCGATAGGCTGCTGGCTCCATTGCTTGGGGCCCAATTGTGAGGGCATGTTTATGACAACTGTGTATTCTCCCACTCTCTTGGTTACAGTTGTCTACTTCCTCCTTCGTATGAAGACGTGAGTGCGCAGCAGAACATACCAAAAGCATATGCCATTTTCCCACCTTTGTATTCTACAGGCTGCTGGCTCCTTTGCTCGGGGGCACTCAGGAGGGGCGCGGGGAGCGCAGCATGAGCAGCCTTGCCAAGCTTGCACGTGCAATTGCAGGCGGGCGGGTCAGGCAGCATTGTGAGGAGCGGGAGAGGAAGATCCAGGTGAGGCTACTTAAATGTGTGTGTATATATGCCTGTGTGTATGTGCCGCTGAATGTGCTGTGCGTGTGTGCGTGTGTATGTGTGTGTGTGAGTGTGAGAGAGAGAGAGATAGTATGTATTAGTGCATTTTCCTCGGGGATTTGCCATACAGACTTTAGAGCCGCTTAGTACAGTATAGCAAAATTTGTGTCAAAACCAAAATACATGAACAATACGGATACGCCGTATGACTTACCCCTGATTCTATGTGAAGTTTGTGTTGGTGCTGGGCGTGTGCCAGCTCTTTAAAAGAACATATCTTCAGCTTGCAGGCGTACACGCCCAAATTTCAAGTATAAACAGATTGTACCTGTTGAATCGTGCAGCAGACTGAGTGTCATCGCTTTGAATTAATGAGCTCCCTTGTTTTATCTCAGCCGCGCCATGTGCCTATGCACCCTCACCTTCTCTCACCCTATTGCACGTATACAAAGAGAGACTTAGGCACACACGCACACACTTACATATACCTATATACACCCTGCCACCTTCTTTTTCGCACACACACATTCTCATACACACGTAAACACTCACAAACTCCCACACTCCCACACACATTACTTACGTGCACGTGCACGCAGTCCCTACAACTGCACGTGGCACGCTTAGAGACTGCCTTGAGCGGGGGCTGTGCTGGGCTTGGCCCTGGTGCCCAACAAGGGGGCATGGGCAACGTGGCAGCTTTGTCGGCAGCAAACGTAACGCTTCAGGTGTGAAATGCCGTGATCACCAACTGTCATCAAGGAAAACAAGCCACTATTGGTGTGTTATGTATTGACGTGTGTGCTTAAACAGGGGAGTGCATGTTTGCCTACTTGTGTGTTTGTTTCTTTGTACGCTTTCTGTCTGTTTAAAGGCATGACATAGTTCCCATTTTGGATTCATTCACGTCCCAAGGAGGGTAGCTCATAGTCTACTTGTTGCATTTAAGCACACAACCTCATTACATTGGCTGCTACGTAATAGTGACATGAAGGTGTCTTCCTTTGTAAGGGTGGTTAAGTAACTAGGATGCAGTCCGCAAGATAATAGTCATTTCAAAACCTCTTGCATTGACTGAACTTCTGGCCGAATAGGAATTTGAGTGCACATGTGTGGTATGCGCCAAGTGTGTGCTAGCGATGTGTGTGTGTGCATTGTGCATGCGTGTCTGTTTGTATGTTTGTATGTTTGTCTGTGTGCGTGCGTGTATGCGTGTGCGTGGGTACTGTTTTGTGTCAGCATTTGATGCAGCATGACACCCTGTCCCTGCATGGAAGACCCCCCTCTGGAATGCTCATGCTTGCAGGAGGACCTGCGGCACACGCAGAGCCAACTGGGGGCCAAAGACAAAGAAGTGGCAGAGCTAAAACGACAGTTGAGGCTGAAGGTGTGTTTGCGTTCGCACACACTGTGTGCACTTCTGTACCTCAGGCCCGTTACCCTGTGACTGCAAGGGCGGGAAAAGAAGTGCACGATCATTAGTCTAGATCGGTGCAACTTTGTCCCTGACACAATATCAATGAGAAATCCCGTGGTGTATGTTGAAACAGAGAGGCAATACTGCACAAACAAGCAAGCTGTTCAGGCTGGCCACGTGTGTGTGTGTGAAAGTGCTGCGCGTGCACACCTGCTTGTCAATGCTTGTGCTTGTTTTAACAACAACACCAAAAGAATGCCTTCAGGAGCAACTGTGGGTGGACATGGCCAAAGGCTCCTGCTGTGCAAGTGCCCTCATGCCCTCCTCTGGGTCCTACAGTGAAGGTCCGGGCCAGTCTCAAGCCGTCTTTGTTGACCAGGTACTGTAGCGCAAAGCTTTCTCTTGTTCTTGAAATGACTCAATGTGCAATATGGTGTGCAACAACCTGGGCCGTGCAGACAAGAACCAGAGATTCTGAAGGTCCTTGACATGCCGGAACTCGAAAGACTTCTACCTGTGCCGTAGTTGCTTATCATTGTACCTCAGATAGGGCAAGTAGGTAAGGTTGGCTCCACTGGAGACAGGTCCCATGCAGAGTGTAGCCCTCGTTTTTACTAGTAGTCTTGCACTGCCAACAAGCACCGCTACAGTGCCGATAAGCATCATCAAGGAACACGCTCCACTTTGAAATACCCCTCAGCTGATAAAACTTCTGGGATGAATCCGGCGGATATCCTGCAGCACGGATGGAGTAATGAGCTCGTTCATCTACCCCCTGACACGATTGTTTCAGCTTCTTCTCCCATCTACACACTTCACGCTTCCCCAGCAACTCCACCCAATTTGGCATTTCAAATTTGACGTGGAGGAGCAAGTGGTCGTCCCCATGCAACCCCCTCCTCCCCGGGCAAATAGGGCCAATACCCCTATATCGGGCATACCTCCCCAACCACTTCACCATTTTGGGAGCTGAAAGTTGTGTTGGAAAGCTTAGTTTTAACATGCATGCAAAGAAAGTAGGCCGAAAGACTTCGTGGGTGGCTCGCCAAAAACTTCCAAAAAAATGTCATGCTACAAAAACAGACATCATTGCTCACACACTGCACCAATCCGCACCCTTTATATTTTAGGGCTTGATGATTCATACCGCACCTCTGCCGTGAATTTGGGGATTTTATATGGAGCCGGAAAAACACAGGCGTAAATTGCTGCATGTCACGCTACACAAATTTGCACAAATATTCAACCAGGCCACCGATTGGCCCCATTTGATTTTAGTAAGATTAATATTTAATCCCGCAGCTCTGAGAGCAAGAACCGGGATGAAACCCGCAGCAAATATGGAGCAACAGATGTTTATGTCTTTTCCCCCTTGTGTCCCTTATGTGAGTGCCTCCCACTCATCGGCATTCCCAGTACCCCTGTCCCAAATTCGACATTGTAGCATCGTTAAATGACATTTATATTGCTTATATCCTGAAGCAGAAGTTGATCGGGGCAAGTTCAGAAATGTACCTTTTCCCTACGCACCAGGCCCCACACAGCCCCCCAGAATGCCGAATATCCAGCAAATGTCAATGATTTAGATATAACATCAAGTATCTTGCATTCAGATGAGGTAAAGGGGGCTTTGGATTGGGTGGATAGCTTATTGGCACTGTTTTGGGTGACTATGGCGAGGTGATGACCAAGTGCCGGATTGCATCTCTTGTGAAAGTAGGTGCAAGTTCAGTAAAAAAACCATCCGGCTCCTAAAAGTTCCATTTTTAGCAAAGCTTGATGGTACGAACCTATGTTACCCGGTATGGACTTGTGTATACGGTATGAACTTATGTCACCGGTCAGGGGGTGTGATCGAGAGGGATGTGCTCTGTTGAGAAGGCCCAAGCACAGGGAAGCAAAAAACAACGATGGCAGGAAGCATAAGCGAGATGACCTCCTTCCCAAATACACCCGTACTCACACACACATACACAAACGCACACACACATACACACATGTGTTCCACACAAAGGGCATTGACAGGACTTCTGCGGCAGCTGCGGCAGCTGTGGCAGCAGCCACAGCATCAGGCACGCACAGGGCTAACAGCGGCCGGGGAGGCAAGCGGCAGCGCCATAACCAGCACCAGCCGCCACAGCAGCACCAACAAGCGCAGCACCGGCAGCAGCAACAGCAGTCTCTGTTACAGCAGCTGTGTGGGGGCGACATGGATGGGCAGAGCTTCACTGCTGCAGCGGCAGCCGCGGCAGCCACTTTTGGAGAAGGTGTGAGCAGGCTTTGAACAGTTTGGAGCATGATCAAGCAGATGTGAGTGGGGCACAGCTGTTGCTGTTCAGGCAGCAGTCAGGCGTTTGTTCACAATACGCTTGTAGCCTAGCTCCTCATGTAATTTAAATCAATTACGTTGAGCGCAAGCACCCAACGTCCCCTCACCTGTGCTTGCTGTACCTCCTCCCATAAACTCCAAGTAAATCGGTGCAAATTTTCTTCCCTCGTGTAAGAGTTGTTAGAGGGTATCGATTGTCTGATTGTCTTCATTGCAGGCCGAGGACCTCTTGTTCATAGCCCTCCCTCACGAGCATTTATCTTGACCAAATTGCATACTCAAGTATTACTTTACCCCCTATTCGTGGTGTACCTCCCACTCGAAATGTCACAAGAGTACTCCCTCGTTGTGCCAAGGCCGCCCCTTGTCGTTTTGCCCGCTCCAACAAGACCTTGCACACTCATGAGTATTCTTTATTAACAAATGCAGGCGGTCGGTGGCCCTCCATGGGTGGCATGGGAGGAGGGGGCCTCCCTTTTTTCTTGGAGCCCTCTCTTGCCAGCCTGCCCGGCATCAGTGCGGCCATGGGCATGCAGACAACAGGAGAAGGGGGCCTGCTTGTGCAGCAGCAGCATCTGGGGGGCGGCCAAGGGGCTTGCAATTTTAGGGAGTTCCTGCAGCAGCAGCAGCAGCAGCAGCAGAAGCCCCAGCAGCAGCAGCCCCAGCAGCAGCAGCAGCAGCAGCTCCCTCGGCACTGTGGCTCCGCCACCTCCATGCTGCCCCCTCCTGCACCCGTCCCATCCCCCGTCGCTACTCTGCTCCCCCCTATAGCGTCAGCACCAGTTGCCTCCTGTTCGGTAGCAGGAGGTTGCACAGACACGGGAGGCCACAGCTCCGTTGGTTGCGTTGATCCTGCTAGCAGCCGTGAAGGAACTGCTAGTGCTCTTGGCAGGAGCTGTTGCAGGGGGGCTGCAGCAGCATCTCCTACACTCACCCTCCCACCCTCTGCCGTGACTCCAGTGCCAGGTACAAACACGCAAACACACCAAGCAGGCAGGGTCCCTGGCTGCTCTACCAATCCTGCTTGCTGCAGCACAATTCCTCGGTCGCCCACCATGCCCCCAGGCAGTGCTGCCCCTCTTTATTCCACACAGCAGCAGCAGCAGCAGCAGCAGCAGCAGCAACAACCGCAGCTAGGCCATCTCCTTGACAGCGATCCTGCAGTCCTCTCCCCTCCGTCCCCCAGCTCCACCAGTGCCCCTCTCCTTGGGCCAAACGACATCGGGGACTGCAATGCATGCTGCTTTGGCCTTATCGATTGCTCTGACAGTGAGCCGCAGCCATTGCATCCGCCGCAGGTGGAGGCAGGAAACAGAAGCAGGGGAGGCACTGCTGAGCCATCCCCGAGTTTGCAGCAGGTAGGGGGTGTGTATGTGTGTAAGTGGACGTGCACACATGTGATTATATGTGTATGAGTGCCTGTGTATGTAAGTGCGTGCAGGATGTTGTGGTGTGTGTGTGTGTGTGTGTGTGCATGCATTTGTGCTTAGCGCTTGGCCTCGTGTTTGAGAACCGTCAAACGTATAAATTTCGCAACACACCAGACCTAGATACTTTCACTTTCATACGGCAGCAACCATCGTCAGCACAGAGCAATGCATCAGCACAACAAAATGGAAGATGGTTCATTTGCCTACAGGGTGCTGCCGCTGAAAACCTGAGCTCACAAGAACAGGCACAGCAAGCCAACCCTGCACTTATGAGCTCCCTGGTAAACTCCCTTGCTGCTGCCCAGCAGCAGCTGGCCCAGCTACAGGATATGCAAGTGAGTATGTGTATATGTGTGTTTGGGAGCACGTGTGTGTTTGTGAGCATGTGGGTGTATGTGTGTGCGCGCGTGCGTGCGTGCGTGCATGTGTGTATTTTTCTGTGTTATGCATAGGTACTAGGTGCAACAGCTCAGTTGGTGTTTGACTCACATGCTTTGAAGCATCAGGGTTAAGACCTCTTGGCACAGCTACTGCAGGAAGTGTGAGGCGCTGGTCTTGGAAGGACTTGCATGGCAGAGGAAGACGCATGTGTGGATGAAGGTTAAAATAATAATGTACCAGTGAAGTGTCCAGATTCAAAGTTTGGTTGACAAGAATAAGGTCCCTCCCAACACTGTTTTTCTTACAAACTAAAATTTACCTCGTAAAAAACGGTGCTTGGCGGTTACAAAGTGTGCTTGAAGGTGCTGTTTTTTCCGGGAAAACACCTCTTCACCCCCTCCTCAATGGCGCAATGCAGGCACAGCAGGCTCTAGCTCACCACCAGCAGCAGCACCAGCTCATGCTGCTCCACCAACGCCTTGGGAGCCACCTGCAAACCAGAGACCTGGAGCAGGTGAGCCCTTTGTGAAGCTCTTGCTATGGCTTGCTGCCTGTTCGCCAGCTAAGAGAAGCTCCTCTGCTGTCAGTATTCCACTCTTTTATTGTACTCTTTATTTTTTGGTACGGTTGCTCCCTTGTTTAGGGGAGCAAGTGCAGACAGGTCAATGAGGATCAATAGTAGGAACACTGCCTTTGACAGTGCATGCGCACACAATTATGCGCACAATTATGTATACACAATTATGCACACACACAATGCGCCACATTAAGTACGTGTGCAATGCAGGCGGCACATGTGCATTAGCTGATTCCTCTTACACATGGCGTGTTAAAAGGAACGTCTGCTTGCATGTACAGATGGGCCAACTCCCCCATCCGCCCGCCACCTCGGGGGCACAAGGGCTCTCCACGCATCAGCTGGAAATGTCAGATCTGCCCCCCAATACCAGCCAAGCAATGGACCTTGGTTTAGCATGGCTTTGACGCTCGAGGGGTCCCGCAAGAACTTAATGCCGGAGATTTGAGTAACCTATTTGATGCTTGATGTTGGGGCTTGTAGCGAGTAGGGAGAGAGGGACAATTTATATCTATTAGCAAGAGGTCAGGAAGAGGATGGACATATGAAAGGGAACGAAGGCGTGTCCCTTTTCTTTTGGAAAATTAGACAGAAGGAGTAAGCGAAAGTAGGTTTTCTCTTCTGCCATCAACGCCCCCATGAGCTCTTGTGCTTCCTGTCAAGGATGTTACGCAGGTTCTAATTGTACGATTATGTAGACTGACTAAGCTTCTTCCAATTGCCTGGGCTTTGGCTGTGTGTCCTGACTGCCCCTGCCTCTTGCAGCCTCGTTAGGCTAGCTTTTTCGTAGATCTACTTGCATTGACATGCTCACTCATAATTCAGTGTCCAGCCGGCTTCTTTATGATTGCTCCGTACAGTTCATGAATGTTTTCCTCTTGCTTATTCTGAAAGGCATCCGTGCAAACAACGAGGTGCTGTCCGTTTTCCAACCTTGTGAACAGTTTTTCTCTCAGGGTGATGAACCTTGCAGCACAAGTCTGCCCATTCCATTAGCTGTTTTGCAAACTACTTTATTATTATGATATTATGTATTGGGAAACGACCAGTAACAGCACTTACAAGCCGTCCACTTTTGGAGAGACCCATGCATCAGCCCATTGCCGGCCTCAAAAAGTACCGAGTCACATAGCTAGCAGCCCTACTAGTAGTACAGCACTGAACCTGCCGTGCTACTCCACCAACACAGTCACTCAGTGCAAGCTTATAGAAAGTTTAGTTTAGTTTAGTTTGGAATACAAAGGCATTCAACCTGGAATGGCTGCTCAACCTATGAGAACGAGGTAAACCTCAAAACAAGCTTATAGAAAGGCCTACTAATAAGGAGCACTGCTTGCACTACCTCAGCATTACACCGGGTGGGACCACTGTGCCTGCCTTAGTCTGAGAAGGATCCCGACTACCGAACCCTGCCCAAGCTAAGTTGAAAAGCGGCACGCTTTGAAAGATTCAAAGCAGGGGCGCGCATCTCGCTTGCGTTGTAACTTCCCCTCCAACTAAGACTCGGCTGGGCGCTCCTCTCTACAAGCACCTTTACTGCTCCCTGCACACATTCCGCGCTCCAGAGCCAGCTCGCAATGAGCCACAGCCATGGTATATACACAGTAAGCTCACATGTCTGGGCAAAGGCTTTAATGCGTTGTGTGCCTGCAATACATGGCCTAAGGGTGGCGGCCTCAGCACACATGTGAAGGTGGAGCAAAGTTCAGGTCAAACTTTGTCATATGTAGGCGGTGCCTTCCTAGCCAAGTCTTTTCTTTGCTCGTTTGTGAGAGAGGCTTCGGAATATACTCCTACTAAGAACTCCTTCTTTACCCTCCACCCTCGGCTGTGGCCAAGAAAAAGTGTAGACCCTGCTTCATCAGACGTTACTTTGTGCCCAAAACACACAGATGATGATTTTCCCTCTAATATTGCGGTCGGTTGATCGTGGCAAATGCTGATCGGCCTTACTGGCTGGGGGGCGATGTATGAGCACCTCCGCGTGGTGCCCCCTGGAAAACGCCTTCGTGTGCCTTCGTGCACACGCCCGGAAATACTCGGGAGCGGCTAAGACTCATACGGCGGAGCAACACGGCAGCC
>Ga0307942_1003225_pt1 | contig 13216 bp, 14 predicted proteins | sample OrgLakmetagen175_FD_201846 | JGI IMG/M metagenome (GOLD analysis project Ga0307942, IMG submission 201846) | Saline water microbial communities from Organic Lake, Antarctica - #175 | ecosystem: Environmental > Aquatic > Non-marine Saline and Alkaline > Saline | place: Antarctica: Organic Lake...
TTCAAAACAAACGTTCTCTTTCTCTATTCATTTTTCTCTTCTTCATACATCAGTTTCATGTTCCCTCTAGCTTCTTTTTCTGGTGTCTTGTTCAGTCTGGCCTCTTTCTCTTCTTGAAGCTGGTTTTATATGCTATAGCTCAACTGCCCTCGCTGGCGGATATAGCTGTGTAACCCCTTACCCTTACCCCTTAATACAAACAATATGTACAGGAGTGTCAAATCCAACTCAGCAGTGGCTCTCAATATCTGTAGCAACGCACGCTTGGCTTTAGCCAATTTGTCTAAGCAATAAGTTATCAGGTCCAGAATGAAAGCTTCTGTGGTCTTTTAAGAACCCTGATTCCATCTAGATTTAGATCATGTAAAACAGGCCTACGCCTAGCCCCCCATAGCCATACACTTTCAAAGCAATTTCTACCCTCCATCAATCAAACGTTCATAGAAAGCAGCACAACCCCCTGCCGAAAACCTTGAATCCATCAATGTAAAATAAAGTCAGGACAATCACCAAAACGTTCAGCTCAACCACATATAGGAAACGTTTGCCCCAGCACCTATGAAACCGGATCATTAAGAAGCACTAGTCAATAAGCAAATGTGCTCCCATGCCCACAAATCTGTGGACCTGAATTTGGCGCTACTGCTAATGGAGTATTTTGCGATGAAAATTTACCCCTAAGAGACCTTAGGCTATTTGCAGAGAAGCTAACAAGCGGTTTGCAACCATCATAAATGCACATGTTTTTTGTTATTATGCCCAACCTTAGATGCTGGCATTTCGTTCCTAATTTGGAACGTTACTCAGTGACCTTACTTCAGTGAGCTACTTCCTCCTCTAGATGATCTTCCTCCTCTAAATTATCTTCTTCCTCTTCCTCTTCCTCTGCAGAATGGACTACAGTTTTATTGGATCGGGACTTGTTAGAGGCTGCACCTCTGCCCCAAGTCTCAAGCTCAGCTGCCAAAAGCGCGGCGTGCTCCTGGTGTGGTGTGTGTATGTATGTGTGTGTCACGGTGTTGTGTGGCAAAGTAGCTATGGTTTTAGAATATTGGTGTGTGTGTGTTTGTGTGTGTATGTATGTGTGTGTGTATGTGTGTGTGTGTGTAAGTGGGTGTTTGTTTGTGAGTCTTTTGGCAAGGTGAGGATATGTGAGAGGCTTTGGATTTCACCTCCCTCATGTGCTGATGACACAAACAGAAAACGAGAGCGCAGACAGGCTGCAATCCATGTAATCCCATCCTATCAAGGGCCTGCTGTGCTTGACACGACATAAACTTGTACAATTTTGCATTTGCTTCATTTTCCTAAAGCTGGCACAAGTGCCTTTTGTTATATTGCGTACACTCTACCCTGTACGCAGGCCAGCACAGAGCACGTGCAATTGGCCAAAACTATAGAGGTCGCTCTGAATTGAGAGACCTCGGCTGTAAGTTGCAATTGACCTCTTTTATTATGACCTTTGAATTGAAGACAGCACCCAACTCCCACTCGTGCTTACCTGTTGAATAGTCTGGATGGAGCTCTGCGACATTGCAGAAATGGGGGCCGAGGGGGCAGTATCGATGTTCCCTGGCTTGCCAGAGCTTGCCAGCGAGCGTGCTCCAAGCTGCAGGGGGAGCCCCCCGGAGCGGCTGTGCTTCTTGCTCAGCATCTTGTGGTCGTGCACGCTCCCAGAGGGGAGCCTGCCTTTGCTCCTCCTCGGAGAGATGGTGGTGTTGGTACTCATGCTGCCCATTGCAATGCCACGTTCTATCCTACCGCGGGGCCTGGAGGGGGAACTTGGGAAAACCATCTGATTCAGGAACGAGAAAGGGGACGGTAAGCACGGTCCTGCATCTATGCTTGGCGCCATGCCTCCGGAAAAAATGGGGGCAGATGTTCTGGTGGAAAGCGGGACTGGCCCTGCACCCTCCTCTTGCACCCGGACCTTGGGCAGCTTGGGCATAACTGCGGAGCTCGCAAAACGAGCGTGGCGGCTGTCTGTCTTGCCCCCTTCGTCGCCACTGCCTGCATTGCTGCTGCAGCTGCCGCTGCCGTTGCTGCTCCTTCGACTGAGACGCGGAATGTCCATCTTCCGCAACCTGGTTTTGCTGTAGAATCTGGAGGCAAACGAGGCTTGCTCCTTTGATGCTTCTGCCTCATCTTCTCCTTCCCCTTCTTCATCCATATCATCCTGAGCAACGAAAGAAACGGTATACAGTACGCTGCTGGACTCAGTCAAGGGTGGGCTCTGAGCAAGGTGTCAAGGCAGGCTGCTGATTAACATAGGTGCAGCGAGATAAGGCAGACAGCACGCACCTTTATTATAATTCTACCCTGATATTAAGCAACGGGTACCCTCGCCTCTTACAAATATCCTTTGTTTTGGCTGATTTCCAGAAAGGAATCAACGCACCTTGCTGGGAGAATAGCAAGGACTGTCAGACCCTGTATCCCATTCCCTCAACCAAAGGCAGCAAACTCTGCTTTCCACACAACCAAGCACCCGATTAAACTCGTACCAACACAAACCACCATGCAATCACACAGCCATCACTTCCACCTCGATATCCAGCTCAGAGACTCCTCTCTGTGTTGGCCTGCAGGACCCAACTCAGACACACAGCCATCACTCTCACCTCGATGTTTAGCTCATTCCTCTTTGCGCTGGCCTGCAGCACCTTGGGCAACAAACCGAGACCGGTCATGGCATGCAGAGGGTTGGCAGATGCAAAGCGGCGGTGGAGGTGTGTGCACGATTGCGGGAGGGCAGGGGGTCCTCCAGACGAGTCAGACCATTGAGCAGGCTGTGTCCATACAAAGGTCTGCATAATGCCCTTCCCCTGTGATTCAGATAGGCATGTTGCGTGCGCGTGCATGTACGCAAGAGTGTGCGCATTTGTAATAGTGTGCTCTTGTGTGTTTGTGCGTATTTGTGTGTGTGTGTTTGTATGTGTGTGTTTCTGTGTGTGCGTGCTTGGTTGCTATGAACGCAAGGGCAAATGATAGCAATAAAATCTCAGCGCACAATGCCACGACAGCAAGGCTAGCTGCCTCTACATCATGCTATTGTTATCAACGACACCTCCCGAAGGAGCTCTTTCCTGAACAAAGCAATGATGCCCACAATCTGCTTTGCACTTTTGTTGAACACCTCCCATCTTTACTTCAATTTTCATCCCTCAAGAGAAATAGACTGCCCCCAACCGCTTGTTCCTAAATGGCCACACCATCCATCCTCATTGAATTGATGTGTGTAACCACCTCTGTCTGCGGAGGAGACTTGTTTGTAGAGTAGGGCGCAAACTAGGGTGCACAAGTAGTGGCTGTGCCACAACCTTATGACAATACACCATATACCCCTGAAACCCTACCCACACTATAACCCTCCCTTTGCCACAACCTCACAACAACGCACCCTATCCATGATTCCCTACCCACATCACAACACCCTACCCGTGCCACAACCTCACAACAATGTACCAAAATTAGGAATCCCTACCCCCACCACAACACCCTACCCGTGCCACAACCTCAAAACAATGCACCATATTCATGTAACCCCACCACAGCACCCTACCTTTGCCACAAAGCCTTCGAGGCTTCTTCCAGTCTGGACATCTGGAGGGGACCTCATGTCACCCTCTATCCTCACTCCCATGGCCGCATCACCACTGGTAACCTCTCATGGGAGGAAGGGACTTGCAAGCACCCTCTCTCCGCCCCCACACACATTTTCATGCTGATCTACCCTCAGATGACAGAGGTAGGGGTGATACATCACCTGACACTCTCATTGTCCTGCTTTGCATTCACGGTAGCTAATACACAGGTTACCCCCTTTGTAAACCCTTTGTAAATATTACACTGGTATCCTCGATTTCACTTTCCTGACTTCACACCATAGTCCCACTTTCACGCATTCATTTCCATTCATTTCAGAGGCCCACTTTCAACTCCATAGTCCCACTTTCACGCATTCATTTCCATAGTCCCACATTCACGCATTCATTTCCCTCACTCACTTTCATGGCTACACCACCAGAGGGCTCCAGCACCAGGCCTACGTCCTCAGGCAACAGGCTGAATGTTGCACTGCTGACTTGTATGGTCCGTGGCAATGTGGTCTGCTCCATACGCGCCGCGGTGTTGACTGTCGAATAAAAGAACCATTATAGTGCCGCTATAATTCACAACAATCAGAGAATCATAGATATGAAAACATCTGAGCGGCTTTATTTTTTGGAGCAAGAGCCTGCAAAAAAGTGGCACGGGCCACAGCAAACTCAGCATACATCCCCAGATGTTAAGCTACATACTGTTTGTGCTCAGGTCATTGAGAACGAGGGATTTAAAGCTCGTTAGTTGGGGGACCTTGTGAGCAATTCCTTATTTTAGCAAAACAGCATTATGATATACAGAACGAACGCCTCCAGTTTCACCCTTTTCAATTGCATTTCAACTTTTTTCCAGGCAGACAAGATCCTCTGGCGCCCTTTGTTTCTTGATGTGGGGAGTGGCTTCACTGCCAGCAACTTTTTTCAATCAAAAAAGCATGCCCTTTCTGCCTCAGCCTTCCACCTTCTTTCCACTTCCTGCCTCTATCTTACGCGCATCTGCTGCCAAATCACGTACCGGTATCTCCTGCGCGTGCATACAAGAATGTGTGTGTATGTGTGTGTGTATGTGTGTGTGTGTGTGTGTGTGTGAGTGTGTGTGTGTGCGTGTGTGTGTGTGTGTGAAGACTCAAGTGCATACGCGACACCATAATATGACAGCGCATGAGAAGCATGCGTGATCTTGCACGGCACAATATACAAAGAAAGTAGTTTGACCAAAGCTTAAACCTTAACCTCAAGAGGTTCGTGTTGCATGTGTTTGCGTGCACAACCATCTATGACAAAGGAGGCATTGCAACTCACCAAAAACGCTCCACTTTGGTACGTCCAGTCCCACCAAACCCGATACACAAGGGCCGGTATGAATGCCAATCCGTAGTTGGACTTGCTGCTTGTCGGGCATGAGCACCTACAAAGTGTAAGGCGTCATTGCTGTATGTGTATATGTGTCTTTACGCCTCTGCAATTCTGAGTTGTATTGTCTCTCAACCCAAAACACATCCCACGATGCTTCATAGTCAGACAAGCAGGGCGGGAGCTTCCAATTTTAATTTGTAGCCATCCAGACCGTTTATGTCTTATAAATCAAGCAATTAATCATCAGTTTAAAAGGAGCCCAGTGAAAGGATATAGCTAGGCAAGTCATACATACAACCGGTTGATTAATATATGAATAATATCATATGCAAAAGGTAGAGACAGAAGAAGCAAGTGCGAACTCTACAAAGACTAGAAGATACTCTATACAGAGTATAGCGTGTTAAGCATTGCTCTATAGAAGAGAAGAGAAAGTGCAAACTCTACAGAGGCTTATAGAAGCCAGGGCAAACCCTACAGAGGCATCTCGGAGAGGCGCCTTTCGCTCTCGAGCACCATCATATAATTGGTCGACAAGACTTTCCTACACCTGCTCTCCTGCAACAAAGACTCCCACACCCTTCTACTACAGGGACGGGCTGCTTGATAGATTCATCACCTCTGCTGCCTGACCAGTCACAGTTTTGCCGATCGAGTGGGCGCACTCAGCTGCCAAAAAGCCGCACCTGAGGAGCTCCATTGTGTACGTTTGTCACGTGCCCTCATCAACCCGGACAGGTTTCCTGTGCTGGACTCTAGTGTGAGCACCTATCTGGAGCTTTCCCCACTTTTGTTTTTTTTGTCTAGGAGGATCTTTATTTGTGTGTGAGCACTTGTTTGGAACCCTCCCTCTTTTGGTCAAGCTCTGGCTGGCGTGAGCCCTAGACTGGAGCACTTGCTCAACACACACCGAGTCCTGCCTGCTCATACTCTCAATTGCACTGCAGACAGCCCTGAGGTACAACCAGGCTGGTCTGTCTTGAGGTTCCCCCTGTTCTGTGAAAACGAGCACCCTTCCCTGGTCGAATGCCTTTGTCATCCAAACCAACCAAACTGACACCAGCTGCTCACCTCCATCGCTGCATGCTGCATCTCTATTGCCAGGGCCATGACACGTCCTACGCCACTTGCGGCATCGTGCGACTTGTCCACAGCCCAAAAGCCATCCTCATCAGGAGCGAGGATGCCAGAAGCAACAAGATAGGCGTCACCTGCAAGTGGGGTTGCACAGGTAAGGTTACGCTATTTAGTGGGGTTGCATAGAGCTGTCTGTGCACGCGTTTTACAAAGATAGGCGTGCCCTGTATGAATAAAATGATGAATCAAATGGTGGTAGGGGCGTGTAGAAAGAGGAGCGTGACAGAAGGGATTGAAATGCGAGAAGACCTTGTCATAGTGGCTCATCAGGTGTAAGAACACCATACACAGCTTGTATAATGTAATAGCGTGCACAGATATAAGTGCTGCAGCAAATAAGGTAAAGGGATATCTACGTAGCATCTGGGGATCTGCTGGTAGCGCACTCGTTTTGTCAGGAAACGCTGCTTTGTAACGAGCGTTTAGTACCCAAGGCACAGGGCTTTGACTCTTGAATATGGCACGAGCAATGTTTTATTCTTAAATATCAAACATAAAAACTCACCTATCACGTCAATCTTCTGGACTTGGTACTTGTTGACTAGCCTGCATGCAAGGAGAGGGATTAAAATGAGTGGAGGAAATTGTGGTCTTTTCTACAACAGTAGGGGAATAATCAGGACTGGGAGGCACAAATGCAAAATGCAACGTGGCTTCTGTATTCTGGCATGCCTGCAAATGTTACAAACGATTATGATTTGATGATAACTATCCCTAGATCAGCAAAATCGCGCCTCAAGTGCTCGCTTGTTGATGGCAAAATTGTAACATGCAACGCTCTGCGTTTACATTCACAAGCATGTCACAAAAGTCATTTTTTTGTCAAAACTGCATCGTATGAACCAAACCTACACGCATAGCCATACACACGCACGTTCTAATGCCTTGGCACACTTGCAAGCACTGCCTCTGCAAGATCCTCACGTGCCCCTGTTCCACACAGAGTAACCTGAAACGTACACTCACCTGTCAAACCGGCTGAACAGTAAATTCAAAAAAACGATCACTTCCTCTGCCAGCACACTCTTGCTCATCGACGTGAAGCCCACTATGTCTAGGAACAAGATGGTGACGTCGTTGTGGTTGTGGGCCATGTTACTGATGTTGGCCACAGTAATTGCTCCGTCACTGGACAGCGCATCAATGACGTGCCGCGGGAAAATCTGCGGTGGATGCAGAAAACCTTTGAGCAATTCAACGGCATCGTTCAACACAAGAGGAGGTCACTTCCCCCAAAAGGGGGTCTGCTCGTAGGAAGCAGTTGCCAGCATTCCTGACCGCACCATTCCAAAAAGCTCACTGTAAACTTTACCTATGGAGCCCAAGGACCTCACGGGCCAATCAGGTTGCGGACATGGGGGACTCGTGTGTGCAGTGGGTTTGGAAGGCAGAGGAAGGGGAAACCCCAGTTCAGAAGGGGTGTCAAAACTGCCCAACATTTTGCTTTCAAATAATTTTTATAGGTACAGGCGTGTTAACAAAGTGTCCTGCACCTTCAGATGGGCAGGAAAGGAAGGGTGGAAGTCCGTCTCAGGCAAATCGGACATTAACACAAGTTGTTCTCGTGGACTTTGGGTCAACGATTGAACAAATGGTTATGAAGTTTTTGGAAGTGATTGAAGCTCAATTGGGTCAACAGTTGACCGTGGGTGAGCAGAGTGTTCAAGAACTCACACCAAGGCTGTTTTGCGTATACTAAGCATTAAGCATACCTAACATCTATGAAGCTAATGTTTGATCATATCATAACATATATTGTAAGAAATAATTTGCTTCCTGCACCCACCCATTTTTAGCCTGTGACACACATAGCTGGGGTCGGTTTGAATTGTACATGGAACTTCCCATGTACTGTTTATACACCGTATATGACCGTATATATGCCGTATTTCCGTTTACACCATATACGGTATTTAGCAGGGATGTGTCATACGGTCATTTGGGACGTTCAAACGGTAAATACGTGTTAAGTGCGAAAATTACGAATGGTACGATCGCATTGTAAAGAAGAATGGGAGTGCCGGTTTTCGACCTAAATCGAACCCAATTCGCCCCAAAATCACCCAAAACGTTTCCAATATATAATATGTCAGCATTGAAAGTTCGCTGAAAGGCTGTTTTTGGGGTGGAAATTGCCTTAAAAGACCAAAAATCGGCAAAAACCGGCAAATTTTGCAACCATATAATACGGCCCGATTTGTTCAATACGGTACAATACACGTTCAATACGATATGGCGTATTATGCTGTATGAAACATCCCTGGTACTGTACAGAGAATATATCACGCCGCAAAATAATGTTTTTGAGGGGTGCGGCTAACTGCGGACAGAAATTAAAATAAATATTTTTGGGCTGCGAATTGAGTGCGGATTAGTGAAAATAAATTACCAAAGATTTTAGGGGCATGAGCGAGAAAACTCTTTCCCAAGGCCCCCCTTCCCAAGGCCCCTGAGAGGCGCTTCCAGACCGGGGTGAACAGCTTCAAGCGCGCGTCCCCCCTCACAGCAGAGCAGCAGCAGCAGCAGCAGGAGGCAGCAGCAGCAAAGCACAAGCAGGTGGTGGAACAGCAGCGGGCAGATGCACAGAAGCGCGCCGAGGAGCTGGAGAAAAACAAGAAGCAGTGCAAGCGAGGGAGAGGGCATGGAGAGGGCATGGACTATGGACACAAGAAGCAGTGCTGCAGAGTGCAAGGGCGCCAAGGCGCGCATGGGGCCCATGACAGACAAGCAGCTGGCAAAGCTGGTGCACCCCCGCACAACCCGCCCCAAGACAGCAGCAGCAGCAGCAAAAGAGAAGCAAAACAGGCAGAGGGTCTCTAGCAGTGGTGGCGAGGGCAGCGAGGGAGAGGGCAGCAAGGGAGGGGGGAGAGCAGTGAGGAACAGAGCGAAGAGGGCAAAGGCAGTGAGGATGAAAGTGAGGATGAGGGGGAGAGCAGTGCTCGCGAGGAAGATGGGGAGGGCAGCGAGGAAGAGAGCGAGGGGGAGGGCAGTGGGGATGAGGAGGGAGAGGGCATGGACTAGATTGTTGAATCTAAATGATTGAGCACAAGTTGTGCGAGTTGCGCAAAAACACAGATTTGGAACGAGAACTTGGAATGAGCAACTAGAGTGCAGTCAGTTTTTTGAGCAGTTTGACAACTCTTGCTTGGTGGTACCAACCTGCCAGGCTCATGTTTGCATGCAGAGGGCGGCAACAGCCCACCCTGTGGTCAATACCTTTTGCAAAAGTAACTTTAATGCATGTAATGAAGCAATGGTTAGGTCTGGGGCCACATAAGGGGTTGTTTGGCCCTGCTGATTTGTGCGGATAGGATAACAATAATTATTGAAAGGGGTGCGGATTGGGTGCGGAATTGCAAACTAATTATTTTTTTATTACATCTCTGTACGGTATTTAAAGAAACTTGGAGTGAGTGTATTCCCTGCAAATACGGTCCATAAATGGTTGGCCAAAAACTGCATACGGTCATACAGATACGGATACGGTCGTGAATTTCCAAAAACAGTACCAGATAAACAGCGTATCGAAATACGCCGTATTTTTGTATGTACGGTTTGGGCCAACCCTGCACATAACTTTTCGCAGAAAAAAGTTTATTTACAGTTGTCACACAAAGTCTCAGAGCCAGCGGGTAAAGATCTGGCACTTTCCCTGCCAGCTGTTGGCCTGGCGCAGATCACACCCCTTGCAACGTAATACAGGACAAAAAGTTACGTCTAGTAATTTTAGCTGACATCGGTGTGCCAACGCTCATCCTGCATCACGTTGCAATGAGAAATACGTCTTTTAGAAGCTTATATACAAGGGTTACCTCCCCCTGTGTTCAACGTCAGACACGATGTTTTTACAAATTGTTTCTGCAACTCACATCCAGGAGGAGGCTGTGGAAATTAGCTATCCCATATCCCAAAATTCTAGCCATGTGGCACATGTCACAGCCATCATTGGTTGCCACACAAGCATGCACACACAAACATACACACGCACACACATGCTCACACACATACACACATAATCACGTACTAGCTCAGGAGTAAAATGACACACCTGTGACAGCATGGCCAGCTGACCCTCTGTTAAATCCAGCAGCTGCTGCTCTTGCAGCACATGCTCCGTCACGTCACGCTGCATCAGCAATAGCACAGGCCTGCACGGAAAAATTAGGGAGCAGCTTCAGCTTGAGGACCCCAACATCAGCACAGCCTGCACGAACAAAGCAGGGAGCAGCTTCAAGCTCGAGGACCCCAACATCAGCACAGGCCTGCACGGAAAGTAGGGTGCAGCTCAAGCTTGAGGACCCCAATAGCAGCACAGGCCTACGCAGGGGCCAGTGCTCAAGATTGAGGGGCAGCACCCTGCAGTGCTCAAGATTGAGGGGCAGGCAGTTAGAGGAGAGCGGGTGTAGGTGCAAAAGGTGCCTTTGCAGAAGCATTGAAGGAGGCATGAGCTTTGCACGCTCAGGTGGCGTTCACACTAAACGTAAATGGAAAGCCCCCTTGTATTGCTTTCTTGTTCCAACAATGCCTTCCTACAGTATTTCTCCGATTTCACCTTGTTAATAGCCTGGTCGCTGCATCGCACTTAGAAATGATGCACAATTAGGCAGGGAACCCCCCTGCTCGTATATCGTGTATACCATGATCCTAACAACATAAAAGTGGGCCACAGCACGCTCACACCTGCTCATTCACAGACCAAACACCGTCCTTTTTGTACTTTCACCCCCACCCCCACCCACTTTAGTATAACCAGGCCACACTCACTCATTCACCACTGGGTCATCACAGCTCTTTAGCTCCAGCTCATGGTAGCAAACAGGGCCAGGATCGTCCGCCTCGTCGCAGTGCCCTCCAAGTATTGGAACGTAGCTTTTATGCCCGCTTAGCTGCCGGCGGCTTCTCTGCAAATACTTGCTGCTGTGGCGACTCAGCCCCTGGCCCGACCCCCTGCTGATCACTCCAGATCCCACACCAGACAGCCACCTCACACTGGCTCCCCCTGCCCCTACTCGTCCACTGCGGTTCACGTTGGGGTGTTGCTGCTGCAGGGGCTGCACCTTTGCATGCGTGTACGTGTGTGTATGTGTGTGTATGTGTGAGGAAGAGATTGTATGAGCGTGTGTGTATGTGTGTGTGTGTGCGTGCATGTGTCTGTGTCTGTGTGCGTGTGTGTGAGAGAGTACGCGTGTATGTATATGTGTGTGTGCGCGAGTGTGTGTGTGTAAGCATGGTGAGCTTTGCCACACTGCCTGCACCCACCTTGGTAGGCGAGAAAAGCGGATCTACAGGCGCCTCCCCCGCATCCTTAGGAGCTTTCCAAGCCAGATCTTCGTTCAAGGGGCTCATGGCTGTCTGCAGCTTCCACCCTTCCCTCCCACTCCCCACTTTTTTCACTGTCTTCTTCCCTTGCCCTCCCTCCTCTTCCTCTCCCTCACGTTGCTTAACAGAGTCAAATGGTCGGACGCTGTTACCCTTGACCAAATTACGGTCAGGACACAGAGGCACAATAGCTGTGGCACCTGCCGCGTCTGCATTGTCCGTGCTGCTGGGAGATGTTATAGAGAGGCCCTGCGTGCTGGGCTGTTCTAAAGAGCCAGACTCAGTGGGGCGTGTTTTTGGCAGGCCCTGCAAACTATTGTGTGCGCTGTAGGGCTGGTCTGCTTGCAGGGCAGTGGAAGCTGCGCTAGTGGGTTCCCTGTCTGCATTGCTGCTGTCTGGACGCATTCGCTTTTTGAGCTGCGACTGTAGACGGCTGCTGTAGTGGGTGGCAGATCCCTGTGCCAAGGAAGAGTGTGCTTCTGTACGTTTGTTTTGTGTTTGTTTCAGTGTGTTTATGTGTGTGTCTGTATGTGTGTATGTATCTACATGTGTGGGCGTGTATACATGGGCGTGTATACATGCCTGCGCCTGTATATGTGTTGTGTGTGCATATCAATGATTGTGCTGTGTGCGGCTTTGCGAGCAACTAAGTGCACAGACAGGGCAAGCGCTAATTAAATTGTTTCCTGTTTCCGTATGTATGGATCACATGCTGAGAAAGGCTCGCGCCAGAGTGGTGAACAGGAGGATATCAGCGTAAAGGCTTCTACGCCCATGCAACAGTACGGCCTCATGCAGCCACGGCCTCATGCAGCCACTTGACGCACATGCTGTGTTTTCCAAGTTGCACAAAGTGCTGCATATGACACATTCAAGACACGGGACGCTATGGGCTCCCTGTGCTTGCTCGCGCGCTACCTAAATGCGTTTTACCAAAGGTGGACAACTCCCCCAAAATGGGCATGTTTTTTAAATGTTCCCTGCGTACGGGCCCCCAAATTGGGTAACTTCAAACTAGGCATCAAAATGTTCCCAAAATGTTTCCAGATCACTTCTGCTTAAGGCTGCCTAATTTGGGGGCACATGCCTGGTAAGCTGCGGCGTGCACCCCACTTTTTACCACAAATTCTTCATACCAGATAACCCACTGCACCAATCTGGAATAATTTTAATGGTATAGAACCTTTTTTAGATATCATCGCAACAAAAATGAAAGAAAACGGCTGAGTGGTTGGTGTTTTATGAGGATTTGACCCATTTTCCCATGGAAATCACCACATTAGGGCTTATTGCACCATGTGTGCTTAATCCAGTCTATCTCAGCACGCAAAGCGACCCACATAAAACTGGGTACATGCTCGGGTAGCTCTCAATGCCAGCTACACTTTGGTACTAAAATGGTGTTGATTGAATGACGTGGCTGTGAGTGGCTGCCTTCTGAATGCAAACGTGCACATTTTCAGGCATTTCCTCAGTTGACCCCCTCTGGTGTTTACTCCCATTTTCTAGGAGCATGTTTGTACTTTACGGAAGACTGGAGACGTACACGGCTTTTTAGCAAGAAATGGCCTGGATTTTAGCAGTGGAAAAGGCTCACCAGTGAAGGCGGTTTCTGCTTTACAGCTCCAGTCAGGGATCCACTCGTCAGGTCTCCCACTGACCCATTATGTGGGCTGCCATGCTTTAATTTTGCCTGGCCCATGCCACCTGTGCGTGCATGCAGGGGAGAGAGAACCATGCAACCTGTGTTTGCATGTATTTGAGAGAGAGAGAGAGAGAGAGAGAGAGAGAGAGAGAGAGAG
>Ga0307942_1003229_pt1:0-7500 | contig 13212 bp, 13 predicted proteins | sample OrgLakmetagen175_FD_201846 | JGI IMG/M metagenome (GOLD analysis project Ga0307942, IMG submission 201846) | Saline water microbial communities from Organic Lake, Antarctica - #175 | ecosystem: Environmental > Aquatic > Non-marine Saline and Alkaline > Saline | place: Antarctica: Organic...
CAATAGACTTTTTCTTTTTCTTTCTGAGCTTATGGATTTATTTGTGGCTGGCCGAGACCAGTCAGCAGCCGATCAGCCAAACAACCTGGCTGAAGGTCACCCCCCATTGTAACCATTGTAACCATTATGCGCAATATAAGTAGTAGATTCCGCTTGCATGCGCATACTATGAAAGTTGAGGCAGCAGCGTGGCATGAAGATGGTTCTTGCGTATGTGACCAATGTCCTGGTGAAGATGAACATGTTCAGGACGAGGTGCATGCTCTTTTAATTTGCCGAGACCATCGAGTTTGTGAGCTGAGGAAACACTTCCTTTCTGTTTACACCTTTTTTTGAGGACTTTTCAGCAGCCCAACCCTTTTTGCTGCAACAGGTCAACAACCAGCTTGTTCGTGATTTCCTTTCTCAGCAGAACAATAGACTTTTTCTTTTTCTTTCTGAGCTTATGGAGTTATTTGTGGCTGGCCGAGACCAGTCAGCAGCCGATCAGCCAAACAACCTGGCTGAAGGTCACTCCCCATTGTAACCATTGTATATCACAGAGTATGTACAAAAACTGTCTCTTTTCCATACTTGAAGCGGGGAAGCTTTTGCCTACCTTCATAATTTCTCCTCATCTCCCAGACCAAAGATCTTGGCCAGTGATAGAACAACACCTCATTTTCAACATTTTCTATTCTAATTATATCAGACCATCCAAATACTGGGTGTTCAATTGAATAAAGCTAAAGGAAAGAAAAGGAAAACAATGCAGATAGTTTATACACTACCGGCATGGATTAGGAAAGGATATTGTTTTGTGTTATGCACCACCATCAAGCTAAACATAACTCTCTCCAGCTATTCAAAGCCATAGATACTTTTGTCCTAGAGTCCAAAAGCTTCACAGCCAGAATAAATCTCCTCAGTATTGTGTCAAACATTAACATGCCCTGATACTAAATGCATAAGTTTAAAAAAGTTATAGAAAAGAAACAGACAATCATGGCGTTTACATTCCCCTGCTAAAACTTGCGAAACTTGTTCACCGTCGACGTAGGTCATGGTTATTACTTCCTCTCCTGCAAACAGAGGACACATAACACATAACACACACACGCACACACACACATACACACGCATTCACAAAGGCATGGCTAAGTGTTGAGGGAAGTGGTGAAAACTCTTATTAACGTTGCACTGTCTGTAGTTGCTCTGCGTAAAGTAAGACATATGCATCCAAACACACACTCACGAAGGACCGGCTGAAATGGTGAGGGAAGTGGTGAAACTTCTAATACTATCAGTTATTCTACTTGAAGTAAGACACATACATCCACAGGCACACACTGTCTATCGATGTAAGCACCACAATCATTAGCATGCTTGCAGTCAAGACAAGGCCTAAAAGTCTCACAGCGTCAGGTATGCTGGGCATGCTGAGCGCAGGCAGCAATTGTAAGCAGCTTATCAAGAAAGAGCGCAGCATCTTGAGCAATCCAGGGACGGACCTGTGTGTGTATGTTTGTGTGTGTGTGTGTGTGTGTGTGTGTGTGTGTGTGTGTGTGTGTGCGCGCCTGTGCGCGAGCGTGTATGCTTTTGTGTGTATATGTGTATGTGTGAAACTGTGTGTGTATGTGTGCGTGTGTGTCGTGAGAGATACTGGTGGTGCGACGCTGTCTGCAATCTACGAGGGAGCAGCACGGAGCAGGGAGAAAATGTGCATCATGTGCTAAACTCAGATTTGTGCTTTGCTGTAGAGCTGAGGCAAAGCCAAGTGAAATGATGTACCAGAAAACAGGCTACAGAGAAAAGCCGGCAGCTTGGCATCAAAGGCTTTACACGAACAAAAGCGCGCACATACCACCTGACATGTTAAGAGCAGCACCAGACAACAAGTTCAGCACAAGAGGATAGATTGTGCATTTGCTCAGTGTATATGCTCAAGTGAAGGGCACGTGACAGCTACACGCCTGCACTACAACGTAATCACGCACCAATCAGCCTCGTCTGTTGGGGCTGGTGGCTTCAACCCCTCTCCTTGCGGCTCCAAGGGCTGGTTCAAGCCTTGCTGGTTAAGGGGGCCCAGGTCTGCAGCCCCAGAGGCAGCGCACACAGTTTTGAGGCGTGGGTGTGCACTAACAGAACAGGGTTGGTGAATGGTGGGGCATCTCTGCTGGCGGTGGCGGTGCCTGGCCACGGGCACCTGGTTGCAATGAGATGAGACCAGGGAGTTCATATGAGCTCTGAATGAAATGGAGGAAAAGGTGCACGAAATTTGAGCAAACAATGGAAAATTTTTTTTATTGTGACCGATTTTTATACTGAATTCTTAACATATACAGGTATTTTTGTTTGCAGTTTATGTTCGCCGTTGATGCGCACCCACACCCATACAGGCACGCGCGTATGCGCGCGCACACACACGCGTGCACACACACACACACACACACACACACACACACACACACACACACACACACAAACACACACACACACACACACACACGCACACGCACACGCACATGCACAAGCACGCGCACGCGCACGCGCATGCGCACGCGCACGCGTTCACGCACACACACACACACACACGCACACGCACACGGACATACACACACACGCACACGCACGCGCACACGCACACGGACATACACATACACGCACGCACTTGTACACACACACTTGTACACACACACGCACACACACACACACATGTACACACACGCACACCCACAAACACACATGTACACACACCACACGCACCCACATCCACACACTCTTTGTATCTCACACACACAAACGCACACATACACCCACATCCTCACACTGTATCTTACACACACGCACACACACACACATGTACACACACACACATACATACACACCCACACACATACATACACACCCACACACTGTAACAACAAATGCTCCTGTGACCATTCTTGCAAGTCAATTCTTAAGCAGATAAGATGCCCCCCAGAGGCATACATAGCGATGTAACCTTACCTTATCTTGAGCAGATAAGGATCAGCATACATTGAGGAAAGACTCTTTCCCTTAAATTCAGCCCAACAAATGAATTAGATGAGAACCTAAAATGGATTACAGAGTTACAGAGTTTCAGATTGAGCCATCAGTCAAAACGTGCGACTGCTAGGCAACCTAAAATGGACTACGCATTTGTTTTGGCCTGCGCCTACTCAGACTCAGCTAAAATGTTTGTCGAGGCTCACCTAATTAGCATAACCGGCACTAGTTAAGGTTTAGTCCTATTAAAAATCTGATTGTTTATGTAATTTTGACCTTGACATCACTGCATTATTAAACGACCATATACTTGCCTACATTCCCTACTTCAAGCAAGTACACGTCAGATAAACAACTAGTTCTGACAGAAAATGCTATTGGAATCACTGATGCAAGGTTGCTCCCTTGCGCTCTGCCACCTAAAGCTGTCCGTGACGCATTTGCCGATCAATCTCAGAAGCGTCCAGCTGGCCTGAAAAATACGAGAGGAAGCAAACAACTTGTTCTTATCCTGGCGCCCAGACATGACAACGTCAAGCTCTACAATATCTTGCAACACCTATTTCTTAATCGAAGTCCTGCAACACCTATTTCCTATTTCCAAATCGAACCACATCGAACGTAACCATTTTCTTGCAACTCATTAATAGGGTTGGCCAGAACTGTATATATACACCGTGTATGACCGTATATATGGTGATATACCTGCCAAAATTACCGTATATAAATGGTTCTGGCCAACCCTACCTATTTCAGGCACCTCCATTGCCTATTCCGGAGGAAAGTCACCTCAGCAGTTCTACCCTTTCTCCAAGCACATTCGTGCTTTGTACCTGTCTCTTTCTTCTCCGTAATAGATAGGGATAACCCCTGCTATTACAGAGGTGTTTCCTTCAGGTCATGGTTAGATAGTAACCCATAGGTGATCAGACTAACTTTCATTGTGGATGGCAATGCTGGTAGGTGACCACATTAACATTCATGGTGGATGGCAATGCTGGTAGGTGTCATATTAACATTCATGGTGGATGGCAATGCTGGTAGGTGATCACATTAACATTCATGGTGGATGGCAATGCTGGTAGGTGATCACATGAACATTCATGGTGGATGGCAATGCTGGTAGGTGATCACATTAACATTCATGGTGGATGGCAATGCTGGTAGGTTATCACATGAACATTCATGGTGGATGGCAATGCTGATTGGAATCACCATCCATTTCAAAACAACTCCATTACATGGTTGTCACCTCCCTGACTTTCTTAACCCTGCACGTTATTGCCGTGAAGCTAAGGGAAACTGCATTGTACACAAACAAGACCATGGTAGGATTCTAACAGACGGAGGATACATTTGACGGTTCAATCTTTACTTTTATCCCAGAGGGGGACACTAAGACTTAAGAGGGGTGAGGTTTTTGCATGCTTCCAAGAAATGGCAAACTGATTTCCTTTCTTAGCGGAACACTTTATCTTATTCCTTATTTCTGAGCTCATGGATTTATATGTGGCCAGAGCCAAAACCAGTCAACAGCCGATCAGCCAAACAAACTGCCCGAAGGTCTCCCCCTATTGGAATTCATTGTAACTAAGCTAAGCTTTGGGCGTCACAGTTGTCTATGTTTGGCCTCGGCATCCAAATGAGCTTTTGAAAGCAGCTGAGCTTTGAAAAGACAATTGGGGCACTTGTATCCGAATGGACTCGGCTTTCACTCCACTTTTTGCAGGAAAATTTAGTTCACAGGTCACCTACTGCACCAAACTCGGTGTTATTCAATGGTTCAGAGTACCAACGGAGAGTATTGCAAAAATGAACTAAAAAATAAAGTGGTTCAAGAGGTAAGCAAATCAAAATGCCTTTGCCCATGGATAGCACCAAACCAGGGTGCAGGTGCCCTGCGCGTGCATTTAGTCCTGTCAGTTTGTGTGCTGGGAAACTTAACTAGATCTGAGCATATGCTCTAGTAGTCTAATGTCAACTTCGATTTTAAGATGGATTGGGGTGTAATGTAGTTGCGTGCGATAAGTTGCACCTTCGATGTAAAAGAGCATTTTTCTTTTCACCCAGTATCCCCTCTCTGCTTTTTCATTAATGGTAAATTAATTGCTAAAAAGTTAATCAGGCGATAGAAAAAGGCGGGGCCTTTCAATAATTAATTAGTACCATTCAAGGAATACTTCTGGAATTATTTTACACCGACTACTAACACAAAAACTGCTTCCTTTTCCTTCTGTGCATACTGGTGTATTGCTAAACGGGGTCCAGCAGATCTAAGGTGCCCGAGGTAAATACCTTGCCACACACACTAGGTATTCCGTGTCCTTAACACCCAGATATTGTAATGCAGGAAAGAAAAATTATGCAGGCGGTGAAAACCTCTTCCCGCTTATTGCATCCTATAATGAAAAAATTGAGTACCTACCGAGTTACTTGAGTTTGACATCCTTCTTACCTGGCAGAGCTCGGACGCCTGGATTGAAAATGCTGTATGCGCTCATTTCTCCTTGTCGCCTCTCGCCAAGGTTGCAGACAATGAGGAAGATCAGGACCAGAATCACAAGCACTGGGCCCAAGCTCTTGTCGATGTAGGAGCTCAGATAGATGGCCAGGATACTGATATGACGAGTGATTTAACAAGCATGATAGCATGTTTTGACGTATAATCCAGGGGTATAAGCATGTTGGTGTGTACTGTGACAAAATTCAGGATGCCAGAAAATGTTAGTAAGAGCATGAGAGCATGAGGTAAAAAAAGGGGAGAACACTAGCACGATGTACATATACGAGCAGGGGAAGCTCTGCAACCGACGCTTAGATTTATCAGAGTCCGGTGCACAGGTCTAATTGTTGCATTAACATGCAAGTTGATGTACGCCGGTGTACTTGCTTGTGTGTTTGTGTGTGTGTGTGTTAATGTGTGTGTGTGTTGTGCGTGTGTATATCGCAAGTGTATGTGTATACATATATACATGTAAGCAAAAACACAGACCTAGGCCACTTGTTGGATTTGGCAGCTTAAAATATATAATGCAATGTAAGCTTGCTCCTCTTGCGGCACTATTTTGACCATTGGCAGATCTTCCACTCTCCCATAACACGCAAGCTCGTGTTATTGATGGACTATGAAGTTCGGGGCTGCCTGAGGGATCTGTCTATAATTTTTAGGCTAATTGAGCTTGTTATACACTCGTCAAGAATGTATCAAGCATGGCTGGACCACATCACAGCTTTCTAATGGTTGTTTTTGTACAGACATGGCAATTGCAGAAAGCCTTCCAAAAAGTAACATGCACTCACCACACATTTATGGTTTTGGCCAACCCCAGTCTTACCTGAAACACAGCACTACGAAACGGAGGGGGCGGATAAGCACAATCCAATCCATTATCACGGGGCTGGAAGAGCAGAAGCGTTGGCGCAGTGCACGCACAATTGTTTTCTCCCATGCTGGATGATAGCAGAGATGATAACAGTGTAGAACAGAGATGGTGAGTAGTGAGTAGATGGGAAGGGAAAAAGGAAAAAGCATTGGCGTGGAGCATGCACTTGTTTCTCATGTGCTGCAATTACAGCAATGATGCACGCTAAAATGAAATCTGTGAACGCGAGGGTGGTCAGGATAGGAAGAGCACAAGCATTTGCACACACAGCATGAGTACACCGTGCTTCTCCTGCGCTGCACAAGAAGCAGTAGAAATTCAAGAAAATCTCACAAGCTGTACAGCAACAGAAAAGGAAAAAAAGATGGTGGCTACACAGGCAGTGATAGTCACTCCTCACATAAATTAAAAATGGTCCAGAAGAGGCCACTTTGGTGACGGGTGTAAGAATCTGGTACATATACAGTAGATTCAGCAGGGAGACTTCCGTACATACGGCAACAGACAGTGTATGTGTGGTTCTGGCCAGCCCTAAACACCCACCGTATGCATTTGAAGGGAGCTCATAAGGGGCCTCCTCCTCTGCTTCTTCCTCTTCCTCAGGCTCTCCGCTTCCCTGGCAAGTCATGAAATCGTAAGTGAAACGCCACTTCAGCGCAGCATGTTGAGTGTGATACGCTTTGCCATGATGCATTGCAAGGTGACGACAGCCTGTAAACACAAATGCACACAAACACATCACACACACTACGCATACACACACACACCATCCTGGCGCTCCCTCTCTGTGTTTGGATTGCGGAGGAAACCATGCCGGCAGGAGGAGGCTTGCGTTTGGGTGCAACCAAATACGCACTGCCCTCTGCCACTGTGATGGACGCACTGTCGTCTCCATGCATGGACTGGCCTGCAAAGCAAATTGAGGAGACGTAGGGACACCCAATGAGGAGACGTAGGGACACCAAGAAACGAAGCGGCACAGTTTTAGCTGATATGACCTGCCACTGTGGTGAACGTGCTGTCCTTTCTGTGTGTGGGCAAAGTCACGAGGTCTGCGTTTGAAGAGCCAGACCGAGCAAGACACAGAGGAAAGGTGCCAGGAGACGGA
>Ga0307942_1003229_pt1:10000-13212 | contig 13212 bp, 13 predicted proteins | sample OrgLakmetagen175_FD_201846 | JGI IMG/M metagenome (GOLD analysis project Ga0307942, IMG submission 201846) | Saline water microbial communities from Organic Lake, Antarctica - #175 | ecosystem: Environmental > Aquatic > Non-marine Saline and Alkaline > Saline | place: Antarctica...
AAGACTGGCATTGTGAGACGCACGTGAGACGCATGCAGGCTGCATGGCTTGTGCGCGCACACACACACTCACTTACTGATTTTGTTCTGGCCCCCAAACACGAATATTGTGTTTGCAGGCTGCGTCGCTTGTGCATGCACGCACTCACTCACTGATTTTGTTCTGGCCCCCAAACATGTATATTGTGTTTCCAGGCTGCATCGCTTGTGCGTGCACGCACGCACGCACTCACTCACTCACTCACTCACTCACTCACTCACTCACTCACTCACTCACTCACTCACTCACTCACTCACTCACTCACTGATCTTGCTGTGGCCCCCAAACACGTGAAATGTGCTCGCAGGCTGCATCGCTTGTGCCTGCACACATATCCTGTAATATTTCCACATTGTTACATCACATATGTAGGCTGCGCTGCTGGTTGCCGCTACTGGTGGAGCACGTCTACGCCTAGACCTGCCCGCAGTTGTGCACTACACGGACGTGCCGCTGGCTGCTGTGTGGCCGAGGCTCAAGGTGGGACGTGTATGATATCATTTTGGTCAATATGCCTGCGTGCTAGAAAGATTCGTGAGCACGTTTGCGCCTAGACTTGCCTGCGGTTGTGCACTACACGGACGTGCCACTGTGCCGCTGGCCGCTGCGTGGCCGAGGCCTAAGGTGGAATATATATGGGAGTTGGTTTGCCTGCACACCAAATGCTTGTACACATCGTCTCTATGATTCCATTGCCCGCAGTATTGACGCTACACTGGCTGATTATGCAAAGCGCGCGCCTATGCTTCTATGCGCCTGCACACAAAACACTCGTACACATCGTCTCTATGATTCCAGCATTGCGCGCAGTAGTGACGCTTCACGCTACACTAGCTTACCACGCAAAGCGTGCTCCCGTGCGTGCTCCTGTGTGCGCGTGTGCACGTACGTGCCTCTGGTCATTCCTTGTGGCACAGTCTGTTGTTTTCTTTCAAAGCAACATGAATCGCTCGCGTGTTGCAATGTGTTCACTGCGGCTTCAGCTAGGTGGATGTGTCTCCTTTGGTGTGTCCTATTTGTGCCTCTGATTAGTGCACATCTCTCTCGTTGATCTCACTCATTTTTTCGAGGGATGGTTTATACACACCTAAATAAGCATTGGTGTTTCTAGCAGGGAGGGCCGTAAACGGTCATACACAGTGTATATGTACAGTTCCAGCCAGACCTGTTTTTTTCATTCCTTACAAGAGGAAGTATGCTACGTTGGTGTTGAATCGCATCTCTTCGTTTTTTGACTTCAGCCTGCATGCCACGTCACATTCGTCTGGCTGCCAATGCATGCGTGTTGCCACGTCGAACTCGCTGCCTGTGTTGTGACATTCACAGAATGCATTCTGCATTTGCCTGTGTTGTGACATTCACAGAATGCATTTTGCTCGCTGCCCGTGCGTCTACAAATTTTGTTGTTGCGTCCACAAAGGTCTTACCCTATCAATTAAAAGTTAGCTGTCTATGACGTCCACAAGATTGTGTTCTGACATCCACAATGCTTTGCCACAACATCTACAGATCTGCGTTGTTGCATTTACAAAGGTCGTGCTCTGACATCAAGAGTAAGCTGTCTATGACATCCACAAAGCTGGGCCACAACATTCTCAACATTTCCTTTTGACATCCACAAAACAGTGTTGTTACAGCTTCAAAGCTCCAGTGCAACTTGTTGACTGATAAGCTGCTAAACCTGTCCGTACCAGGCGCGCCCTTTCCGGTATACCACTAGCAATGACCAACCCTCGTCAGGAGCCTGAGCTCTGACATCCATAAATTGATCAATTGTGTTCTGACGTTCAAAAACTGTGCTCTTACATTCACTTAACATAACGCGTGCAGGTGCTGTCGCTCAGCCTGCATGCCACACAAGACTCCACATCAGCCTGGTTACGGCCAAAAGACAGCAACACAGCTGGTGCAAAATCCTCAGCCGCGCACGGAGCGTCAAGTAAGCTAGAGGCACTTTTGTGTTTGACGGGTGTCTTATGCTTTGCATTTATGATTGTGTTTGACGGGTGTCTTATGCTTTGCATTTATGACGCGTTGCCCTTTGTGCATGTGCCTGGAGTCTATAATGCCCACTACAGCAATGAATACTTGTGCTTGCAAGCAGCTGTTTTCCACTTGGCCGCACCGTTGGGAGCGTGCACACACACACGCACAAACACATGCACACACATACACACACACACATACGCACACGCACGTGCACATACACACGCCTTCGTATACTTTTGCACAGTCACAGCAGCTCCGTGTGGGGAACAGACAGGAGGAAGTAAAGGGGGCCATGTTGGTGGTGGTGGGGATGTGGGTGTGGGCCTGGGTGCTGGGGGTGTAGGGAGTGGGGGTGGGTTTGGGGGTGGCCTGGGTGTGTTTGGGTGCGTATCGGAGCCTCCGTCTGCAGATTGCTGCGTAGCAGGTGCGTAAGGGATGTGGGAAGGGGGTCAAGTGCTGGGTATAAAACGATTAAGGGTATAAAGCGACTGTTTAGATGTGAGCGTGCAAGGTCCATGTGCGAGTGTGTTAGGGGTGCCCATAGGAGCCTCTGTCTGCTCTCACTCATGCTCAATCGTTTGCTGCATCAGTAATTCCTTGGACAATTGGTACTTTCCTGTAGGAATCGAGGGTTCATCATACCTAGTATGAGTGATGGTTTTCCAATTTGGTAGGCTTGGTCAGAAATATGAGTTGATTTCTTCGTACTGCTCATCTGAAGCTGAAGTGGTGTTACGCTTCTTAGCTGAAGTGGTGTTATGCTTCATAGCTGGAGTAGTGTTACGCTTCTGGTCATTAACCAAGGAACTTGTATGCCTTCTGAAGCTGCGTAGGCTGTACTTCTGCCATACCTACTGGCACGTCCATGCTTGCACAGAATCGCGTAAAGTGTGAAAGGACCTCAAGCACAGATGCTGTTCTGCAAGCTTTGCTTTACTGCAAGGTTCATTTTTGTGCCACCAATTGACCCTGCTGCTTTGCTGTTTGACTCAGATGCTGCCCTACGAGCGCTGCTGCATTCCAAGGGTCTGCAAGGATTACCGTGTCTTACAATGCTGGACCTGTCACATTGCAGGTGTGGGTGTGGGTGTGGGTGTGGGTGTGGGTGTGGGTGTGGGTGTGGGTGTGGGTGTGGGTGTGGGTGTGGGTGTGGGTGTGGGTGTGGGTGTGGGTGTGGGTGTGGG
>Ga0307942_1003231_pt1 | contig 13208 bp, 15 predicted proteins | sample OrgLakmetagen175_FD_201846 | JGI IMG/M metagenome (GOLD analysis project Ga0307942, IMG submission 201846) | Saline water microbial communities from Organic Lake, Antarctica - #175 | ecosystem: Environmental > Aquatic > Non-marine Saline and Alkaline > Saline | place: Antarctica: Organic Lake...
GAACAATGAACAATGAAGCAACTGGGTTGCCACATGAACAATGAACAATGAACAATGAAGCAACTGGGTTGCCACATGAACAATGAACAATGAACAATGAAGCAACTGGGTTGCCACATGAACAATGAACAATAAACAATGAAGCAACTGGATTGCCACATGAACAATGAAGCAACTTGGATAGTCTCAGTCGCAAAGCAAAGAACCGACTCTGTTCTTTGCCTTGTGCAGCGCACGCTCTGGACTGGTATCATTGACATGAGAGCGATATTGAGGAAATGTAGAAGCGTTTTAGAGAATGCAGGAAATGCTGGACGAGGAATGACTCCCATGAACATCAGCCAGAGGAAACAGAGTCGACAGGATAACAGCAGCATAAAGGCAAATGTCAAATAGACTTATGTGCTCTTCATTCATAAACGGACTGGCGCATTGATAAGGATCAGATTGGTTGAAACCATTACGTACGAGGTAAGCAGTTCCAGCAGAGCAATCTGGAAATATGCGGTCCTTTAACGGTTTTGAATGACCATTATCATTTTATCAGGCATCAGGGAGGGGCATGACAATCATGGGTCGTAAGTCGTGCATGCACACACACATGTGCGTACTTGCAACGACGGCCTAACGGTACGTTCATAATCAAGGCGCAGAAGTCCTGCCAATTGGTGTGGACCTTGCCCACTCACAAGTGCGGCATTACAATCTTCTCACTCGTTTTCTTTGCTGATTTCAGCCGCATTGTAAGATTGAAACCATTCCAGACAGCAGTAGCCTCACAAGTATTCTGTACACAGCTGCCCATTGAGTGTCTTTTGTTCGGAATGGGATTTGCCTTCCTGCCCAGTAGCTGGAATTTCACGCACCTCATTGACTCTGCCTCTGTATCCGATTTTTTGCTCTGCGAATGTAACCTCTCCAATTCTTGGTCCTATGTATGAGTGCAAGGATGTGTGCATCATTTGTGCGAATACGTGCAAAAAATTGCAATTCAATCTTAAGGTAAGTCTAATTTCTCTCTGCTGTCTTTCAGTTAACCGCCCTAAACATTTATACGTGCCAGTTTGACAGCACGATCAAGCCTCGCTTGAGCATGACCGGTGCCAAGCGAGCACCTAAAGACAGAGCAAGGGTTATAACATCACCATCCTTTACACTTACAGCAATCATCTTAGCTGCAATAAAGCGCATGTCATGCGTTTTCCAGCACCAATTTGTCTTGGAGCACACGTGCACCTCGGTAACATACTCACACTCACTTTCATACTTACACTCATACCTTAGGGCACTCAGTCCAGCACCGAAACATACGGACCGAGGGATATGAAATTCCCCGCTGGACCTTGCGCACACCAGCTGCACGTTTCACAGTCAGCCCATGCAAAGCTAGAGCTCGCCTCAGCACATTTTCAACAGTGCAATACATACGCAGCTTAGCAGTCGCATTTTTTAACCGACAATGGCTTAATCTGTAACCTCTGTAACCAAAGCACACCTCGGCACTGCAAACCAACCCCTTCACATTGCCCTCGCCGCGCCGGTCACATCTGATCCAGATCGCCCGAAATCAACAGTACAACATCAAAACGTACTCCTATCAGATCACCAAATCACCCAAAACCAACAGTGCATCGTCAAAACACATTCAACCAGACCACCCAAAATCTGCAGTGCCTTCCCATAATGCTCCTCCCACCTTGGCAGCGCATTCGAGTGCCATGCGCTTGTTCTCTGTCGTGGCCTCTTTAAAGTCGGTGTGCATGGTGGCGATGGTCTGGGCGTCTGCATGTACAATGCGATTATGCAATACTGAACATCACGCCAAAAGGAGACTTAGTCGCGCCTTGCTCTTTCTAATTGTGCTTGCACTTGTAGACCCTCAACCAAAAGAACCTGCACACCAAAGTCCTCAGAGACAGCTTGAGAATTGAGCTGCAGATTTATCAAAGAAGGTTAGAGAGAGCACATCCGGGTAATTACTCACAAACAAAAGCACACACGCGGGCTTTCACAGGCTTGATGCAGCTGGACAAGTCGCAAAGCTTTAAACCTGGCAGACAAAAGCCCTCACCTCTGTAAATAAAGCTTCTGCCATATTTGGCCACACATTGAATCATTGATTGAGTGATTGAGACATTTCCAGGACGATATGCTTCCCTGCAACGACTTGACCTCTTCACCGCATATGCTTAAGGGTTTAGAGTGCATTCATCATTTGCGCGCTCTCACCTGCTGTCGCCAACCACTCTTTAGAAAAGCCTGTGTGAATATTACTTTGGCCTGTTCACTCTCATTGCATGCGCAAGCCTTCCTTCTCAATATACCTGTAAGGTTTAGGGCATCATCTTGAGCACTATCTCATGCTTGCAATAGCGGCCACCTTTTTGAAGACATTTTGGTCTTGCTTAATGAGTGGTGGCAATGCCCAAGGACAACTGCGTTCTGCTTAAGCCCCTTTTAAATGTACCACTAGTTGAACATCATACAGTTTAACCTGAGTGCTACTGCAAGGAGCAGATTCAGTGCACGGGCCCATTATATAATTGTGTGCATCAGGCCCTCTTCCCTCACGCACGTGTTGTTTGCATTGTCTGGAGCTGCTGGTTCCAGGCCAGCATCTCCTCTAAAGCAGCTAAGGAAAAACCTGTGTGTATTTACACGTTTGTGTGTGTGTGTTATGTGTGTGTGTGTGTGCATGATGCAGTATGACAGTATAACGTATGTGTGTGCGTGCTTATTACTAGTGGTATTGTTTGGCAACTAACGCGGGAAACGTCAAAACTTTGCCCTTTCAATCTCGTTTCTTGCCTTTTGTTCGTCACGACCCAGACATGTTGACAAACACGGAGGTAATGCACGGGTCAACGCATGTTGTTGCAAACCCTTGCCTCTCACCTGAATTGCTGACCATCGCGCCTACATGGTGCTGCGGCTGTTGCTGCTGCCCGCTGTTGCCGCTACAGCTGTTGCTATTGCTTCTGCTGCCTACCGCCTTCAGTTCGAAGAGCTGCAGGTCCTGAGGGCGGACTCCTAGCTGGCTGGAGATGCGTTGGGCAATGCTTTCATGGAGAGCGGTGGGGGCGGCATCGCTGCTGCTGTTGCTGCTGCTCGGGAGGGAGGGTGGTGCAATGGTGGCAAATGCATAAGACAGCAGGCTCACAGCCACGCTCTCTGATGGGCCCATGACGCCATTGGCAATGTTGTTGGTGTTGACCAACGGTACGGACGTGCTTGCACCCTCTTGGAGAGGCAGAGCACTTGCACCTGGAGGTGGGATGCCTCTTAGACCACCTAGAGACAAAGATGGAATGGCTGCACGTGGTCTGTGGGAGGGCAGGGCAGCTTGCTGGTCGCGAGAGGAGAGATGGGTGTTCCCAGATGAGGTGGCCTGCGCCTCCTCCTCCCTGCTGGCAGTCCCGCGGTTCCTGCTGGAGGGAGGCATCACAGGGTCCAGTTCTGATGATGTGCAGTGGTCACTGCGCTGGCGCTGCTGGAACACGGGGGGCTGTGCATCTGTGGTCTTCTCCAGGGAACTAAATTGCAGCTTGCCCAGGGCAGGCCGAGCCGTTCGGGACCCATCGTTGCTCCTGGCCGTGCTCGCACCCCCAAACTGTAGCCCAGGCAGGCCAGAGAAGGAGGCCGATCCGCCGCGATTGCTGTTCGCCCCCAAAAACAGGGGAATGTCGTCTAAATCAGACATCTGGGAATCCTGATAGCTCTCCGACGCATTGCTACTGCTGTATTCACTGCTGGGTGGAGTGGACATGGCTGAGTTTGACTTTGACCAGAAGCCCTCTCTGCCTTAAACCCTTTTATAATCTATTGTTCAATTACGATTGAAGCTCGTGTTTTATTGATGTAAAAGGCACTGGAAGGCACTTGACCCCACTGTGTAAACATCTTCGGCATCCTGGGGAGGAACGCAGGAGATGGTGTGTGCAGTTCTTACAAGAAGTGAAGCATGCGTACGCGTGTTTGCACTTGCACATGGTGTGAGTTTGGCGTGAGAGAGTTTATGTGTGTGCTTGTGAGTGTGTGCAGAGAGAACAACGTGCATGTGCGTACAAACAACACACACAAACATATGTACACACATGCTCGTAGGCATGTAGGCATTGGAAGCAGTCAGAGTTATTGCCGAGCCGGAAGAGGGTGACATCCACTAGTCCGCTGCTTGAATGTGAAGAAGTGAAATTGCCGCCAGCAAGACCGCACACAACTCAGGCATGCAAAATGGCACACAAATGGACACAAACACACACACGCACACACACACACACACACGCGCGCACACACACACATACACACACACATACATACACACTCACATACACACACACACACACACATGCGCACACACACGTACACATACACACATGCGCGCACACACATGCACAATGCACAAAACTCTCTCACACACACACTCACACACACATACACACACGCACACACACGCACACACACACGTACACATACACACATGCGCGCACACACATGCACAAAACACTCACACTTGCACGCACAGACACATACACACACGCGCACACACAAATGCACGCACAGACACATGCACACACGCGCACACACGAATACACACACGCATACACACACATACACACACATTCACACACAGGCTCTCACTGGCCACCGCTCCCGACGTCGCCATCAACTTTCGCCCCCCTCTCCTTCCTCCAATAACCTAGCCTGGCCTTTCCCCCCCCAGGAATTAGACGAACGTACCAGTCATTCTCCCCTCTCTCCTTCACATGACATGAATTCCCCATCAGGAGCTCACCCCCTGCCACCGTCTTCGCCCCATTCCCACCGTCCCTCCTCTCAAAGCCCCCCTCAAAGCACCACCTGCACCCACCCGCAAGCACACGACACCCTGTGGTCTAACACAGAGACGCCCACCAGGAACAACCCTACACCCGCTCCTCACGACACCTCCCCCTTGCTCGTGACCGTCGAGCAGCCTACGTTGGGGCCGCCTGCTGTGCTCCACGCCCACAAGGAGAAAGTGGAGGAAGTGTCCGTGCAGGGGGGGGGGCTTGAGGCCAGAGTGTACGTTGACCACATAGTGAGCCTACCGTGCCCTCATTCTGCCCAAGGTCGGTTTGTTTTAACGTGTAGCTGCCCATTGAGTTGCGCCGTGTTGGCAGAATGAGTGGCATGTTGATGCGTCCCATGATACACCTAATCGGAGGAAGCCTCCTTGATATTGGCAGAAGCGGGAAGTGGCGTGTTGCTGTCCTCATACTAACTAGATAGGTTTTGCCATATATATATACCTAGAGAGTGTACGGTATTTCGGCAGGGAAACCTCCAAGACTCCAATTATTGTCATACAAGATATACGGAGTGAATACACACAGGATTCGCACCTTACATCTATTGGCAAATTCAACAAGTGGCGATCAGTGGCTTGCGTTGCAACTGGTTCTTGATTGCGTGCGCACTAAAAACAGAAGACCTCCAGTTGCTTACAGTGGCTAACTTGGATCTGTAGACCAAGTTTTGGGCGAATCAAAATTGTAAAGGAGGGTTTACCTGTGGGTAGTGTAAATGCAGCATCAGTTTGTTACCGGGGAGTTGGTGTTATAGGTGAATGCTGTCAGATCAAAACACCGTCACTGCAAAGGATCTCAGCACAAAACTAATTGCTGTCTGAGATGCTGGACCTTCGGAGAGCTGCTGCAATGAGTGCAATGTCGAAATGTCAGTGCGATGTTGACAAGTGCGCAAGCTTTGCAATTGGAACAATGATGACATGAACACCTATACGCAGCGCTCAATAATTTCATTTTTTTACACCCGGTCAGTGCTCTTGTGTCGTGACGACTGGTGTGTGAGAGAAGGTGGGTCACGTGACGCGTCTATTGTGGGCTTCGGTGTGGCCATAGCATAACTGCACGATCCACGACCCACAAGCCGACTACTAGATGAAACAACATCATTGCTCTTGACCTCTGATGCAACAAATTCATGCTAAGCCTCTACGCTCATACATGGCGACTTCACCTGAGCTCTTGTTCCATCAGTATTAAGTGCTCGTGGCATAAAGTTCACGCAAAGCCCCTACGCTCATACACAACAACTTCACCTGAGCTTTTGTTCTATCAGTTCAAGTACTCGTGGCATAAAATATGGGTGTTGCACTGTGTGTGGGCTTTTACATCTCATGGTTTGTTAATGGCTCCCTTCTCGCTCTTGACCCCTTGCATGGTGATTTCCTACAAATGTGTGCAGCACCCCAGGCTACAACAGGCGCAGTACTGCACCTGAGTGCTCCTGAATTATCAGTCACAGTACTTTTGGGTCGTGTAGCACTTCCAATATTAGGCCTTTTGTGGAAGCACCCACCAAAAAAATATCTTCTATCACATTTTCCAGACACCCTGAATGCTTTGGGCCTGCAAGAAGAGAGTCGGAAGCTGGAGAGCATGCAGGTAGGTGCGCTGTTTGCCCCTGATGTTTAAAGCGGACCTGTGCAGATTCAGATCCGGTGGTGTGGACATTGTTGGCTGTCGCGTTCAATTCATGCGTTTATGCACACACAAGGCAAGGAGGATACTACTGAGGGTGTGGGCTTACTTTTGCCTCCCACATAGAGGTGGATGTGTGGGTGGGTGGATAGGCAGGTGTGGTTGTGCAGTCTTGCCTGTCGCCCAAAGCAGACATGTAATGGTTTGGTTGTGTAGGATGCCTGCCATTTGGAGCGGATATATTGGGATCTGGGTGTGAAAGTGGGAGAGAATAGGCAGGGATGACAGTGGTGTCATATTCCCAGAAGTGGGTGAGAGTGGGTGAGTCTGTATAGGTGGGCTGTAGCCTTCAAGGGTAACTGTAGCCTTCGGGGCAGCTGTTGCCCTCAAGGGCTGCCTAAGCGGTGAATTAGTGTGATAAGTGATAAGGTAAGGTATATATGCCTCTGGGGGGCATCTGAGTGCGATAATGTTTGAGCACCAACATTATGTGTGGGCCTGCCTCGTTGCATAAGGCAGGCAGTTGGTAAATGTATGTGACGATGTTTGAGCACCAACATGAACATTGGTAATATATATATTGTATGCGACAATATTTGAGCACCAACATGAGCATTGGTAAATGTATGCGACGACGTTTGAGCACCAACATGAACATTGGTAATGTATATATATATATATGTATATATTGTATGCGACAATATTTGAGCACCAACATGAACATTGGTAAATGTATGCGATGATGTTTGAGCCCCAACATGATGAGCAGGCTTGCCTTGTTGCATGCATGCATTGGTTGCACAGACGACCAGGCGGCTATTCCGTTCACGACAATGTGGGTGTGTGCACTAATCCCAAGTATAAACAAGCTTAGGCAAGCTGAAGATAACATGAGCAGGCGGCTATTCCGTTCACGACAATGTGGGTGTGTGCACTAATCCCAAGTATAAACAAGCTTAGGCAAGCTGAAAACGGCATGCAGCACTCCGGATACGGTGCAAGAGTTCATAACAGTATAGTAAAACCGGTAAACACCCTAGCATGCATGTGTTTTTTGCACATTGCAGGGCACAAGCCACGGCAGCCAGCACCATCAGCAGCCCTCCTACCACCACCCCGAAAACGGCAGCAATGTCAATTGCCATCTCCACCTCCCAAATATACCACGTCCTGGTTCAAAACCACCTATACCCCCCGACAATTACACGCGTCCACTCACGGCACCTGACCCAGGGCTTTCGTTGTCTAGGCAGATGATGGCGGGCTCTCCATTCGGTCAGGTGAGATCAAGGAGGGGTTGCTTCCTCACACTCGATTTTCTAGGTGGCAGGGGACACCTCTGTTTTGTCAGAGGAGGGTGTGTCAGTCAGGCACTGGAGCTGCTGTAATTGTGGAAGGGTGCAAGCAAGCGCAGTGCCACTGTCCAGACAGATGATGGCAGGCCTTATATCACAGCGCTGTCGGACAGGCCTGCCTGGCAACTTTGCGGGTGGGCATGCTGCAATGATTGATGTACGTTTTGAAGGAGGGGGGTCAGGATAAAAAGGTACCGTACAGACTTGGGTTCAGTCCGCAGCCCCAAAAAAATATTTTAGTTTCACACTCCCGCATCAACCCCGCACCCTGGAAATATTTAATTTACACCAACCCCGCACAGGGATTTTTGCCTACAGGCTCCAAAATACGCCAAAAATCCCCGTTTTTCAATCCCGCACCCCCAAAATAAATAGATATTTTTCGTGCGCGCAGTCACCCCGCAGGGCAAAAAACTATATTTTTGCGCGGTGATATAAAGTCTGTACGGTAACGCGTGAATTTGTACTTCCTTGCATAGTTTGGCATTGCTTGGTACAATGCATTTCATCGATAACCTATTCAGGCGCAACATGTCGTTAGGAAAAGGCACGGACATGGGGATGCCGGCAATTTCGTAACATCAGCATATGGTATGATGCCAGCAGGATCTGGGTTGACACACCTGTATCCATTTCTCCTGTGCAGAGCCAAATTACGTTGGCAAAGACTTTGGCAAACACACATAGAAAGTGTGCCGTTGATAAGTACTACCCTTGGCATCTCATGACTATAGGCGTCCTGTGAGACCATCCTGTGAGTTTTTGGTGAGGAGTGTCATGCTCTGCTGCGTCATTCAGGTGTCCAGGTGCTGCGTCATTCAGGTAACCACCCATTCATGCATGCACAATGCACGTACACACACACGCACATACAATCATTCTTCCGGTTACTTACCCACCCACTAGCTCACAAAAGAACACACACACACACATGTATGCACATGCGTACACAGACACGCACACATATACACACACATAATAACAGGTGCACCGTGAGACTTCTAGTGCCCAAGGAAGATTTAGGGGGCCCCCCTCTCACCCTCACTCACCAGGCTGGGGCCGGCAGGGGGGATATGGGCAGGCAACTGACGCAGCGCAGCAATCAGCATATGCACAGAATCAAGGTAAGGGTTGGCAGTGTACGGCCCGTCATCTGTACCGTAGGGCTACTGGTAGAATTGCAATTTATTAAATCAATTATTTGGGTACCTCACATTGTTCAGTGCGCAAAAAGCAAAGAAAGTTTAGTAATGTGACTACAAAATGCCGATTAATAGTTTGCAGCCTGAGATCTTGGGTTTGAATCCCTGCCAACAAGTATCTTTTTGCTATTCACCTGAAGCTATATGTTGTCTCAAACTTGAGGCGACCCAAAGAATTGCAAATCCCCTCACAGATGAAGGTTAACAGAGAGCAGAGCACGGAAAATTTTTAGAATGTCGCAAAAAATTGTTGATTGTTAAGTAATTTGGCTGGCCTCGCAATGCCCAAATATTCGCAGATAAATTGTGCTAATTATGGGCACCTCGCCTCAAGTAGGAGAAGCAATACTCTAATAGCCCTGTGGAAGTGTAAATGCGACAACAGTAGGAAAAGTTACAATGCTTTTACCTGCTATTGCACTACTTTGCGCCTATACGGCAGGTGATAACTGAGGAAAGTCCATGTACCGATGCTTTGTGCCAGACGTTTTCCTTTGTTGTGTCAGTTGTTGTTGTGCCAGATGTTTTCCTTTGTTGTGTCGGATGTTGTTGTGCCAGACGTTTTCCTTTGTTGTGTCAGTTGTTGTTGTGCCAGATGTTTTCCTTTGTTGTGTCGGATGTTGTTGTGCCAGATGTTTTCCTTTGTTGTGTCAGGTGTTGTTGTCCCAGATGTTTTCCTTTGTTGTGTCAGTTGTTGTTGTGCCAGATGTTTTCCTTTGTTGTGTCAGATGTTGTTGTGTCGGATGTTGTTGGGCCAGATGTTTTCCTTTGTTGTGTCGGATGTTTTCCTTTGTTGTGTCGGATTTGTTGTGCCAGATGTTTTCCTTTGTTGTGTCGGATGTTGTTGTGTCAGATGTTTTCCTTTGTTGTGTCGGATGTTGTTGGGCCAGATGTTTTCCTTTGTTGTGTCGGATGTTGTTGTGTCAGATGTCAGAAACGTGACAACACGTGAGATGGTAATAGGGACCCAGGGAAGCACATTTCCTTTGAGCTTTAGCTGTAAAGTCTGCTTGTGCAGTGCCGTGCTTTGGCATACAGCTTAGTGTGCTGCTTATCCATAGAGTGTATAATTATGTAATCATGTAATTTCTTGCCAAATATTGTGACAAGCTGCCGTTTTATTTCAAATTTCTGTTGTGTATTTGCAATTGCGCGTCCAGGTGAACCCGAGCCTGTGCTACGGCCGATTCGTGGCAAGCTGCTAACTTCACAGCATGCCCCCCCAAGGGACCACACACACAGGTGATTTCCCAACAAAAACTAAGACCACACGCACACGCATGCACAGACACAAACACAGACACAGACAAACACATGCTCACGCAAGCACGCACATGAAGGCACACACGCACAAAACAAACGCACACAAAAATACAAAGACAAGCATTATTACACACCAGTGTAACCATTACAACCTTGTTAGCCTTCACAGAAGAGAAAATTGCACAAAGAAAACTCCCCACATTAATTAAGGAAAAGCAGCCACTTTAATTCCGTTACCGTAAAACTCAAATAAGAAATGAAAGATCATGGGGATCTGGAGATTTCACGCCAGTGGCACGTAACTTGCACACACGCAAAAACATTTGAAACAAGAACAGAGTGCTTCATTGTTGCTGAGCAGTTGATGAAGTACATTCAAGCCAAATTGCAACACATGCACACACATAACGCATGTGCACACGCACTTGCGTGTGGACCTCCATGCAAACACACACACACACATGCACAAACACACATACACACATATATCCGCACGCATACACGCATGGTATGCATCTCTCGTGTACATCTGCAAACGCTCATCCACTCTGATGCAGGCACTGGAAAGCTTCCTTGCATGATGCAATCCCTGCAAGATCAACCTTTAGTTCCCGGCCAAGGGCACTTTCCGCCGGTGGTTTCTGGAAGCTCCAGCAGGAGCATCAGTATCCCCGCCAGCAGCAGCAGCAGCAGCAGTTGTTCCCACCAGCACCCGCCACACAGTTACCAGCATAAACAGTATCAGTACCAGGATGAGGATTTGGTTGGCGATTGTTTATTGTTCTTTAAACTGCATACTTGCACACTGCCTCCATGAATACTGCATTACCTTGTAAAACAAGTGTTTGAAGGGAGACTTTCGGTACTTTGGACTTTGCTTTAAAACTTCCACGATAAGATTTGTGTTCTTTATATCGGTGTTTTGTCGTTAAGATGATAATTGTGAGCGTCAAGCAAACACTAGTATATTCGTTGGTCTGCTTCACATCCCAAAGATCTCAGCATTCTTCAACATGACATTCACCTCATCGTGATTAAGTACTGTGAGGGCACTAGACCGCAGAACCAGCTGAGCGCCGCGCAGAAACAGCATAAAGGCCTCTGCTCCACCCTTTAAGGACCCTCCACACCATCCTTTTGGGAGTGGGTGGCACCAACTACAACAATCACACGCTGGAGCATTTTAAGGAGCTGGGTCTTGATACTTAAAGTCATATTACAAGGCTTTACAAAAAAGGGTGATATGCACGCCCACCAGTCTTACCTTGTCTGCAATGCTTCTTTCAGGTTTACAGGTTAAACCATCAGTCAGAACGTGCGACTGCTAGGCTTGCCTGCAATGCTTCTTTCATACTGATGCTTTCTTACGTGCTTTCTTACGTTATTGTATTCAAATGGCATGAATTTCAGGTCATGTCGACTTCTGTTTCCGAAGAGCAAGCAATGGCTCTGATTTGGAACTAGGTTTGATCTGGAACTTAGTCTCCTTTTCAATACCAAATAATGGCAATACCTAAACCTGCACTCCCAGACCCAATCAGAAAATATCTATACAATCAGGAGGTAAGGACCATTACCATCAATTAAACTCAGGTTACAGCTTTTGTAAACAAGTGTTTGCAAGTAGGTGAATGGCATGCTAAATCAGTGGCATGGAAAAATCGTAAGATTTCCCCTGGGATTATAATGTGAGCACCGGTTTTACGGTAATCTGGTAGTTTTGCCAAATTTAGGTGGTCCTCTTGTAACACCTCGCCCCTCTTCCTCCCAGGAACATCTGTCACCTCCTCGGTGCGTTGCTTGAGCCGTCACCTTGTCACGCCCAATCGTTGGCAGCGACGAATCGTGTGACGGAGCAGTTAAATCAGTAGATGTGCTGAGTCTTACACTTTGCAGTGACCGTAATTTGATCTGACAACCTTTTTCTTACGTTGAGAGGGAGAGAAGACGTTAAAGACACCTTCAAGGGGGGGCTTTGGCAGGACATGGACAACTGGCACAACCTAGTAGTGTGGCAATAAGTTTTTGATCCACATTGTTGGCATGGTGGAGGAGTTTTACGGTCTCCTCGAGAGACCCTGTGCCTTAAATGCTTGGAGGCCTTTCTTGTACCAAAGACACCCTCCAAGTTGTTGTGCTGAGTATTATACTTTGCAGTGACGATGGTTTGATCTGCCAGTGCTCCCCCCCCCGGGCCAACCACCTCCTGTTTGTGCAAACCACAGAAGCGTGGTGTGTATATACCTGTGAACTTATCGATGCTTGCCTGAGCGCAAAATGCCTGATATACAAACAACAGTGCTTTCCCTGTCGTGAAAAATGTGAAGAGCAAGCATCATTACATCTTGGCTGCGAGGTGCGTTGGTTTCAAGGCAGAAGTACTTGGTCCTGTTTGTGCTTTGCAGCTGTGTGTGATGTTAAAATTAGACAAACGAACGAGAAGCGCCTGCTAATCTGCTTTTACGTTTGATTTCAATTTCGCCTTTATTCAAGATTTGAACCAGGCAAGTGCTGGTTCGTAGTTCATCTAGCAGGGTCCGCAGCAAGAGAGTGATGAACCAGACCATGTTGATGTTCCAAACCCTCTTGTTATGCACTTTTTTTTTTTTTTTTTTTTTGGTGGGGGTTGTTACACGGTCCTCAGCAAGGGCCTGACAGAATGAAGGAAAAAACCTATAAGACTGGGAAAAGGAAAACTCCTGCCTAAACAGGAAAACCCTCCTTGAAAAACCACAGTCTGAGAAATTGGCCCACGCTCGCAATAGCACAAGCTGAAAGTGTGTCTGAAGAACAGACAGAAAAAGGCCTAACCTAATAAGTTGGGGTCAGAGAGAAGGCAGGCTAGAGTACCTCTGGACATCAGGCAACCTAACAAGCAAAGACACCACGCCTACGGCAAAATC
>Ga0307942_1003233_pt1 | contig 13207 bp, 12 predicted proteins | sample OrgLakmetagen175_FD_201846 | JGI IMG/M metagenome (GOLD analysis project Ga0307942, IMG submission 201846) | Saline water microbial communities from Organic Lake, Antarctica - #175 | ecosystem: Environmental > Aquatic > Non-marine Saline and Alkaline > Saline | place: Antarctica: Organic Lake...
TACGCCAATGGGTACCTGTTGGTGTGTATACAAGAAAAAGCGCTGCTAGTGTTCCTTGCTTTTGAAATGCTGCGCCAAAGGGCACCTGTTGGTGTGTTTACAAGAAAAAGCGCTGCTAGTGTTCCTTCCTTATGAAATGCTGCGCCAAAGGGCACCTGTTGGTGTGTTTACAAGAAAAAGCGCTGCTAGTGTTCCTTCCTTATGAAATGCTACGCCAATGGGTACCTGTTGGTGTGTTTACAAGAAAAAGCGCTGCTAGTGTTCCTTCCTTATGAAATGCTGCGCCAAAGGGTACCTGTTGGTGTGTTTACAAGAAATGGCGCTGCTAGTGTTCCTTGCTTTTGAAATGCTACGCCAATGGGTACCTGTTGGTGTGTTTACAAGAAAAGGCGCTGCTAGTGTTCCTTCCTTATGAGATGCTACGCCAATGGGTACCTGTTGGTGTGTTTTCAAATATTGCGCTGCTAGTCAGCCCAGCCCAGCCCCGCCTAATAAGATAGAATTGATGCCCCTTTTAAATTTCACATCTGAGGGGAAACAATGGTTTCTATGCATAAATGTAACACCTATGCATAAGAATTAATGATTTTAGGGTCAAGGGTGTGAGTGAGGGGCTAGATTTGTGCCATTACCCTGCCATAAAAGTGGCATGGGTGTAGAAATGCGGGTTTTGGTCCGAATTTCACCAATTCTTTTGTTCCCAGATGGGTTTAGGTTCAAACCATAACCATCAAAGCAAATAAATGGGGGTTGAAAATTTGCCCCTGAAGGACTATGTGCGTGGGCCTGTTTGCTGGGCAACAATGGTGCATTTCTAGAAACCCTGGAAACACGCTTTCTGGCCACCACCTGAGTGTCGGGAGCCCTTCAGTATGCTTCCAAGGCATGCCCTGCCAAGTATAATGGTCTGGAATGCTGGGGTTGGGCCGTGGTGGGCAGCGACAGCTGAGATTTTCAAAAATTATCAGGCTCTGGTCAGCCCCTCCAAGCACAGACTGACGCCTCTCTCAAACGAAGGGGCAGACTTAAACTTAAGTGTCGGGACATTATAATTATGTTTTATAGAGTTTAACAAAACAAACAAACGCGACCCCAAACGGTTCAGCGGTTGGTGCCTGATTGTAAATCGCACTTTCCCTGCCAAAAGGGGTCAAAAACCGGACCTTCACCCCAGACCATCGGAGCTTCACCAAAATGTCTCCAATATTATTGCAAACACCCCTGGTAAATTGATGGTACCTGGGAGGGAACCCAATTTCTGGCAGGATTTCCACCCTGCCCACCTGGGCACCTCCCGCCACAAACTGAGTGTGCAGGGGTGCTTAGATACATTTAATAAAGGTTCCTACATACTTAAAAATACTTTTGTGATTTGGGGCAAGAACTCTCACAGGGATGGCTGGCCTGATTTTTGGCACCAGGTGTTCAGTTCGGGGTTCAGTCAAATTTTTAGGTTTGCAAACTTCACGCATATTAACGAACGCTGAAAATGCCGTTCGCGAGATATTCAAAGTTCATCAAACTGTATGCCTTTTGTTTCAAACTTTTGGGTCCAAAATTGTAGTCCAAAATGCAAGAACAGCCTTAAATGGCCGTCAAAGGTTTTAGTTTTTTGTGTACTAATTAATTATAATATATTATGTACAGTTAAGACGGTTCTAGCATGTTTTGGACGAGTATGACCATAGGAACCAGCAAAAATCTCCAATTTTGAAATTGCGCACTGAACTGCTCGAACAGTTCGAGAGTTCTAGAACTTTCAGAAACTTTATCGAACCCTTGCTCCCCAAAAATCGAACTGAACGACCCCGGTTGGTGCGTTTACTTTTGTTTGCGCTGCTAGTGTTCGTTCCTTTTTAAATGCTACGCCGCTGGTAACTGTTGATGTGTTTACAGAGATTGCGCTGCTAGTGTTCCTTCCTTTTGAATTGCTATGCAGTGGGTACCTGTTGGTGTGTTTACTTTTGTCTGCGCTGCTAGTATTCCCTCCTTTTGAAATGCTTCACCATCCTTTTTATGCTTGATGTCGGCACAAGTGTAAAAATTCCCCTCCAGCAGTTCGGTGGATACGAGCCGGAATAGAACTGTTGGTGTGTTTACTTTTGTTTGCGCTGCTAGTATTCCTTCTTTTTGAAATGCTTCACCAGTGATCCTTCCTTTTGAAATGTTTCACCAGTGATCCTTCTTTTGAATTGCTTCACCAGTGATCCTTCTTTTTGAAATGCTTCACCAGTGATCCTTCTTTTGAAATGCTTCACCAGTGATCCTTCTTTTTGAAATGCTTCACCAGTGATCCTTCTTTTGAAATGCTTCACCAGTGATCCTTCTTTTTGAAATGCTTCACCAGTGATCCTTGCTTTGGAATTGCTTCACCAGTGATCCTTCCTTTTGAAATGTTTCACCAGTGATCCTTCTTTTGAAATGCTTCACCAGTGATCCTTATTTTTGAAATGCTTCACCAGTGATCCTTCTTTTTGAAAAGCTTCACCAGTGATCCTTCTTTTGAAATGCTTCACCAGTGATCCTTTTTTTTGAAATGCTTCACCAGTGATCCTTCTTTTTGAAGTGCCATGCCGCTATACTTTCTTCCTCTTTCTAAAGCTGTGTCTATAGGTTTTCAAACTGTAAGTTGCTTTGCTTGATTGATGGTAACATTTACAGCAGTGATTGGTGCCTGCACCTAACAGCCCTTTAATACAAACAGCACGAGTCTATTTGGGTGACCTGGGAGTCAGAGTGCATCAAGTGTTCTGGATACTTATATGGTACTGGTTTCCAGCAGCTTGCTCACAGACGATTTGTAATAGATCTGTCACCCTGCAGAAGTCGGGTCATACTGTGCAAGCCATATCATTCTGTACACGCCAGATCGAATTACACAAGCCAGATCATTATATGCATGCCAAATCATGTTCATTCCAGGTCCTTTCGCTTGTATAATTACCTCTCTGACACGTGCGCAGGATGTCAAAGTCTATTTTCACTGCCAGTGTGGTTTCTTCTTTTAATTGCGCATGCAGGTTGCCAGTCCGATTTCACTTTTCATGTGCATCTTCCTTTTGCAGGATGTCCCAGTCTATTTCCACTGCAGGTGTGGTTTCTTCAGTTAATTGCTCATGCAGGACGCCAAGTCCGCCTCACTAGCCATGTGCCTCTTCCTTTCATGTTTTGCAGGACGTCAAGTCTGTTGTGTGGCATCCAAGTGGGGAGATCCTTGTGTCATGTAGCTACGACGACTCTATGAAACTGTGGGCAAATGATGGAGATGAGTGGGTGTGCGCCCAAACGTTAGCAGGTGCGTGCGTGTGTGTGCACGCGTGTTTTTGTGTGTGTGTGTGTGTGTGTGTGTGTGTGTGTGTGTGTGTGTGTGTGTGTGTGTGCACGTGTGAGTGTGTGTCTGTGTTTGTGGATGCAGCCCATAGGCGAGACCTAGTTTCATGTGACACCTTAAGATTAATTTTACTGCAACCACCACACAGAGTGTGACAGAGGCTCCAAACATAGACATACACGTCAACATTCAGCAAGTGCTTACATGTAGCGTACATCAGTGTAAGAAGTGGAGCATAACACACATGCACACAGACAAACACACACACACAAAGAGACAGACACACACATGCGCGCACACACACACACACACACACACACACACACACACACACACACACACACACACACACACACATACACACACACACACGCACGTATACACGAAACACTTGCTAACAATATGCACACACATGTGTGTGTAGGGTACGACAGTGGCGGCATGGGTCACGCATCTACTGTTTGGGATGCTGCATTCAGGTATGCTTATGTATACATGAGGTGAAAGGTGTTTTTTCTGCAATCGTGCAAGGAGTTGTGTGTAGCAATGTCTTTGGGCATTTTAAAGATACCCAGTCTCATGTGAACCTCATCAAATCAGGACCATTGGGCTTCAATTTGAATTCCCGATTTGAATCTCATGGTACCAGATGTGCAAACCAGATGACGCAGAAATATGCCTCGCGCTGAAACTCAGAACAAAATGCACGCATTACGCTCTGAAACTCAGAACAAAATGCACGCATTACGCGCTGAAACTCAGAACAAAATGCAAGCATCACGCTCCTAAACCCTAGTGTCATGCTTTCCATAACACGGATGTTTGCACATCTCAGTAATGACTACGTATTACGTATTTCCACTCGGCTTATTTGTTTAAAAGACACCACGAAATTATGTGATCCAGCTGGTCAGGTAACGCCCACAGGCGCTTGGTATAACCAAGCCTTATGATGCCCTTATTTAAACCTTACAGCAACGGTTTTTTGCAAGTTAAAGCTCAGGAGCTGCAGACTGAAGCTCAGGAGCTGCGTCCAAAGCTCCACCTTGCGCACACTCCGTCAATCTCATATTTCAGATCACACTGAGTGAATCTCATGTTTCAGATAACACTGAGTGAATCTCATATTTCGGATCGCACTGAGTGAATCTCGGTTTCAGATAACACTGAGTGAATCTCATATTTCGGATCGCACCGAGTGAATCTCGGTTTCAGATAACACTGAGTGAATCTCATATGTCGGATCACATGTGGGGACGAGCTCCTCTGATGCCCTCCCCTCCCTTTTATATCAGACGGCACTGGCATGGTGTCCTGCAGCGATCCCTGCAGCTTCAAGTCCTGAGGCATCCACACACCCACATAAGGCCTCGAATTTCACGTCATTTTCTGACGCAAACTCTTCCAAACCCCTCTCTCCTGTTGCAGACCAAATGGCAGTAACATGGTGACCTGCAGCGATCCCTGCAGCCTCAAGTTCTGAGGCATCCACACACCCACATAAGGCTTCGAATTTCAGGTCATTTTCTGACGCAAACTCTTCCAAACGCCTCTCTCCTGTTGCAGACCAGATGGCAGTAACATGGTGACCTGCAGCGATCCCTGCAGCCTCAAGTTCTGAGGCATCCACACACCCACATAAGGCTTCGAATTTCAGGTCATTTTCTGACGCAAACTCTTCCAAACCCCTCTCTCCCGTTGCAGACCAGATGGCGGTGGCATGGTGTCCTGCAGCGACGACTGCAGCCTCAAGTTTTGGAGCTGTTCAGGCAGCCCACGCAACCCTAGTTGGAAGTGCCTGCGCACTCTCAGTGGATATCACGGCCGTCCTGTATATACTATCGACTGGGCGCCGTGTGGGGGTGATTGGGTGGCCACAGGTGCGTGTGTGTGTGTTTTTGTGTGTTTCTGTGTGTGTGTGTTTGTGTGTGTGTGTGCCGTGTGGGGGTGACTGGGTGGCCACAGGTGCGTGTGTTTGTGTGTGTGTGTGTGTTTATGTGTGTTTTGTGTGTGTGTGTGTGTGTGTGCCGTGTGGGGGTGACTGGGTGGCCACAGGTGTGTGTATGTATGTGTGTGTGTGTGTGTGCGTGCCGTGTGGGGGTGACTGGGTGGCCACAGGTGCGTGTGTTTGTGTGTGTGTTTATGTGTGTGTTTGTGTGTGTGCGTGTGTGTGTGTGCCGTGTGGGGGTGACTGGGTGACCACAGGTGGGAGGGTGTGTGTGTTTATGTGTGCTTCTATGTGTGTTTGTGTGTGTATGTGTGAGGGTGTGTGTGTGTGCCGTGTGGGGGTGACTGGGTGGCCACAGGTGCGTGGGTGTGTATGTTTATGTGTGTTTCTATGTGTATTTATGTGTGTTTTTATGCGTATGTGTGTGTTTGTGTGCGTGTGTACCGTGTGGGGTGACTGGATGGCCGCAGGTGTGTGGGTGTGTGTATGTGTGTGCACTTGTGCATGTGCATGAAAATATCTGCACCTTACAGGTACTGGCTGGTTTTATTTCGGAGTGTGCTTGTTTTTCCAAGCCTCGCATTCCTATACCCACTCTTAAATGATTAAGCAACATGTGGCAAATGAAAATCACATGCAGCATATGCCAACTGTTCCCTAAAAGCACCACTTATCCACCGATATGTGCACAACACTGCAAATACTCCTACTCAATCTCGCACGCCCCCTCTCTTCAGGGGATGGTGACAACCGCATCTGTGTGTTTGGGCCCGACGATGAGGCAGAGCATAGTGACCCTACACAGCCAGAGCCATGGAGTCTGCTTATAGGTAATTAACATACTTGGGTGACATGCTTGGGTAATATGCTTGGGTGACATTATAAATTATGTTAGTTTTCTCCTTTAAGTAAACATAGATGTGGATTTCGCTTACAGGTAATGGTCATACTGAGGCAGACATGTGTGCGGGTGGGGTGCCTCTTTGTCATGGCACTGCATTAGTTGCCGTAGGCTAAACTGTGTGTGAATGCGTGCATCAATTTTGATCAGCTCTTTGTCAATTTAGATCAGCTCTTTGTCATGGCAGTGTGTCAATTTAGATCAGCTCTTTGTCATGGCACTGCATTAGTTGCTGTAGGCTAAACTGTGTGTGTGTATGCGTGTGTCAATTTAGATCAGCTCTTTGTCAATCCAGATCAGCTCTTTGTCATGGCATCGCATTAGTTGCCGTAGGCTAAACTGTGTGTGTGTATGCGTGTGTCAATTTAGATCAGCTCTTTGTCATGGCACTGCATTAGTTGCCGTTAGCTAAACTGTGTGTATGCGTGTGTAAACTTAGATCAGCGTGTTTTAACAGGCATTATATGGATTTGCATGGCTGCCTATGTCTGTCTGGACCCACTAGTAAGGATGAGCACAACAATACCACGCAGCCGGATTCATGGGTTCTGCCTATGTGAAGCGTTACGTGCTTTCGTTAAACCATATTTTCTACGTTCTTTAACACGTTAATCCTGTGTTACAGGTAAACATGTGTGGGTGCCTTTCTGTTTTGGAACTCATTCATCGCGTTGGGTTTGGCGTGTTGTACATCAGTGTTTCAAAATGTGTTCTGTTTTGGAACTTCATCATCGCGTTGGGTACAGCGTGTTGCATAACAGTGTTTCGAAATGTGTGTGGTTGCCTTTTTGCACGGGTGTTTCATACGTCGTATTTGTATAATACGTCGTATCGTATTTAACGCGTATTTAACCGTATTAAACAAATCGGGCCGTATTATACGATTGCAAATTTGCCTTTTTTATGCCGTTTTTTGCCAATGACGGTGCGGCATGGTATTTAGAAGCATGGTATTCTGTATTAGGAGCATGGTATTCTGAAGCATGGTATTTAGAGGCATGGTATCCCTGCTCAGTCAGAAGAGCGCACAAACGAGATACTAGTACAGCACAACCTTTAATGCACAAAGCGCTGCCTAGCCAGTACCACAGTCACATAGTCACACAGTCACATAGTAACATAGTCACACAGTCACACAGTCACACAGTCACATAGTCACACAGTCACACAGTCACATAGTCACATAGTCACACAGGTAGTCACATAGTCACATACTCACATAGTCACATAGTCACACAGTCACATAGGTAGTCACATAGTCACATAGTCACACAGTCACACAGTCACACAGTCACACAGTCACACAGTCACATAGTCACACAGTCACACAGTCACACAGTCACATAGTCACACAGTCACACAGTCACACAGTCACATAGTCACACAGTCACACAGTCACACAGTCACATAGTCACACAGTCACATAGTCACATACTCACATAGTCACATAGTCACACAGTCACAAAGTCACATAGTCACATAGTCACACAGTCACATAGTCACATAGTCACATAGTCACATACTCACATAGTCACAGCGCAGCCTAGCCAGTACCACAGTCACATTGTCATATGGGCAGCTCGCCAGCTTGATCAGACCAAAGTAAGAGGTGCATTCTGTTGCCATGGAAGCGTACGCAGTGTTGTCATGAAAAAACTTCTACAGGCGATGAGAAGCATGTTTTTGGCGTGAAACATTACACATTTCCAGAAGCACGTACATCATTATCCTTTCTGCTGTATCCTTCTACTAGCAGTCCTATTCACAGGTAAGTTAGGGAGATTGTCAGTCCTAATCACAGGTTAGTTAGGGAAATTCTCAGTCCTGATCACAGGTAAGTTAGGGAGATTGTCAGTCCTGATCACAGGTAAGTAAGGGAGATTGCCAGTCCTGATCACAGGTAAGTTAGGGAGATTCTCAGTCCTGATCACAGGTAAGTTAGGGAGATTGTCAGTCCTGATCACAAGTAAGTTAGGGAGATTCTCAGTCCTGATCACAGGTAAGTAAGGGAGATTGTCAGTCCTAATCACAAGCAAGTAAGGGAGATACTTGACAAAGCCTGTTAGCCAGGTTCTTAATTCCCTGCCAGGCCAAATGGGCGGCAGCAACAAACTAGTTGATGGCCTGAGTCGTGCCTTATTCAAACAGTGATTTGATCAGACAGCTGCAGACCCTACGCCCAAGGATGTTAGTTCACTATAGGCGGGAATTGCACCCCTCTCCTTTCAGTTGTGCCTCAGGGGGGTGCTTCTGGGCGGAAGCTTGGAAAAAGCCTGTAACCACACCTAGCTAAATGGATTAAACAGGAGCTAGAGGAAACATGAACAGATATACGTAGAAGAGAACGTGTATAGAGAAAGAGAGTATTTATTCCTAAACTGCAAGCGCTGTGCAGGTGTAGATAAAGCACACGAGGGCGACGTCAATTTCACCCCCTTTCCTTTCAGTTTGTTGTTTGTTACCAAATTTTCCAAACAACAAGTCCACTATCGCTGTGCAGGTGTAGATGAAGCACACGAGGGCGACGTCAAGTGCACCCCTTTCTTTTCAGTTTGTTGTTTGTTACCATTTTTTCCAAACAACAAGTCCACTGTCGCTGTGCAGGTGTAGATAAAGCACACGAGGGCGACGTCAATTGCGTGACGTGGCATCCTCTTGAAGCAGGGCTGCTTGCGTCGTGCGGTGATGATGGCTTGATTAAGCTGTGGAGATTTAATAAATGAGCTGTGAAAGAACGAAAAGAACGCGGATTGTGTAAACACTACCAGCATGGATTAGGAATAGATGTTCTGTGTTCTGCATCACCCAATGGATGCAGAGACACACAACATCCCACCTGGAGAATAAAAATAGGAGGGGATTTTCAGTGGGAATCAGGTGGTTGGGAGGCAGAAGCCTGCACACCATCAGGAGAAGTGATGTTATATTCAATGTCTCGCCTTATCTGTATGATTTTTGTTGCGGACGTGATTGCATGTAGGCTTGTTTTTTTCATGAGTGCCATGACCAATAGCTCCTAGGCTTTGGAGTGGGTTCCTTGTGTGGCTGCTGTAAATGTGCCTGTTGCTCCTAGCAGGATGGTGTGAAGGGTTTCGCGGTGTCCGAGTGAGCGAGGCATTAGCAGCATATATTGTTCTCGTGCCTTTTCCGCTTGTTGGGTAGGGAAAGTGTCTACACTGTACTTAATTTCGATCAAATGTATATCACGTTTGGTTGGTTGTATGTCTCTTGGTTTCACAGCCAGGGGTATGGATTGACAACGCCATTTGCTTGGATATGGACAGAAGCTCTCCTTGCCTGATTGGCAGACCTAGTTAAGCACATGATTATTGGAATTCTTTTGGGGCGTAATTGCTGGGTCAAGTGCGTTGGGGAACCATGAGCGCATCGGCTTGTTACATTTCCGCCTCTGTGTCTCCTCTGAAGGGCGTACACGGCATGCACCCTGTTCACCTTGTACGATCGCTTTGCATATGCATGGTTGCACTGGGCGGCGCACTTTTGGTTGTATATCAAATCTGTGAGCGGAGCATGACATAAATAAGCAGTGAACAGCAGCTACTTTATATTAGAGAGCTTTTTGACTGAATACCTTGAAAACCTTGTAGAAGAGAGCTGTGGGGTGTGCTCTGACCTTCCAAGGTTAAATAGAGAGGCCTTCAGTCAAGAAGTATGACAGCTCCCCTGGATTGTGTTCTAACCTTCTTAGCTTTCATTCAGAAGTTCCCCTTTCTCCTTCACATGGGGCGTCTGTAAAGACCAGTAACAAGCAATATGCAAGCCGTACAGCCCTTAAACATATACTGCTCAGGTATATCCTGTCCATGTCATCACGCCCAATTAGTGGCAGCAACAAGATACAGAAAAGGTACAGAAAAAGGCCTCCAGTCAAGAAGTGCGACTGCTGGCCTGCTCATACAACGCATATAGTTCATGAAGAGAGGCAGCAACGAATTGTGTGACAAGCAATTTGTTGGTTGACAGTGGAGAGTTTCTGTGTTTTTCAACAAGCTGGATGTGCCAGTCTTGTTGATAATTTAAGTAGGTTTTGCCCTTTTGAAAGGTCTTAAGTATGTTTCAGAATGCGACTATTCCGGTGAACCAACGTCTATACTTGAAATGATTTTACCCACTTCTTCTCGTTATGGTGTAAGGTAAGCATTTTTCCAGTTGTGTCACAGCCCTTCTCTTTTACTTGGTCAGTTTTGAGGTTTACCTCGTTTTCATTGAGCAGCCATTTCAGTTTGAATGCCTTTGTAATTTAAACTAAACCTATTGATAATCTGAAGTATTGGTTGACGTACTACGTAATCATGCTTTGAAATGACGGTGATTTGATCTGACAATGTAAGCTCCACAATGTGCAAATGTCCGATGATCTAGCTCGTTTCACATTCTCTTTAAGTGGACTTTTACAACAGGCCTGTTTTGCTGCAACGTTTGCTGTGACCCAGCCATTGGCATTGCCATCATTGGAGCTTCACCTTCCAAGCAAGTTGATTAACAACTTGAATCCAGAATCCAAAAGGCTATTGTAAAAAGAACACTGATAGTGTAAACACAATCGGCATGGATTAAGAAAGGACATAGGAAGTTGCTTTGAGTCCTGCACCCGCGCCTTAATGCATGCAGAGCCAGCCACTTCACGGACACCAACACTGAAAGCAACGTTACAGATAAAGCCACCAGTCAAAAAGTGCGACTGCTAGGCTGCGTACGTAAAACCTTGTAAAAATGGACACCAACATTTACACAAACATAACAAGACAGACCAGGTGAAGGATACAAGAGGACCACACTTGGTGCAGAGCTGCTTGTGCTCCTCAGTTACTAGCAATTATACTATGCATAGCCCACACACCAATAACCAGTAATACTAGTATAATGCATTGTAGCACAATCACACAAACAATGGCTACTGGCTGTCGTTGCGTTCGCGGGCAGCACGAAGAGCACGGCGTAGCACAATCACACAATTGTAGCACAATCACACAAATAATGGCTACTGGCTGTCGTTACGTTCGCGGGCAGCACAAATAGCACGCCGCAGCACAATCACACAATTGCAGCACAATCACACAAACAATGGCTACTGGCTGTCGTTACGTTCGCGGGCAGCACGAATAGCACGCCGCAGCACAATCACACAATTGCAGCACAATCACACAAACAATGGCTACTGGCTGTCGTTGCGTTCGCGGGCAGCACGAATAGCACGCCGCAGCACAATCACACAAATGTAGCACAATAACACAAACAATGGCTACTGGCTTTCGTTGCGTTTGCGGGCAGCATGAATAGCACGCCGTAGCATGGCAGCCACAGCTTCGTAGGAAGGGGCATCCTGGCCGGCCGGCTTGCAGCAATTAATGTGGTCTTGTTGAGGCAACAGCAGCTTTTCCCCAAAGCCAGGGTACGCACTTGCCTGCAAAGAAAAGTGTAAAAAAAAGGGTAGTTGTACGCACATGCCTGCAAAGCAAGGTGATAACAAAAACGAGCAATTGTACGCAGCCCCTTGCTTTGACCGTGCAGGCCGCAATCAGGGCACACGTAGCTGCAATTAGGTGTTTGAAAGAGGGGTTATACACACTTGCCTGCAAAGCAAGGTGATTACAAAAACGAGCAATTGTACGCAGCCCCTTGCTTTGACCGTGCAGGCCGCAATCAGGGCACACGTAGCTGCAATTAGGTGTTTGAAAGAGTTGTTATACACACTTGCCTGCAAAGCAGGGTGTTTGCAAAAAAGAGTAGTAATACGCAGCCCCCTGCTTTGACCGTGCTGGCCGCGCTATCAAGGCAAGCAAAACCTATCCTTTTATCTTGATGTGAAGACATTTGTCAAATAGAGTAGTTGAGCGCAGCCTCTTGCCTTGACCGTGCAGGCTGCAATGTCACAACCACAGTTGCCCCTAATTTTCTGTTCAACGTTAATGCATAAGCAAGTGTAAGGCAAACACACATCACACAAAAGCCACACGTCCCACAAACGCCGCACTGCACACAAGAGCCACACGTCAATTAAAAGAGTCACACGTCCCACAAGAGCCGCACGTCCCACAAAAGAGCCACACGTCACACAAAAAAGCCACACGTCACACACAAGAGCCACACGTCCCACAAAAGAGCCACACGTCACACACAAGAGCCACACGTCCCACAAAAGAGCCACACGTCACACAAGAGCCGCACTGCACAAAAGAGCCACACGTCACACAAAAGAGCCACACGTCACACAAAAGAGCCACAGGTCACAAAAGAGCCACACGTCACACACAAGAGCCACACGTCACACAAAAGAGCCACACGTCACACAAGAGCCACACGTCCCACACAAGAGCCACACGTCACGCAAGAGCCACACGTCACACGCAAGAGCCACACGTCACACAAGAGCCACACGTCAATCAAAAGAGTCACACGTCACACAAAAGAGCCACACGTCACACAAAAGAGCCACAGGTCACAAAAGAGCCACACGTCCCACAAAAGAGCCACACGTCACACAAAAGAGCCACACGTCACACAAAAGAGCCACACGTCATACACAAGAGCTACACGTCACACAAGAGAGCCGCACGTCACACAAAAGAGCCGCACGTCACACAAAAGAGCCACACGTCACACAAGATCCAGCTCTCCAGGCGCGTTTCGATCGGAAACATGCTTGCATTTGGTTTTGGCTAACACAAAACTATTCTCAAGGACAAGGCCTGCCTAGATAGCGCCCCTGTTACCTTGGCTTCACTCGATCCCACACTCCACACTAATTTTTGAGCCCCACACTCAACCATTCTACACCCCCACTGCTAGACATCACATTAACACAATCACCCACCCAAACCCACACTTGCACCCTCACACGTACCCACACACGTACCCACACCCACACCCATATCCACACACCCACACCAGCACCCACACCCCCACCCCCACCCACACTCACACTCACACTCACACCCACACTCACACCCCCACCCCCACCCCCACCCCCACCCACACCCACACCAACACCCACAACCCAACCTAC
>Ga0307942_1003234_pt1 | contig 13203 bp, 12 predicted proteins | sample OrgLakmetagen175_FD_201846 | JGI IMG/M metagenome (GOLD analysis project Ga0307942, IMG submission 201846) | Saline water microbial communities from Organic Lake, Antarctica - #175 | ecosystem: Environmental > Aquatic > Non-marine Saline and Alkaline > Saline | place: Antarctica: Organic Lake...
CCCTGCCCCCACTCTGACCCTGCAGGCCTATTCCATAGTTAGTTAAAACAGCATCTGCCAAGTCAGAAAGTGGAGAGGAGGAGAAAAAAATTATCTGGAACCTACAGGCTGGGTTTAGGCCAGCCCCGGTCAACGTCGTATACGTACCTGAATGTGCTTGTCGCTTGAGGAACTGAAGTGCTTGCATGCTGATTCAAGATGGACAAGGTGACCTTCATAACAGTATGAGTACTCATACTCGCCTCATACTCGCACACAAAGGGCGCTTCTCCTCCAGCCTTGGTGGAATTTAATTTAGTGGGACTCTAAAGTTCATTACCCACTTACTGTCAAACGTAGATGTGCTCGACATTTGTTTGTTGTGCGCACTCTGGGCACGCGGAAATTAATACTTTGCTTGTACGCACTTTATACGCACTTTATACGCACTTTATACGCACTTTAACAGGCACTTTGAAATTTCAAAGTGTCACTTTGGAATCCAAAAGTGACACTTGGATGTTTTCAAGCGCTCTTTGGTAATTTCATGCCGTGTCCGTGCTTGGTTAGGGCTTGAAAACACCTTCCAAGCCACCAATGGGTTCTTATTGCGCACTTTGGGAACCAAAAGCACAGACTTGGCCTGTACGCACTTTGTACGCACTTTATACGCACTTTATACGCACTTTCAAAGGCACTTTATTTGAAAAGCTCAAAGTGGCACTTTGGGATTTCAAAGTGCCACCTTTAAATTTCAAAGTGCACTTTGAGGATCGAAAGCGCTTCTACGTCATTTATTAATGGCTCTTCATATGTCTGAAAGTGGCCACGACCACCTGTGCTCAGCATTAACGACGCTGAGCCTCTCGTAACAACAAAAAATCGGCAGACCAATAGTATCAAAGTGCACTTTGATGAGGCACTTTGAAATCAAAAGCGCACTTTTAGTATTTAAAAGCGCACTTTGAAACTTTTTAAAAATGACAATAAGCTCCAAAATACGCTACTTCACCGGCGCTTGCACGTTTCGCGAGCATATATGCATTGTAAGACATGGCGGACAACCATTCTGATACAATTTGGGCGCAGGGGTGGATGTCCGTGGTCAGACCCATGTCCCGGCTAGGCACTTTAGCCTTCAAAGTACCTATCAAAGTGCCGGCCCTGGGCACAGTGAACGCATCGTGCACTACAATTTACGATAGATGCTGTGCACTACAATTCACGATAGATGCTGTGCACTACGATTCACGATGCGTGCACCAATGAAGGCAACTTGCGAGTTTCTTGTGTGCGCTTCACTGCCTCCCTTGTGTACGACTGTGCACGTCTCAACAATGGGGACGGAAAGAGGGTGCATCGTGATTCACGTGGCATAATGTACATCTTGCCGCGTAAATCACGATGTATCAATGCACAGCAGCTCCTGCTTCGCGAACGAAGAGATCTACTTCCCTGAGCCCCAGTCTCACTTCCAGTGGCGTCCAATGACAACAGGCTCCGCACATAATGCATTGTAGATATGAATGGCAATGATTTCACATCAGTTGACGGCTCTGATCAAGTTCGCCGTGGGTCAGGAAAGGCGAAATCTTGTCATGCAACAAACCAACCCTTCTCAGAAGAGGGCTTTGGTTTCTTCAGATGATGATAACTCTGCAAAGAAAGTCCGTTTCTCCGATATCTCCAATAACACAGACAAAAAGTGTTACAACTGCCGCAAGGTTGGACACTTGGCGAAGGACTGTCCAAACAAGGAATGAGTGCTCCGTGCACTTCTCTGTGTGAATCTCTTCTCTGTGCGAGCATCAGTGCGAACATTTAAAGCTCTGTGTGAGCACCTCATCTCTATGTGAACACCTCAGCTCTGTGTGAGCATCTCATCTCTGTGTGAGCGCATCAAATTTGTATCAGCGCAAAGTTCTGTGTGAGCGCCTCAGCTCCGTGTATGCTTAAAGCTCTGTGTGAGCACCTCATCTCTATGTGAGCACCTCAGCTCTGTGTGAGCGCCTTAACTCTGTAATAGCGCAAAGCTCTGTGTGAGCGCCTCAGCTCCGTGTATGCTTAAAACTCTGTGTGAGCGCCGAAAGTTTCAGATCTCTCAGAATTCATTGCTCTGTGTGAGCATGATTGCTCTGTGTGGGCATGATCGCTCTATCTGTGTGAGCATTGCTCTGTGTGGGCATGATCGCTCTGTGTGGGTTGATCCCCCTGTGTGAGTCAAGACCACAATCCGCGTGTTTACCTGATCTCTGAGCCTCCTTCTCATCAGAGATAAATGCATGAGGACATGCATTATAAGGAAGGGGAGCAATGTAACGACGCTGGTCGTAATAAATCAGAAAATATATCAGATAAAATCAGATACAATCAGATGTACTCAGCATCCGTGCTTGCAACACATCCGAAACGCTTGATGTGCGTTACAACCTATCAGAAGGGTACAAATACTCAAAATTCGGGGTTGTCAGTATTCTTTTATTAATCGGTCAACTGAATAGCTGAGAGGCCATCGGTACGCCTTACGGGTTCAAATCCGTCTGCCCCAGTATTTTCTGTTACAGTTTGCCAACCAGGGCATCGAACGCCAATCGGAAAGCACCATCCTTCTCAGCATGAGCTTCTCACTCGATTTGGCTATAAACGTTTATGGAGAAAGCCAATCTTTTCTAAGCTATACGACTCTCAGTTATTTCTCTAGCAAGCCATAAGCCCTAGACACTTCGTGTCCTAGGGTCCAATCAAAAGATATCAAAAGGTTAGCAGTACCTTGGTATATTGATTTTGCTAATTACTCTGCATAGAACAGCGGTTAACTTTATTGCATAGTACAAGGGGGCTTTGGCATTTTGTCTGAGGCCATACTACTTTAAAGGACCAGTGCCACACTGCAGTCAGAGCCAAGACCGTATCTTCGCTTCACAATTAACTGAATTACCTATTTTATATATAGAGAGAAGGTGTATAGGGAATCGGCACTGTTTCGGGATATATCGGGATAACGGAAATTGGTTGATCTCTCCTTGCTTTTTTTGTAGCAGGTAGCATACAGCGTAGGTGTAGTGTAGCATAGCGTAGCAAGCATACGCTGTGCTACAAACCCTAGTAGCGTTTGTTCTGCAACCCTGGTCATTCCCAAGGACAGTCATCCCCGTAAACCTACGTCCTTATGGCTGTCTAAGCGAAAGGTTCACTTGCCAAGGGACCGTCTACTACACACCGCAAAAAACTATGACAATGGTCCGTCCAAAGCGGGGACCCTACCTCTGGTATTTCTCTGGGGCTTGAAGGGATCGTATGGAGAGAAGATCCACCCCTGTTTTCAATTTTACGTTTCCATTTTGGCCGAATTCCAAGGGAGAATAGACACACACGGGCACAATTACACACACACACGCGCTAGACGTACAGTGTATCACCCATTCTCGTCACTCCTTCCACCTACCATATCAGCGGCAGACGTATCTGTGAGAGGCTGGTTAAGGAGTCGTGCAACCTCTGAGACAGCGTCGACTTCCATTTCGTTGGTGCCCGTGGCCTGAAAATGAAATGACATGCGTGTCAAAACCTAGTAGAACCTCAAGTAGTATGATCTAGTTTTGCATTGACTTGTTGGGGATTGTGATTTGCATTGGTTGTGGGCACCAAGCAAGGGACGGAGAAGACCGAGGTCAAACTTGGGAAGAATGGGCATAAGGCATCACTTACGGGTTGTACCTATTACACAGTCAAACCCTGGGATCCCATGTGGGATTGTGATTTGCATTGGTTGTGGGCACCAGCCCCGGGCACGCGGTCGATTGGCCCTGGCCTGGAACACTCGATTGCTTTTACTGGTTTCATTCAGTGCTGCAATGTCACGAACAGCGTTGTGCCTTTTTCCCTTCCTAAGGGTTCTTTTGTAGGTGCTACAAGTCTGGTGCTACAACTCACAAATTTTACAAAGTTTTACATACGCAGCCTAGCAGTTGCACGTTTTGACTGATGGCTTTATCTGTAAACTACTTCCCTTACCCTTCCGTCAGCACCTGCCTGGTGGAAGCCTTCCTGACCCAGGCCAACCGCTCCCGCGCCTCAGCACCATTCTCCTCAAGCATCAGCTCAACAGGATGCGCATGCCCCTGCCCTCTAAACCAGCAGCTCCAGCCAAGCCATCAGCACCAGTCAAGCCAGCAGCACCAGCCAAACCAGCAGCATCAGGCAAGCCAGCAGTACCAGCACCAGCGACAAACACAAGCAACCCCAGCAACAGGATCAGCAGCAACTATCTCTAAGAAATGAAAGCAATCACGAGTGACAGATAGCAGCTCCCCCAAGGCAGCCAGCCGTGAGCAAGTCGCGGCGAATTGCGATCCCTTGAGACCTTCATGGATGGGTTTTTGGTACATGTAGAAAAAAGTTTCAATTGACCTGCTGCGATCGCTGAAATAGAGCCTGCCTGGTCGTCTCATGCGCGCTGCCTGTCTATGATGCCCAACTCATGATGCTTCTTGTTAGGCCCCGCCTGCTGCCTTGCTTCTAGTTTGTAGATCTGGCTTGAAACTCCAGGTGTCTTCTGTGGAGCACTAGCACTGCTTCCTTCAGAACTCTCTGTGCTCAGACCAAACCTTTTTTCTGCTAGTTCTTAAGCCATACTTGACTCTTTTATTTTTCTCCAAAATGTTTTCCCCGTGCTTTCTTTTGCTTGTCATAGACGCCTTCCCGGAAGAAAAGAAAACTACGCAGGCAGTGACAGCCACTCCCCACATTAATTAAGAAAACTAAGCCACTTGCTTTGGTACTGAGTACCGTAAAGCTCCTCCACCGCAAAAAGGAAAGAAACATCAATGGGGATCAAGAGGGTTGCAGGCTTGGCCTGAAACCGGCTCCTGATGATGAGATTTGATAACAGTACTGGAAAGGGCACGTCTGGTATGGACAGATTTAGCAGCGAAGTTCACAGAGTGCACATGGAGATTGGAGGCAAGCTTCTTGCTTAACTCTTTGAGAATCAAAAACCAGTTCCTTGAAAGGCTTCAGAGTGTGAGTGTTGTAGATGGTGCCGCCCACACCCAAAAGGATGATTTAGAGAGTAACGGAGGCTCCTTGGAAAATGTTGCAGATGTCTTTGTGCTGTTCCTTTGTGGCGTTCAGCTGGTTCTGAGGTCTGGTATCCTCACAGTACTTGATCTCGACAAGGTGGATGTCACGCCGAGGTTTGCTGAGGTCTTTGGGTCGGTGCTGTCTGGGGTTGGTGGCTCTACTGGTGGCTGGCGGTGCTGCTGAGGTGCTCCCAGTCTCCCTCAATTGCTCCCTGCCACTTTGAAGAACCCACCCCCCTACATTAGTTTTTTTTGTGTGTTTTGCAGCGATAAGAGTAACCAGCACAAAATCTGGGCGGCTGGAGATGAATCTGTCTTCATCTGGGAAGCGGGGTGGGAAGAGCCATTTGGGAACACTTCTACTTTCAGCTGTTTCAGGAATCTGGAGATATTGCATGGCCATCCGTTTGTTGCTGCCTATATCTTTGGAGACAATGCATGCTCCTAAGGAGCCTGTTTTTCTGATAGCCTTAAAGATCATGCGGCATGCTATGCTGTGTCTTTCGGTGATCATATTCCTTATTTGCGTGTGTTGGCACCCAGAAAGGATGTGCAGGGCACTGTCTACATGTAGTAGGCAGAGGGGGCAAGTTTGACTTGTTGAGAGTTTGAACAATACCGCATGTTCTTGATTGTATAGGGTGCCTGTTCTGTATTTCATAATAATACATTTGGTCTTAAAGGGGACATCGGATGATGTTAGGTAAGCATTGCTAGCGGCTCCATTGGCAGTGCCGTCCTTTATGAAGGTCTGGTAGTACGCACGGTAGTTCGCTTCAGTTTTGGCATTTCCCAGTTTATGGAGAAAATGCATGTGTGCTTGAAGGGCGTCACGGTGGTTTGGTAGGTACCAAAGCTTTGGGGGAGGAGTATGGGCCATGTTTTTTGTATGGGTATGATTATGGGTTTGTGTTTGATTTTCTATGTCTTCTTTTGCAAGCCAGTGGATGTTGTAGAAGGGATTTCCCTCAGGGCCTGCTGTTCTGATGGAGGTGTCAGTAATGTCGGCGTAGGTGGTCGCAGACTTTTTAGCAAGGGCGTCAACATGTTCATTACCAATAATACCGGCATGGGACTTTACTTTGAAGAAGTGAATGGTGATTGGCGGATTGCTTTAGCAATGGATTGAAGGACATCTCCTTGGATGTGGTGGCGATGGAGATTCGGGTGTGACAGCTGCTTTTTGATTTGGTGCAGTGATGTAAGGCTGTCTGTGGCTATATGTGTGTAGCCATGTATGACTGCAGCTGCTATAGCTGCTAGCTCTGCACGTGAGTTGGTGTTGGTTATATCCATGCCTTTTGGGTTTACATAGTGGGAAACATTTAAGTGAGGGTGGTATACGCCTGATCCGGTGTCTTGCCCTACTTCTTTCTTTTGGAGGCTGCCATCAGTGTAGGTCCAATCCCGCCAATCTTTTACTTACAGGTTAGGTTTTGGCTGGAGCTGTTTTGGGGTGCTTTGTCTATATTACAATTATGAGGTTGGTCAGTGCTAATCAGGACACTTGTTTTATCTGGGCCTTCTGAGGCTTGAGGGTGGTCATTGGGTAGCGTAATTAATTTGCTGAGTCCTGAGTGCTGTTTGGAACCTAAGGCTGTTTGGTAGGGATGGTTATGTATGTTTTGAATTTCCCACTTTGCCTCTGGGATTTCTTTGGCAAGTTCATTTAGCCAGTCTTTGTTGTGAGCATTGAGGCAGATCCTGCCCTTGGTGTTCCATATGGCAAGGATCTGCAATTTCCAGGAGCGTTTGAAAAATGGTATTTGTATGTTGTTCCAGAAGGGCACTTTTGCATATTGGAGTTGGTTTGATGGGATGGTGCCCAGGAATTTACACATGTGTGGGTATTTGCGCCAGAGTGATGCATAGGGATTTGTGGTCATATCTTTATTTCATGAAGGGAGGAGCATGAATGTGGCTGTTTCCTCTGTGCTGACAGCAGCAGAGTAGATGGCGTGTCTTGTTGCTAAGAGCATGGTGTTTTCATGGTAAATGGGATGGCAGATGGAGAACCCGGAAATCGGGAGGAAAAGGCATTGGTGTTTGCCCCAAACACTTTGTCCCTTGGGTGCTCACTCCAGTAATGGGGGAATTTGGGGTCATGGTCGAGGGGGGATGCCATATTTTCTTTAGTGACCAGGGCCCACTTTTGAAAGGCGGCGGTGATGTGGGAGGGGAGTATCCGTGCAAAACAGTCTTTATTTTTTGTTTGTATATTTAGAGGCAGAGGTTTCTTTACGTGCGATGAGGCCTACAAGTTCAGATGCAAAGCTAATGGGAGGAGGATTGACGTGATCGTGTAGTTTAGTTTGGTTTAGTTTGGATTACAAAGGCATTCAACCTGGAATGGCTGCTCAACCTATGAGAACGAGGTAAACTTCAAAATAAACCAAGTAAAAAAGGGCTGTGACGCAACTGGAAAATGCTAACCTTAAAGTTGCGAGAAGAAGTAGGCAAAAACACATCAAAGTGTAGACGTTGATTTACCAAAGTAGGCGCATACTGAAAAACAGTTACCTTTCAAAAGGTCAAAATCCACACACATTGCACACAAATAAGTTACACAAGTTGGAAACGCAGGGACAACTAGAGTATGAACACAAGTAAGAGACTACTGAAACTGGTCTGTACAACCGACTGGTCTGCTGGTCTGTATAACCTACTGAAACTGAGCATGGATTAACTGCTGCAACTGCTGAATCGTGGTGCCACCATCTCCTCACATACTGTGTCGACCGAGGTCTGATAGATGGGGCACCTGTAGGTAAAGAATAAGAGCAAAAAATCACTTTGAACTGAGTCTGTGTCAAAACTTCGAACATGTTGGTGGCGTCTAGTGTTCAAGTGCAGGAGGATTGACGTGATCGTGTAGACCGCTGCATTATGCCCTGTTAAAGGCCTTTTGTAGTATGTTAAGGCGCTTGGGAGTAAACATACCTTTACACTTTCCGTCGACATTGTAAATACAGGCTACTACTATGTCAATGTACAATTCAGGAAGCATAGTTTCATCTGGGGAGGATAGGGTACTCATTTCTTGATACTAAGTGAGACCAATGGTTGTGATCCAGTTCTCACAATGCCCTGTGGCCGTATTGTCAGCCTGTGGGTTGGTGGGTTGGATGTCAAAGCTAACTTTGTTCCGAAGATCCCCTTTTGTTTATTTAGCTAGGTGTGGCTACAGGCTTTTCTCCAAGCTTCTGCTCAGATGCCCCTTAGGCATGTATAGCGATGTAATCTTACCTTACCTTATCGGTAGATTCTGTAGGTGCTAAAATTCTGTGGTGCTACAACAAACACTCTTCATATTTTTTGTATATATGATATTGCTTTATACGCACGGGCTGCCCTCTGAGTCCCCTTCTGTACTCCCTTTATAGCAATGACATGGGCAGATTCTTGACTGTACAGAGAGGTGCGTGCTGCCACTGCCCTGGATTCAGTTCAAATCCCTCACTGTGATTATGCTGATGACATTGCTCTCACTTCAAACACGGCTGAAAATCTGCAACTCCAACTGAACAAATTCTACGACTTTACACGTTTCAAAGGGCTCAAGCTCAACACTGACAAAACAAAAGTCATGGTCTTCTTCAGCAGCGGTAACTCTACGATTCCCACCTTCACGTACGACAGCACACCACTGGAACTTGTCAACGAATTCAAATACCTTAAAATCACTTTTACTCGTGATGGAAGATGCTCACAGCTACTAAGAAAATGGCAGAAAACTTCAGGTCTGCCATTGCCAGAGTTTACAGAATTGGTGACAGCAAGGGTATCAAACAAAGAAAAAATGCAATGCTATGGCTATTCCAGGTCTTTGCTTTGACAGTTGGTCTGTACGGTCGTCAAGTATGGGCCACTTATTCTCTGACATAGCTATGATTCCTCAAAAATCACCTCCACACATGTCCTTCACCTGGGCTTCCTGAAAAGACGCTTGGGTGTCAAGAAAGGTACAGATACTTACTGCGTGCTCTGCAAAACAGGTCAGATGCCCATTTTTTCCCATTGGTTCAGCTGCATCATACGATTCTGGAACAGTTTACTCTCTTCAAACAATCCTGTTCTTAAGAAAGTTGTGCAGGCTGATCTTCCTATTGCAAATAGAAGTGATACATGGACTTATCAGGTTCTGCACGCACTCCAAGATTTCCCTGCATCTCAGCAATTTTTGATAGCCATACGATCTCGCAGATCTATCAATCTGAAACAGTTCAAGCTCACTTTGCACGAACGTATCGTCGGGAGCTGGAGAAAGCTTGACAATTTGACACCACATGATAATCACCATCTCAGCAGAATTATGAGGACTTATCACACACATTTTGGTGTACCTTTGGGGATTGCTCCTGGCTGGTGGGATGACAGAAAAAGAAATCACAAGCCTATATTACCTATTACCTTCGCGTATATATTTCCAACAATCTCAGCCGTGCACTTTCTTGCCTTCGCCTTTCTGTCCATAACTTTCTGGTCCACAGAATGCGTCATAACAGGAATAGAAGGCCTTATGAGCTCAGGATCTGTGACAAATGTGACTAGCACTCTGTTCAGAATGAGGAACACATTTTGCTGGACTGTCCGCGTGAACATCTTGCTTGTTAGCCTTCGCACACAGCACCACCAGCTGGTCTTCCCACCTCAATATGAAAATTGCCCAACTCGTTTGAAGACTTTTTTGAATCATCCTAATATTTATGGTGTGGCCTATTTTGTGGCTGAGTGCCTAGCCCTTTTCCCTTGATTTTTCCTAGTGCCTTTTTGGTCGGTTTCAGGCTGTTTCCAAGCTTCTGCTCAGATGCCCCCCAGAGGCATATATAGCGATGTAACCTTACCTCACCTTATCTGTAAATTCTGTAGGTAAAATTTTGTGGTGCTACAATAAACACCATATTTTTCACTTTGCTTAATACACAGCCTAGCAGTCGCACTTTCAGACTGATGGCTTAATCTCTAACCTCTGTGACCTCTGACTGCTTGTCGGTTAAGCAGCCATTCCAGGTTGAATGCCTTTGTAATCCAAACTAAACTAAATTAAACTAAACTAACTGCTTGTCACACGATTCATGTCAAGTGGGTGTGACAACCAGCTTGGATTCGGAAAGGATATTTTGGTGGGTCCTGCGATGCAACATCCAAAAGGATTGCACAGCCACTCAGCGTACCACATGGAGAGGAAAGGAGGGGAGGGCTTTTCAGTGGAGATCAGGTGTTGGGAGGCAGAGGCCTGTACACCACCAGGAGATGGCATGTAAGCCTAATTATTGAATTCGGAAGTACTAGCGAGGGAATATGAATTGGCAGGGTCACCTGTTAGGGCAATATGCGGTAGTACAAGGTACATCGGTTGCAACCTGGCTGTATAAAAAGTATCGTCATTGATTTAATTCATAAAAGTAACCATGCAGCTGTGCATCTCATGAAAGAGATTACGCCGTATGACCTTTAGCGCTGCTCGCTCCTCACAAGCAAATCAGTCAACCTCCCGTGGCATATTGTAGCTCTGTGCACCTTTCTTTTCGTGAAATAGTTCAGAAGAAGTAACAAGGTTTCGCTAGTAGCGGCCCAAATTGACAGTTCCACGTCCGGCAACCTTCATCTGCACACAATCGGCTGAAGCTGCTTAACACAAACGGTACCACTTGACCCACACACAGACTACATGTCAGACACCTAACACTAACGTGCCCTCCTCTCCCAATTCTAAACACAGGAGACCACAAAGAAAGCGAAGGAAGGCTTCTGGCAGTGGGCCTGCAAACATCCAAAGCAACATCTAGGTGCCCCCACCACGCAAAAACGCTCACAGCCTCACACTTGTCACGCCAAATGGGCTGTCAGCTAATGATCTGAGTATGACGCTTGGTTCAGACGGTGATTTGATCTGAGACATCGAACAAATAGCCCCTACTGTCCATATCATGCCACGCCTGCTGCTAGCCCATAACAAGCATCTCCCAGACTATACGGCTGTGCGTACAATTTGAACCAGACTGTGCCAAAGAAGCACTTCCCTCCTTCTTATCACCGCAGCATAGATCCGTCCCCGTCCATTTTGCAACATTTGCTGACGACCTTCCGAGTCACTGTCGACCGCCTACACGGTCCCGTGGTATCAAACGAAGCTCGGATCCGTGCTTGAGGAACACATTGCCTGCGTGCACAGGCGCACATGCACGTGCAGCGTGCAAGTACTCAATCTTCACGACAGCGTTGATGTGATCTACTGACAACTAAGCTATTGCCGACACACAATAGGCTCAGATCCATGCTTGAGCAACACAGAACGTGCATTGTTGACACATGCAAGTGCGTGTGTGGAAATAGTTCACGACAAGGACAAACACACATGCATACCACACATGCGCAGGCATACACACATGCACATACATGCACATACATACACACACGATTACCCTAAACAATCCAGTACAGTTCGAGCACGATTTAGGGTCTTAAGGAACTCTGCGCATGCGCAGACATTGTGATATGTGCAAAGCGTGCAAGGTGACAAATTACTTGTGATGCCTGCATTCAAGCAACGGTACTCTAGCACACATCACTCCTGCACACTCACGCGCTTTGAGCGCCAAGAGAGCAGCTGCTTTTAGGGCCGCAGTTCACAGGTTCACTTATACATACACAAACACGCAAGTACGGTTCACAGCAACCTGCTCCAGATTTGAGTGCAGCTCAGTTACGTCCATCAAATCTTCTACGCGCAGGTACCTCATCACTTGTCCGTACACAGAATGCTAAAAGTATATAGAGAACGTTTTTTGCACCTGTGAGACCAGCCTTTCACACGTACACGATCGTGTACCCACATATACATACACACACATAAACACACCTGCTGTTTGGGAGGGGTTGATGCCAACACCATCTGTGTACATGAAAAAACAGACAGGAAGTTCAGCTCACAAGAGAAGCACAGGCATGGACACAAACACAAAGCACACACATACACACATGCACACATTCACAAGCATACACACATGCACACACGCATGCATGACTCACGCAGCATGAGTCACAAGGAGAAGCACCCATGTGCCATACTAGCAAATGAGTAGTAAATGAACGTGAGGGGGCGGGTGGAGGCACACAGAAAGGAAAGGGAGAAGCATAGGAGTGACCCAAACAGCTACCCAGAACATTAATATACACTGAGATTGGCAGAGGATGCTCCAAAAGTACAGTCAACTACATGGTGTGCACACGGGTCTGTTGCTGAAAAGACAACATGGCAAGCATGCTGAGGACGAAATCACCCACTGAAACCTAATCAGTTTTGCTGTGAGGCGCACTACACCCAACCCTTGTTCCTACCATTGGTAATGATGGCACTCGTCATCGGGGGGACTTTAAACTGCAAGGATGCAGAGAGGGGGTTCAGCATTAGATGTGCATCACAATGACTTGTATGTATGCCTGTGTGTGCGTGCGCGCGTGTGCGTGTGTGTATGAATGCGTGTGTGTGTGTGTGTGTGTGCGTGTGTGCATGTATAAGTTACTCTGCACACTCTGCACTCTTTCTCTCTCTCTCTCTCTCTCTCTCTCTCTCTCTCCCTCTCTCTTTCCCTTTCCCTTAACCTCTCTCTTCTCTCCCATGCTCAATCACTAAATAGCGCAGGCAGTCTGGCATGTTGTTTCTTGTGTGCATTTAGTCCACACACTGACCTCTTCAGCGGCAAACTTTAGGACTGCAGTGAAAGGTGCTTCCTCTGGGACACTGAACCTGTGAGCAACGCATGCATGGTTGGTTTCGTGCATGCTATCCTGCTTGTGTGCTGAGCGCAAAGAGCTTGCATTGCTTACACTCTATACGGTAGTTTCGGGTCTGATGTCAATGTGACCTTGAAGGTCACCTTGGAAGTGGTTGCAGTCGAAGCAGTCCTGAAGATTGTTGCGTGCACATGTACGCGAGTGTGAGTGAGTGAGTGTGTGTGTGTGTGTGTGTGTGTGTGTGTGTGTGTGTGTGTTAGAGAGAGTACGTGTGTGTGTGCGTGTGTGTGTGTATGTGTGTGTGTGTGCGTGCGTGCGTGCGTGTGTGTGTGTGTGTGTGTGTGTGTGTCTGTGTGAGTGCGTGCGTGAGTGTGTGTGTGTGTGTGTGTGAGTGTGTGTGTGTGTG
>Ga0307942_1003235_pt1 | contig 13203 bp, 11 predicted proteins | sample OrgLakmetagen175_FD_201846 | JGI IMG/M metagenome (GOLD analysis project Ga0307942, IMG submission 201846) | Saline water microbial communities from Organic Lake, Antarctica - #175 | ecosystem: Environmental > Aquatic > Non-marine Saline and Alkaline > Saline | place: Antarctica: Organic Lake...
GTCACTGCGAGTAGAATGTGGCTTGTCGTCTGAAGACCACATACACATTTATTGTATGCATTGACCTCTCTCTCTCTCTCTCTCTGTCTCTCTCTCTCTCTCTCTCTCTCCCTCTCTCCCTCTCTCACTCTCTCCCTCTCTCACTCTCTCCCTCTCTCCCTCTCTCTCTCTCTCTCTCTCTCTCTCTCTCTCTCTCTCTCTCTCTCTGTCACACACACACACATACACATATACACACATACACACATACACACATACACATACACACACGCACACATACACAAACACACGTGCAGTTCCAGCAATTCGCTTGAACAAGATGGTGATCCAGCCCACTTGTAGTGACTACACGCATACATGCAAACAACGTATGCACACAGATCCAAGTACATACGCTCTCATCGGACTTTAACAAAGCCACACGCATCATCTCCGTGCCAATGCCTAGTGCTTTACCCAAGGGAAAGCTGCTGCTGAGGCGGGTGTTTGCAGGCATCAACGCCTCAGACATTAATTATACGGTGGGCAGGTGCGCATTTGAAATTTTCTGGATGCTTGGAGGTTGCTGCGAATGCTTTTGATTCCTGGCGCCCTTCGCTAAAACGTACATCACAATGGCAGAGTGTTGCCATCACAGACGTCTTTCTTTCTATGTTTATTTTAGTCTATGATGTCCCAATGTCGGGATTTGAGGTTACATGAGCAACCGTGTCTGTGTCTGATCAATCCAGTAGGTTTGAGGCTAAGTATGAGCGATCCTATTTGTGTCGGTCACCTCATAAAGTTTTGAAGCTACATTAGCTTTTGATTTCGTGTATGGTCATTTTTGCGGCGCAGGTACCACGGCAGTCTTGCAGAAGCACAGTCTAGCTTGCCTTACGACTGTGGCTTTGAGAGCGTGAGCATTGTGGCAGCAGTCGGCCCGGGTGTGCAAGGAGGCTTTTGTGTAGGTGTGTGGGCCAGGGCCTCTTTTTATTTTGCTGCGTGCTGCTTTGTTGTTTAAGTGCAACAAACCGACGCTCATTCTCATTTCGATTGTTTGTGCTGCCTTTTTGAACGACTGGATTCAGATGCAGGTACCTTCTCTTGCTGCTGTTGCGTAATATAGCATATAGCATGCAATTTGTGTATCCGTTCTGTATGTCGTGCGCACTCTGTGCACTGCACACGACACATTTATAATAACGCAAGTGCAATCTATACGACCGTGCTCTCATAGGGGACCCTGTGGCAACCCTCTCTTATGATGGGTTTGCAGAGTACGGGCTAGCAAGTGCGAGCCAGGCACTGCAGGTAAGGGTGAGGATGTGCGAGTGAAGAGGGGTTGTATGTTTGTGAGTTTGTGTGCGCGTGTGTTGGACACGTGCTTGCTTAATTAGAGTAATAAATAAGCCAGCATGGCGTGAGAGCCTCAAAATCTGTTGCTAGAATTCCTTTGGAGTGACTCACAACCAATCGGCCTGCTTTCTTGGTAGGCGTTTCCGCATCGACTGTCGTGTGTATGTGTGTGTATGTGTGTATAAGTGTGTATATGTGGATGTGTGTGTTTATTTGTGTGTGCTGTCGTGTCTGTGTCACGTACTGTGCCTGCCTTATTATGTGTTGTTTTGTGCTAACAGCTTTTAGGTCCTACTTGATTCATAGGTGCACCACACACTGCATTGCACAGGTGCCTCGTGCCTGCCCTGAAATGGTAGCCTTGCTTACCTCTGGCCTGACTGCCTCCATAGGTGGGTAATCCTGTTAATGGTGCCCATGTGTCCATGTACCTGAGTGTGTTTATTTGTGTGTGTGTGTGCTTGTGGTTACGCTTTTGTGTGTGGACACCTTGTTCTTGCCCTCTTGTGGCTATTAATTTTCCAACTGCTTTTCCCACTTGGTCGGAGGTAGTGGCAGAGAGAAGGCAGAATGCCAAGTCGTGATCAAAAAGCATCCCATTGTTTGTGTGGATGCACGGCTCTTGCTTACGCAAAGCGTTATTGGCTCGTGAGGCCCGAACAAGCGCGTGTGTTGTAGGCCCTGTGTGTGTTGTAGGCCCTTATAACGACAGCAGCCCCGACTGAAGCCTGAGGCTGCACATATAATAAGAACCTGTTATTGCGTATGCAGGTGCTGCATACAGCACAACTCAATGCAATAGGTGTCCAATGCCATATGATGTGGTCTCACATCGTTGACAGTTTGGCAGATCAGCATGACGTGTTCCAAGCATTTTAAATTAGCCTCGGACCCGTTGCAAACTGTTCCCCAATAGATGGCAGGCAATCTGGAAAAATAGGGGGGACAGTATTGTGGCATTTCTGATAAGCCTCACACCCATCTTGCACTGCAGCCCTGAAGTGTGTGGGTGTGTGGGTGTGTGGGTGTGTGGGAGTGGAAAAAAAGGGGGGACAGTAATGTGGCATTGCTGATAAGCCTCATACCCATCTTGCACTGCAGCCCTGAAGTGTGTGGGTGTGTGGGTGTGTGGGTGTGGGAGTGAAAAAAAAGGGGGGACAGTATTGTGGCATTGCTGACAAGCCTCACACCCATCTTGCACTGCAGCCCTGAAGGAGGCGGGCCACATGAAGAAGGGAGACACAGTGCTCGTAACCGCTGCAGCTGGAGGGACTGGCCAATTTGCAGTCCAGCTAGCGAAATTGGCGGGGTGTCATGTGGTGCGTTATGAGTGAGCTGGAGCATTTAAGTTGTGAGAGGGCAAGATTTAGGATTGGAGGAATTTTTGTGCCCTGATCGGCTTGTCCAGTGTCCCGGACTTCTGTGTCAGGCATACATGAGCAGATTTTATTCTTTTAGCTGGGCCTTTCCCTTGTCATCTCGGACGGCCTTATTGAGAGCTCGAATTTTTTGGCTGCTGTTCCTATATAAAATAAGTACTAAATTTTTGTCGTTCTTGGAAAAGGGCAGGACTCAGGCACTGAATCTATAGAGGGAATATTCGACGGCGATGCTGTGCACTATTATCAATTACTGCATTATCAACAGGGGATATTCGACGGCGATACTGTGCATTATTGCCGCCCTGTTGCTACAGGTGGCAACAGCGGGGGGGCCTGACAAGGTTGTCATGTTGAAACGGCTGGGCGTCGATCGCGTGGTGGACTACAAGCAGGAGTCACTCAAAGTAAGTGAGTGCGTGGAAGACAACAAAAGCAGGAGGGAGCACTCGTGGGTTGTTTGTCTTCTGTGAGGTGGACTAGAAGTTGGGTCGAGACAAGTTCGTGATAGGTGGGTGAAGTGGCTTGTGGGGTGTAAACGTTTTATATGTGTTGTGTGTGTGTGTGTAGGTGTGTGTGTGTGTGTGTGTGTGTGTGTGTGTGTAGGTGTGTGTGTGTGTGTGTGTAGGTGTAGGAGTGTGTGTGTTTGTGTTTGCATGCGTGTATCAGAGGAAGTCTTTGCTTTCTTATTGCCACTGGAGGCTATTTCACTCTTTACATCTTTTAAGCAACTGCACTGAAGGTTTTTACAGCCTTAGATGTTTCTTTGATGAACTGCAGATTGCAAGTACTACCAACGCCGCTTGGTTCCCTGCAAGGCAAAATCTAAATTGTTCCACTCATAGCGCTTGCTGCAGCCTGCACAACTGCATCCCTGTACATTCATCCTGCTCTCAAAGAATGCAGAGATCACCCATGCAGGTGGGAAAACTTGGGAATACTCAAAACAAGTGCTTCAAGCATGCCCTTGCCACCTGCAATGCCTTAAAACCAGGGAGCGACAGGAAAGGAAAGCACACTTTCACAATGCCCTTGCTCCTTCACTCACCTGCAGGATGTCCTCAAAGCAGAGTACCCTAAAGGCGTAGATGTCATATATGAGTCTGTCGGGGGTGACATGTTCAGCGCAGCTGTGAATGCGCTCGCGCCTAGAGGTCGCCTAGTTATCATTGGCATGATGAGTGCATACCAGGTGTGTGATCCTGCGTTTAGCGTAATACAGACAGTATGGGCTTAGATTAGGCCTGCAACTATCTTCCCCCTTCTTGCCTCATTTTCTTCCCAGTTTTCTTTCCCCCCTGTTCCCGAGATGTCGCTGCAGATGTCTCTTTTGATGTCTCCCATTCCTTTTGCGGTGGAGGAGATTTACAGAACCCGGTGCCCAAGCGGTGCCTTATCCTCATTGTGTGTGGGAAGTGGTTGTGACTGCCTGCATATTTTTTATTTACCTACCAGGTATAACAAAACCTGATTAATGACCCAGAGGATTCTGTGCATCAGGAATCCAAGGGGACAGTGCTTGGTTAAAAGCATGCACACCAATTAATATCTTACCCAGATTATGATGCCAGGTGTGTGTTTTTGTTTTGTGTATGTGTGTGTTTGTGTGTGTATGCGTTTGTGTTTGATTGTGTGTGTGTGTGCGTGTGTGTGTTCCCATAAAAATCACTAAAAATGCTTTGATGTGTCATGCTGTTCTTGAAAAGGTGCCAGCACTGTGTGAAGACGATTGCACTGAATTGTAAACCAAGTGCACTGCCAAACACATGAGTGTGTCAGAGCGTCAGCGGGTGTTTAGACCAGGCCATGATTGAGTCCAAGTAAGAAAGATGATTGAATCCAAGTAAGAAAGAGGCACGGCATCTGTCCACCTATAACCAATCTGTGTAACACTCAGCACGTACGACAGCATGCGCCGCATTATCTGCACACCTTTGCATCGTTTTGATGCATGTAGGACGGATGGCCCCGCTCTCAGCACCCTGGCTTGCCAGAGAAGCTGCTCTGGAAGAGCGCAACAATGGTAGGTCAAGTGAGCAAAACAAGCTGTCAAACCTTTATGCTTCACTGTGCAGCTAACAACCCTGTGCAATGTAGGGTTAGTACAAGCTGTATCCTCATTCTGCTGTGTGGGAGTGTAAAGTGACGCCCGTATATTATAATTTTGTTGCTCTCTGCCTCAAAGGCTCAAGAACGCTTCTCACCACAAATTCATCTATAGCCTGTTCCTGCACTGAAGTGTGCTTTTGTCGTACAATCCTCCTCTCACACACAGGTGGGATTTTTCCTGTTACGCTATGCACAGCACTTAAATTCGCACCTGGCGCAGCTGATAACTCTCACGGAGTCTGGACAACTGCAGGTGTGAAAAAAGACGTTCCTTCTAAATTGCTTTAAGTCCGTTCAATTATAACCCCTACTCATTCAACCACCAGATAGCATGCTATTGCACGTAAGTGCGCGTGCACGGGCACGTGCACATACATGTATCCATACACGCATGTGAGCACGCAAATGCTCACGCGCACGATGGCTCAAAAACAATGCAGTGGCAAACGCAGTGGCTTTGTTAAATTTTCAAATGCAAGCAACGCTGGTTCCACTTGTCCTGCAATTGTAAACTATTTTCCACTTGTGTATCAAGAATATGCAAGAGGATATGAGGATAGTGTGATAGCTAACGGCAGCTGAAAGGCTTAGTGGCCCTTGGTCAGGCCATTCTCTTGGGTCGCAGGTTTCAATCCGCCCGCGGATTTCATGTGTCGTTGCTTGGTGTGATATTTCCGCTTGCATGTAATCCTCTAATGGGAAAGGCTGTATTGTCATCACTAGCACAGTCAAAATTGAGAGAAGTGAGTGTGTGTGGACGCGACTGCAGGTCATGGTTGATCCGAAGAGGTTCGACGGAATTGAAGCTATCCCATCTGCTGTGGACCATTTGAACTCTGGCAAGAGCATTGGCAAGGTATGACACTACCTAGATAACCAGCTCCTGGAAAATAAGCTTTTCAGGCAGTGTGAGAAAGGAAAGTGATCCTCCACATGCCTCACACACACACACACACACACACACACACACACAAACACATACACACACACTCACTTACACACACACACACACACACACACACACACACACACCAGAAATAGAAAGCTACCATGGAATCATTATCGAGGAATAGTGGTATCCATCGTAGCGTACAAAAAACGCCCAAGTGAAAAATCAAGAACTGGTGTAGTAGTTTTAGAAATCCCAGGAAAACAACCAATATTTTCTCGTCCATGTGCACTGCACGCCTCCAGCCTTACTTTCTCTTCCTGCTTTTTGTTCCTGCAGGTGGTTGTCCAGCTTGCACATCCTCCGACCAAAGAAACCAGGAGCAAACTGTAGGGTAAACGAGGAGCAAACTGTAGGGTTAAACTAGGAGCAAACTGTAGGGTTATTAGGATGCTTAGTCTCGTGTCCAGAGGTTTCGTGATCTCTGTTTGTGCTTTCTAACCCCCAATTGCTAAGATGGATTGGAGCGGGCTTGAACGTGGCTTGATGAGTGTGTTTTATGTTTATCTCAATAGCAACCTTGCTAGAAAAGTAGAATCATGTACATATTATGTCCAGCCAGGTAGTCAGTTCTAGTAGCATATACTGATTGTTCTTCGCACTTCCCCGTCGTCTTCTGATTTTAAGACGGAGCTTTGTTTCTACTTTTGTCAATCTTTTACTGTTTCTACCCCGGTATTGGCGTACTTTGTACTTTATTGCCTTGAACTGTACAATTTTTCTTTCATCTGCACTTGATTATATCAAACAAACAAAATGGATCTCGCTCCGCGCCAGCACATGATGAAACCTTGAAGAACGGTAGGTACCCTACCTCACAGCATGCCACCCTTTCTACAAATTTGGAACAGCTGTATGATCCTGATCAGAGAGGAAATTTCAATGGAAGCCAGCAATGAGCGCCGTAACGGTACGTTCAGTAGTACAACTGTAACAGCAGTAAGCCTAATTACGATGGATGTGTCTAATTCCCATCAACTCTTTTCTATTCTTACTAGGTGTGATACATCGCATGAGTGCCTCTGAGGTATCTGCCATTTTAGAACTTTTTGACCCATTCTGTCCAATCGTAAATATTTTCCCCAATGATGCCCCCCTCGATTTCCTATTAATAAGAGCAGACTTTAATTCTCCTCTTCCTTGTTCATCAAATAATTAATTCTAGTTACCAACTAATGCGTGGTAAATAACGGTGGTTGCTGGCTTTGGATATAAGCATGCTATAAGCGTGCTGTAAATGGTTCGATTTTGAATGTTGTTTGTTGGCGATGCCGATATTATAACAACAGTTGTAAGTAACATTTTACCGATGTCATTAAGAAACTGATGAAGCCCATGCAAGCAACAGTATTATGCAAGCATCCTGCATCCCCCATCATGTTCGAGGCAGACAACTTCACTCACCACGTCCCTCCTACATTCTCCTATGAAGACTGCGGGCTCCTAAATCACCGGTATGCAAGCAGCGCTCTTTTACGTCAGCTCCTAGGAGTTCAGCATCTTCCTAACACATTGCCGGAACACCTCACACATAGGGTTAACCATCTGATAGCTCAATTTTGTCCCACGTTCTACCTTGATGTGAAGGTGTGTGCACGCGTGGCGGAGAGCACTAAGCACAGGAACAGACTAGTCACAGACCGAGCAAGCATGTCGGTTCATAATTAGATGTTCATTGGAAACCCCACCAGTGATCAACGGCAACCATTGTAATATGGGCAAACACACGCTACAGGAGTCATATTCACCCTGTAGCGTGGAGTGGTTTCTGTCTCGCGCTACGCTTGTGGAACGAGGCAAAGAAGGGTCGCCCTGTAGGGCGTATTATTCTAAAGGTTACTTTTCAAATCAGGAGGAACTTTTGAGTAAGTGTGGTAAGGGCCTGCTCAAGCAGTAGAACACGCCTGAAGCAACATGCTTGAGTAGGTTTTTTGTCGATTAATCTGGTCACCCTGAGTAAACTAACCTGACAGTCCCCTCTTCTCTCTCTCCCTCTGCAGCTGTGAGTGCGCGACTGAAAGGAGCGGGAGGCGGGGAGGCAAGGAATTTGGCCCTGTGGTTGGATGAGGAAGACTGTCACGGCCCTGACCCAGCCCACATTGACAGCGTGCCAGTCTACGCTCATGTCAAGGTAGGTGAGCAGTATGCAGGAATTGACACGCTGCTGTGAGACCGTCTGCACCCTGCCTTTGCTGCAGAGTGGGTAACTACCTGCCTTGAGCGTGTACATGCAGGCAGTGTGTGACCGGGAGACCGAGATCCCTGAAGCCCTTGAGATCAACTACATCTGTTTGTTTGCGTACAATGGCGCATACCCACTTTTTGGATTCACGTGCTGTCCTGCCGGTTACCATCAAGGAGGTGATGCGCCCAAGTCTGTCCTGCACCCTGTTTTCACCTGCATTGTGAACTGTTGCTTAAAAGGGAGCTGACAGTTAGATGCCATCTTGTTCTCTTTGTAATCCACGTTTATCAGTTTGCTTGTCCTTGCCAGATTTTGAGCACTGCACGGTACGCTTGAGCATGGACGGAACTTTAATGGGAGTTTGGTGAGTGCGTGCGCCTCTTGCATTTGGTTCTTGAAGGGCAATACATAGATCTGCAACAGGAATCAGGAATGTGGTGATTGTCCGTCACGGCAGTCACAAATTTACAAGAACCACCATCACATAACAAGCCATACACTTGTATGGAATTTGCAGTGTTGTTGTACAAGGTTTTGAGCATGTCAAATTTCAGCGGTGCCAGGCGGATATCTTAAGAGTCATCCGTGGATGCATGAAATGACTGGCAGTGACCGATTTGACAAATATTGTGTCCGGACAATTCCACAGGTACAACGCACACAGGAACCGAGAGGGAGAGTGGGTGGAGGCTAAAGATGTAGCGCGCAATGAAGCAGGGAAAATAAAGGCTTTTGTAGCAAGGAATGGGCACGGCATGTATCCATCAGCTGGGACAGTGTACCGAATCTTTTGTGAGTTGTTGTTTACTCAAGGTTGCAGATCCTAAAACGTTTTTGCTGAGCCTCTGTTTGTCAAACTCGGTCTCACACAGGTGCTGCCAACGACTTCACTAGTGAGGATGGCAGAGTGTGGAACCCTGAACGTGTTGTCAGAATGTGTGGCTTGGTGGGTTGGCATTTCTTTCTGTGATATAAAGTTGTGGGTTGGTGGTTGGTGGTTTTGCGTTTCTGGTTAGTAAAGACTACAATTACATTGGACAGGTCCACCAATTGAGAGCAGTTGTTCGCACTGCTGAAGCTGTTGTTAACACTCTTGTTTTGGTGAAAGGAAATTTAGGCTTGTTTTGAGCACCATTGGCTTTTGCGTCACATTTATGCATACTTACGCTGTAACAGCTAGGATGTGTGATGCTTCTAAGCAATTTCTGCCAAACTCTGCCGTCGATGTTGACAGGACCATGGGACTCGGCTTGCTGCTTGCACTTCACGTGGGTGCAAACTGCAAAGTGGAGGGGTGAAAGCAGGGGTTTGCGTGGACTCTTCAGTGCACAACGCTCCTGAAGTTATAGAAGACTTTTCTCCCTGGCAAAGATGGAAAGGTAAGAGGTGTAGCGCCCCAGTCTTGGTAGCTTTTAGCGTTTGTAATCTAGTCTATCACATTGCATCAGAGTCCATTGACTTGTTTGCGAGAGCTGCTTGCAATCATCCTCATCTATATCAGCCCCCATTGGTACGTGTATTTACGCACCTGTCCGCTTGAAATCATTTCTACATGAAAATTAGCAACCTTCCCCCCAATTACCATTTCTAGTTTGCATACATGGGTGAAATATGTAATGTGTATCTAGGGTTGGCCAGGACCATATATGGGGTGTATATGCGGCTTTTTGGGCGGGGAAATCACCAAATATACGGTCATAGACAGTTATGTATACAATATATCTTCCAGAAGTAATATACATATGACAACCTTCATGGACGGTTTGAACCTTCCCTTTTCCCCAAATAAAGCTGGATAAGGCAAGCATTTGCTTCATGTGTTCATATGTGGCACAACTTCTGATGTTTCCTCCTTTGTTTTTTCCTCCTGTTCTTTCTATCTCTCTGTGCCTTTTACAGGAAGGTTTGGGACTAGCATTAATCCCCCTCTACAATGCTGGTATTTTGCTGCGGAGCCTCCAGTTAGCCGTACATTCTGTCAGGTAGTCATAAGCTCCAGGTTGCTTTGTTGCCCTTCTTGTCGTATGACAGAAAAATTGCACCATGTCATACCTTTTCTAAATTAGATGCAGCATTGAATTTTGCTGCTTTATGCTTGCACATTTCCATCTTTTTTTTTTTAAGAAATTTCAAACTAGTAAGAATTGTGTGCCTTTAATCCAGACTTGAATCTAGCTTTACATACTATGCTCCTTGTTTTCCATTGCCCTTCAGAACCAAGGTCAAGATTCTACCGTAACTCCATCCTGCTAAACTTCACTTACTTGACACAAAAATGTCTTGCAGCGGCTATTTCTGCCCTTGGCAAAGGGTGTGGATTCAATACCACCTCCATCAAGCAGGGAAAGCGGGTAAGGTGCACCAAACAGTTCAAAGGGAAATGAAGTGGCTTGCACCCTTATGTGGATCTGGTGCAAACCCTTGGCTTTGGACCTGTCCACGGGCTGAGATCATCTGAATATCAGACTGCGTCATAAGTTTGGGCTCCTAACAAGTGGCAAACTTTGCACACATTTTAATACAGCTTTTTGTGCAGTGTTGTTTCAACTCTTGCAGTGCATTCAATCCGTCTGTTTTTTCATCTATGCAGGCAACAAGGCAGGGGAAAAGTGGTACGGCACATCAGCAAGGTACGTACATTTGGCTTCAATTCAAACCTGTAAGCTCAAGTACACGTGTTAAATCTACGAAATCCTGATTGTTTCGCTAAGAGGGTCTCTCTCTCTCTCATTCTCTCTCTCTCTCTCTCTCTCTCTCTCTCTCTCTCTCTCTCTCTTTGTTGCTCTTAACTTGCACAAACCGAACAGCAAAAATGAATTGTATGTACATTTATACCGCAGGACGGCTCAGGCCGGACTTGTGACACTGTGGCAGTGCCTCCTTGCCGACAGCTTGGTAATTATGAGCCAGCAGGAGGCAAGTCCGATCAAACCGCTTGCACGTCCAATCCTCCTGTGGCAGTTATGCCTATGACTCGTAAAGCATGATGGAAGTGGATATTCGGTAGGGTCTGAAATGCAAAGAAACATGCTTTGTTTGCTGCAAGCTGTAAGAGAGTTTTTTGTTTGCTAGGTAAGATGCACAGCCATAGGAAAGTACTCATCATCTGGCTGATTGAAATTTTGCTACCCTTGCTGCCACTTTGCCGGCTTGCAAGAAAGCAACACCGCAATCAAATGGCCTTTTGCTACTTGCCTTTTTGATGCGCGCGCACGTACATAAAGATTCTAACTTAAACTGTTGAACGAGTTTGACACATCCCAACTGCACTATGGAGTACTTTTCGCCAGCAGCTGACCAGCACCTGGCTGAGCATGCTGATAACTTTCAGTCTAGGCTTCAAGACACAGCAGGTGAGTGGATGGTCGTACGATATTGCTCTGCTGGTAGCAACACACACAGCACACAGGCGTTGATTGCTTTACCATGCGAAAAGGGTGACCACCAGCTCCTCTCCACGCCCTAATCATTCTGTGCTAATAAGTCTTTGAGTGACGTAGCCAGGGGTGATGCGTACGCATGCTGATAGACAAGCCACAATCTGACAATACAAGCAAGCAGAATGCATCCCTTGGTTGGGGCGTTTAACACCTAAAGCAGGTCTACAGCCAGCAGCTGGGAAAAAGAAAGAAAGAAAATGTGCGGTGCCCACTGGCAGTAAACGTGTTATAAGCAGCTAATGTGTTTGTGCCTTTCCGTCTTACAGCGAGGATCTGTCAGGCGCCTTTGCCTATTGCCGGGTCATTTTGGTCTGGTTGCGCCAACAGGTATCGTTTATAGAGCCATACAATACATCCACTGCACAGCCTTAATAAATGGTAATCATGAAAAAACTAAGGGTGTATGCCATAAGGCCCGCTACGGCATTAGATATCATACCAGATGCGGCATCAAACGCAGCCCTTTTGAAGGTAGCAAATCATTGTCACAGCACGTTGTTCTGTGTAAAGAAGTCCCATCCCTTAAAATCCTTTGGTTGAGTACAGCATTGGTCATTCTTCGCTTCTTTGTATCATGTTCAGCTGTGCAACACAACTCAATTTTGCAACTTCCGTTTCCTTGTTTGATCCTATCCTCTACAGACTTGTGCTTTTTATCTTGAGCAGACAAAAATCTGACAGTTTTTCTCATCAGATATCAGTTAGAGTAGACCGTTCTAATTATAATCGATTTATTGATAGAGTCTAATTGATGAGGCAGTCACACAAAGGCACATGTTATAAACAATTTTCTAAAATTTTCAATTGATTATGCCAAAACTACCGGTACCAGTTATTCTGCTGTGCCTTTAAGAGGTGTAAAACAAGGCCGTCCTTTATCCCCTCTCCTCTTTTCCCTTTTTCATCAATGATGTGGCTGATGACCTGACCCTGTAAGTGACAGCTAATGACCCAGCCCATTTGCAGAAAATGTTGAGACGTCTGGAATCGTAAGCTGCCAGGAAAGGACTTACAGTCAATGTGCATATATCCTACATAGTTAATGCGTACCGAAATTTTGCAGTTCCTGTTATACGCTTATACAATCAGGAGCTTGAAGAGAGAGATTATTTTACCTACCTGGGAATGATATTTGACAAGAACATGAACTCACACCATGCTGTGCCCCATGCTTTGAGGCCTTTTAATGCAGCAATACGCAGAGTGAAAGATTTTGGTTTTGACAAAATGATTTGGACAGACCTCATGCGATGTTGTGACTTCTCAAGACATATGCGTTGTCAGCTGGCAGCCATGTATGCCAGTCAAATTTGGTCTACGCAATTTCTGGAGCATGACAATGTTTTCAGCAATCCTTTGCAGGTCGCACACATGGCGTTTTTAAATGCTATGATCACTTTGCGCGATGTGATGAAAGCAGATATTGCCCTTGGGAATTCTGGTGTTTCTCCACGGAGGACTCGCGACGCTGTGGCCCCTACTGCTTTGGTGGGGGAGACTCACGGCACTTCGGGCCAATGTGTCTCCTTTTCATGATTGATGTAGGGAATGTTTTGCTGCCTGCGTAGTTTTTCTTTTTCTTTCCTACTGCTTAAACCTTTGCGCTGTCTGCTGGTCTGTATGGCTGTCAAATCTGGGCTACTCCTTACCTCTCTTACACTGCTTCTTGCCGCACTTCTGCTCACGCCAATCACGTTGGCTTCCTCTAATCTCTGCTTGGTGTCAAAAAGGCTACCGAAACGCATTGTGTGTTACGCGAGACCGGTCAGATGCCTCTCTTCTTCTACTGGTTCAGATGCACTG
>Ga0307942_1003238_pt1 | contig 13195 bp, 23 predicted proteins | sample OrgLakmetagen175_FD_201846 | JGI IMG/M metagenome (GOLD analysis project Ga0307942, IMG submission 201846) | Saline water microbial communities from Organic Lake, Antarctica - #175 | ecosystem: Environmental > Aquatic > Non-marine Saline and Alkaline > Saline | place: Antarctica: Organic Lake...
CCCCTTCCCTGTATCGTGGGACCTCCACGGAAACCGTTTAGATCTCACATTATCACACGAGCGCCGTTTGAATCTCACAGTATCACACGAGCGCCGTTTGAATCTCACAGTATCACACGAGCGCCGTTTAAATCTCACAGTATCTCACGAGCGCGCTCAACAAGAACTGTCTCAACCAGCTTGCCTGATTCGTCAACGACGACGACGGTTGCTGAAACAAACAGAACACCCTCTAGAAACCACAAACGAAATGGCTGTTGGCCACTCAGTGAGGGACACTCAGTGAGCGACACTCACCAAAACCTGTACAGGTCTGGCCTGTAGATGCGCCCTACGTTTTGACTGATGGCTTGATCTGTAACCTCTGTAGCTGCGCCCTACATTTAAGTGATGGCTTGATCTGTAACCTCTGTAGCCTTTGTAACCTCTGTGATCTCTGTAGCTGCAACCTACATTCGCCAGGCAAGCGCTCTCAGACACAATCTCATTCTTTCATCATCTGATTGAATTGCATCACATGTCTTGGTGCATAACAACACGGTCTGTTCCACGCGCCCTTCTTCTAATAAATCACGCGGCCCTGCTGGTACCTGCTCCTCAGATCAAAAAGCAACACAGCTCTCATCAGCTTCTCTGATTCAAAGGCGACACAGCCCTCCTCAGCTCCTCAGATCAAAAAGCAACATAGTTTTCATCAGCTTCTCAGACCCAAAGGCTAAAATACCCTCCTCAGCTCCTCAGAGAAAAAGGCAAAACAGCCCTCCTCAGCTTCTTAGATCCAAAGGCGACACAGCCCTCCTCAGCTCCTCCGCGCGTCCGCTTGAGGATTGCGAGGCAATGGCGTCCACCAGCCGGGGGTGCGCCAGGGCTGCTGCCTTGACGAGGCTGCCGCTCTCTGCGAGGCGCATACAGGCCTGCGTGGGAGAGTGAGAGTGTGTGTGCGTGTGTGTGTGCGTGTGTGTGTGTGTGAATGGGGGGGGGAGCACCAAGGCTGCTGCCTTGACGAGGCTGCCGCTCTCTGCGAGACGCATACAGGCCTGCGTGGGAGAGTGAGAGTGTGTGTGCGCGCGTGTGTGTGTGTGTGTGTGTGTGTGTGTGTGTGAATGCGGGGGGGGAGCACCAAGGCTGCTGCCTTGACGAGGCTGCCGCTCTCTGCGAGACGCATACAGGCCTGCGTGGGAGAGTGAGAGTGTGGGTGGGTGAGTGGGCCAGGGATGCTAATTGGACGAAACTGCTGCTCTCTGCAAAGCGCATGCAATCCTGCGTGGAAAAGTGAGTGGGTATGTATGTGTGCGTGTGTGTGTGCGTGTGTGCGTGTGTGTGTGTGTGTGTGCCAGGGATGCTACCTGAACAAGGTTGCCACTCTCTGCAAGTGCATGCAGGCCTGTGTGTGTGTGTGTGTGTGTGTGTGTGTGCGCGAGCATGTGTGCGTGTACATGCATATATAATCATGTAGGTCATGCCTAATTTGTACGTAGAAGTGAAAACATAAACACACACATGCTATGTAAGCAATTTTTAGTGTGTGTGCGCGTATGTGTGTATGTGTGTTTGTGTGTATGCGTTTGTGCGCGTGTGTGTGTGTGTGTGTTTGTGTACATCACATAGTTAAGAAATTGGCATGGACAACCTTGCAGAACATTATCATGTTGGTACACATACACGCAATCTATTACCGTACCTTAAGGTGAGCAAGCACCACGTGCTCCACATACACACACACATATACATACACGCACAATATACCGCACCTTGAGGTGCGCAAGCACCACGTGCTCCACACACACACACGCACACACACATATATACATACACACACACGCACACACACACACAATATACCGCACCTTGAGGTGCGCAAGCACCACGTGCTCCACACACACACACACACACACACACACACCACACATACACACACATATATACATACACGCATGCACACACACGCACACAATATACCGCACCTTGAGGTGCGCAAGCACCACGTGCTCCACACACACACACACACACACACACACACGCACACACACAAACATACACACACGCACACACACAATATACCGCACCTTGAGGTGCGCAAGCACCACGTGCTCCAAGCTCACCAGGCTTTCTGCCCACTTTGGGCCTTCCTCAGCGTGGCTGGCCACCTGCACACACAAATAAGCACATGGGAAGAGGTGGCGTGTGTGTGTGTGTCCTTGACAGTTTCCCTCACTTCTGGCACACACAAGCAAGCACACACAAACATACACAGTGTGCGCAACACATTCACAAACACACACAAACATACACAGTGTGCGCAACACATTCACAAACACACACACAAGCACACACAAACATACACAGTGTGCGCAACACATTCACAAACACACACACATACAAAAATATGCACAGTGTGCGCAACACTTTCACAAACACACATACACACAAACATATACACACACATCACACCTGCAGCGCCCGTCCTTGCTCCAGCAACGCGCACACCACCTCCCCAAGCCAGGGCTGCTGCTGCTGCTGCTGGCCAGAAGCCAGGGGGCTGTTGTGCGCGGTGGTGCCATATGCGAGGGGCAGGGGGCCGTCCCTACTGTGTGTATATGTGTACGTGTATATGTGTGCATGTGCATGTGTGTGTGTGTTGGTGTGGGGGAGAGGGGAATTAGAGTGACACGCATAAACAATTTAAGCACATTCTCATGTGTAGCTTATGATATGGCAGCCTTAATTTTAAGGCAAACAATGTCTCAATCAGATAAAGGGTCAGTGGATGGCTGCCTTCTGAGCGCAAACAATGGACATTTTTGGACATTTTCTCAGTCGGGCCCCTCTGCAAACATGGGCACTGTGCTGAGCTTAAGAGAGTTAGGTGGCGTTCATGCAGGCACATGCACATACACACATACACACATAAACACACATGCAAGTACGTGTTCTCTAACATGCATCGAGAGTTGCTCACAAGGATCGAGAGTTGCTCACAAGGACAGGCACACACACACACACAAACAAGGAAAGGCGTGCGCATGCAAATGCATGATGCAACACACGACACACACGCACACGCACGCTTGCACGCATACACACACACAAACAAGGAAAGGCGTGCGCATGCAAATGCATGATGCAACACACGACACACACGCACACGCACACACTTGCACGCATGCATGCACGCACAAACGCACAAGAAAACACGAACACGCACAAACGCACAAGAAGACACAAACACGCACTAACGCACAAGATAACATAAAAATGTCTATTGCGCTCGTACCAGGATGATGACAAACCGACTTCCAGCGCTGTCAGTGCGCGTGCTAGCTGCGCTGGCTGAACCATCTGAGTAAGCACGTGGCCTACGCGCGTGTTTGCATGTGAGCATGTGTGTGTGCTTTTGTGTGTGTGCGTGTCAATGGTTGTGTGTGTGGTGCGAGCGTGTGTATGTGTGTTGCGCGTGTGTGTAAGGTACATGCATGGAATAAAATTCCGTACGCAGTTACGTGCGTGCGTGCACAGGTATACACGGGGATGTGCGTGTGTGTGCGCGCTTGTGTCTGTGTGTGTGTGCGTGAGAGCGTGCGCGTGCGTGCGTGTGTGTGTGTTTGTGTGTGTGCGTGTGTGCGTGCATATATGTGTGTGTGTGTGTGTGTGCATGTGCGTGCGTGCGTGTGTGTGTTTGTGTGTGTGCGTGCATATGCGTGTGTGTTTGTGTGTGTGCGTGCATGTGTGTGTGCAACCCTGGGTTGAGCTTGTGGCGTGTGTCAAGTGATGGCAGTGGTGCCAAGTTTGACTCCCTTATCTAGTCCCTCATCTAGTCACATGGCCACACAGTCATTCTTTTCGCCATTCTTCGAGTCACATAGCCACACAGTTCATTACATACGTAGTATCAAAAGGTCAATGGATGGAAAGTCTGAATGAAAGTCAAATGCATACCTGTGCTTGGGCAACGAGGCCTTCAAAGCTATCCCACATCCACATCCACATCCACACGCACACGCACACGCACACGCACACGCACACGCATATCCACACGCACGTACACGCACACGCACACGCACATGCACACGCACGCACACACGCACACGCACACTCACACGCACATGCACACACACACACGCACTCACACTCACATACATACACGCACACACCCGCACACGCACACTCAAACACACACACACGCGCACACACACACGCACACACACGCACGCACACACACTCACACCTGCAATCAACCCTTCAAAACTCTTCTTCTAAGGAAATTAAACCCACACTCATCTCATACATGCCCAAATAAACTCATGCATACCCTTGCATACACACATACGTAACTCACACAGAGAGGCTGCCAGCCTGTGCGTGGCCTGCAGCATCGCTGCTCCTTCTACTGACACTGCAGGAGCGCTGCCACACTTACACACCCTTGCACACCCACGCATTACTCACACAGAGAGGCTGCCAGCCTGTGCGTGGCCTGCAGCATCGCTGCTCCCTCTGCAGACACTGCAGGAGCGCTGCTACCACCACTGGTAGTGCTGCTGCTGCTGCTGCTGCTGCTGCTGCTGCTGAACCCTCCAGGGAGGCTGAACAACTTTGTGGATACTCGTAGCACACCCCACAGCAAGTGCATGGGCTCTGGACGTCCCTGTGTGTGTGTGCGTGTGTGCAAGTGTGCGTGCTTGTGCGAGTGTGCGTGTGTGTGTGATGTGTGTGTGTATGTATGCGTATGTGTATACATGTGTGTGTGTGCGTGTGTGTGTTGGGCGGCGGTCGTAGCACACCCCACAGCAGGTGCATGGGCTCTGGATGTCCCTGTGTGTTTGGGTATCCACTCACAAGCACACATGCACATGCACATGCACGCACACACACATCAAACACCCAATCAAAATTGATCACATGCACACACACATTAAACACACAATCAAATATACACACGCACACACGTTCACCTGTGAACCCTCCTATTTATCTCCATCCCCCCCCCCCCACACACACATGCACGTGCACACACACTTTAAACACGCACACACATTCACTTGTGAACCCTCCTCTTTTTCTCTATTTACACACACATGCACACACGCACACACACACACACAAACACAGACGCATATGCACGCACACACATTCACCTGTGAACCTTCCTCTTTATCTTCATACACACACATGCATGTGCACACACACACACACTTTAAACACGCACACACATTCACCTGTGTACCCTCCTCTTTATCTCCATCCATCTCCATGGCCTCTGCACCTCCCGCAGCATTGCTACCATCCCCACCCCCACCACCAGCGGCGCTGCTGCTGCTGCTCATCTTAAACTCCCCATTCTCAAAATGGCCCAACCCTACATCAGGGGGTGGAGCAGCCTGGCTCCCACGCGTGCCTGCACAAGGTGTGTGTGCGCGTGTGTGTGTGTGTGTGTGTGTGGTGTAACTACGTGTGAAAGAGACCAGTGTGAATATTTTGAATGTCCATGTGCAAGAAACGGCGCGGTTTTGAGGACATGCAGATGAACGCTTGTGATGTGAACCTTTGCACGCACGCTTTTGCACACACACACACGCACGCTTTTGCACACACACACACACGCACACACACACACACACACGCACACACGCACACACACGCACACACGCACACACACACACACTGCCTCACATGCAAACTCACACACACACAGACACACACACAAGCATTGCTCTCGCCAGTGTTTTAGTGAGTGCCAATCAGAAGTGCAGCGCTCTCAGCCAGTCTTTTGTAATCCCCCACTCACTATCTCTAGCTACCACACACACACACATACACACAAACGGGCAAACACACACACGCTCGCACGCACAAACACATACAAACACACACACACACATACCTGCTGCTTCTGCCAGGTACCGCACAGGTGGGGCCAGCAGCGTGCGCAGCGCACGTGCCACTAGGGCTCTCCCCTTGGGGAGTGACATGATGCGCAGGAGTACCCCATCACTCACACCTCCGCCAGCACTGTTCTGAAGGGCGCTGCTGGCTCCGTGTGCGGTGGGGCCTGTGTGTGTGAGTGTGTGTGTAAGTGTGTGTGTGTATAAGTGTGTGTGTGATAGTATGCGTGTGTGAGTGTGAGTGTGTGTGTGCGGTGGGGCCTGTGTGCGAGAGTGTGTATAAGTGTGCGTGTGTGAGTTTGAGCGTGTGTGCGATGGGGATTGAGTGCATGCGTGCGTGCAACTTTGTGTGTTGTGTTATTATGTTATTATGCAACATACTGGTAACACTGTGCAGTGAGACGGGTTGTGTGTGTATGAGTGTGTGTGTGTGTGGTGAGGTGTGTGTGTGTGCATGTTGCGTTGTGTGCATGCATACAATATGGCAGCGTCGTATGCAGTGAGACGGGTCGTGTGTGGTGAGGTTGTGTGTGTGCATGTTGCGTTGTGTGCATGCATACAATATGGCAGCGTCGTATGCAGTGAGACAGGTGGTGTGTGGTGAGGTTGTGTGTGTGTGTGCATGTTGTGTTGTGTGCATGCATACAATATATGGCAGCGTCGTATGCAGTGACCCGTAATATATACGCGGTGGAACCCGTATTATGTGGCGAGGTTTCATGTGCGTGTGTGTGTGTGTTGTGAGGTCGTGTGTTTTGTGAGGTTTTGCGTGTGTGTGTGTGTGTGCGGTTTGGTGTGTGTGTGTGTGTGTGTGTGTGTGTGTGTGTGTGTGTGTGTGTTGTGTTATCAATATCACACACCGCCAGTCTGTGTTACTGGGGTTGTGTGTGTGGGGTGAGGCCTATGTATGTTCGTAACGTTTGGGGTTGCCTAAATTCCTTCATACACAGCCGTGAGTTGTGCTGTAACAGGCTAGGCATTAGGGTTGGCCAAAACCGTACATACATACGCATATACGGTGTATACACGGTAATTTTTGCAGGGGAATTACCATACACACGGTCATATACAGTGTACATATACGGTTCTAGCCAACTCCACTAGGCATGAATATGCCATAGACACCAACACCCACACCCACACCTTAATTTGCACTGATACCCACACACCCACACCCACACCTACCCACCTACCCACCTACCCCCACCCCAACACAAACTTCTGCAGCCACCCACCGACACCAAAACCCACACCTAGATTTGCACTTACACCCACACCCACACACCCACACCTAAACCTTCCACCCATACCCACACCCACATTTTCCACCCACACCCGCACCCTCCACCCACACACTTGCACCCACACAATTACACCCACACCCACACTTTCACCTACACCCACACGTGCACTCACACCCACACCCACAATCACACCCACACCCCACACCCACACACCCACGTCCACACACCTGAGGCTTTGCTGCTCCCATCCGGGGAAGCAGGCAAGCGCAGAGAAGACGTCAAGCCAGCTGCAAGAAGCGCCCTACGCTGTCGCAGCGCAGGAGCATCTGCCGGCAAGCTCGTCGCAGCCGCCGCCACTCCTCCTGTGGGTGCGTGTGTGAAAGTGTGCTTTTATGGCTACACGTGCGCATGTGGGTGTGTGTCGGTGCGTATGTGTGCATGCATGTGTGTGTGCATATGGGTGTGTATTTTAGTGCGTATGTGTGCATGTGTGTGTGCTTATATAGTGCGTTCAGATCAAGGGTCATCTGCCAGCAAGCTTGTTGCGACTGCTGCCACTCCTCCTGTGGGTGCTTGTGTGCGAAAGCATATTTATGTGTGAATATGGGTGTATGTGTGTGTGTGTGCTTATATAGTGCGTTCAGATTAAGGGTCATCTGCCAGCAAGCTCGTTGCGACTGCTGCCACTCCTCCTGTGGGTGCTTGTGTGCGAAAGCATATTTATGTGCGCATATGGGTGCATGTGTGTGTGTGTGTGTGTGCACTGCGTTGAAAATGAAGGGGTGTCTTTTAGATGGCTTATTGCAGCCACAACTTTTGTGTCTTAACATCTGTGCACGCGTGTGTGCGTCTGTGTGAGATCAGTCTGTCTGAAGTGGGGTAGCTGTCTGTGTTGCCAAGCAAACTCAACCCCCTCATTCTTGCAACAAGTCAGGCAAGGTGAGGTCGGCCACCTCCGATTTATTATACAACACACACACGCACACACACACACCATTTCCTGAGCTTGCTGTCACCACCCCACTCACACCATTGATGCTGTCACCACCCCACTCACACCGTTGATGCTGTCACCACCCCATTCATACTATTGATGCTGTCACCACCCCACTCATACCATTAATGCTGTCATCACCCCACTCATACCTACTAATGATAAACTCGGAGATGTATCAAAGTTTTGTGCGGCAGCAAGCATGGCCTCCCTTGAAAGACACACACACACAAAGACCTTTATTACAAAATACAAACTAAAACCCACCCGCACCCCACAAACACACGCAGCACACACAAAAGTCACCTCCATCACTACCCACCCACGCCCCACAAACACACGCAGCACACACAAAAGTCACCTCCATCACTACCCACCCACGCCCCACAAACACACGCAGCACACACAAAAGTCACCTCCATCACTACCCACCCACGCCCCACAAACACACGCAGCACACACTAAAGTCACCTCCATCACTACCCACCCACGCCCTACTAATATACGCACACACACAAAAGTCACCTGCGTAACACACCTGCGTCCCACATACACACACGTAGCAGACACACACATACACACATACACACACATATGTTCTCCTTCACAGCACACCTGCGTCCCACATACATACGCAGCAGACACACACACATGTCTTCTCCATCACAGCGCACCTGCGCCCCACGCTCCGGCAGCAGCAGTTTTGTCACGACGCGCAGATGCACGTGCAGCAGCAGAAGTGAAGAGCCTGTGTGTGCGTGTGTGCGTGTGTGCGTATGCGCGTGTAAGTGTGCGTGTGAGTGTGTGTGTGCGAGTGCGTAAGTGCGTACGTGTGCGTGTGAGTGTGTGTGCGTGTGAGTGCGTAAGTGCGTGCGTGTGCGTGCGTGTGTGTGCGTGTGTGCGTATGTGTGTGTTGGCATGTGTGTATTCACGTGTTTACGTGTGCTGGGTATTTGTGCACATGCGTGCACATATGTATGTGCATGTGCTGCATGTGTGTGTGTATCATGTGCCTTGTGCAGTGTGTGTGTGTGTGTGTTTGAGTTTGTGCATACAGTAAGTTTGAGTGCCGGCATACTCGTGCAAATGCACTTGTGTATGTGAATGTGTGTGCGTGTTTGTGTGTTTGAGTATGTGCATACAGCACATATGAGTGTGGGCATACATGTGCAAATGCACATGTGCATATAAACGCGCACCCACCTGTCGATGTCATCCACATCTAGCATGAGGTGCAGGCAGTCCTCAATCATAATGCGGGCAGCCAACAGGGGCTCTTGCTCTAGGGGCTTTGCAGGCAAGCTACCGGAACCTGCACCGCCCTCCTGTGTGTGTGTGTGGTGTGTGTGTGTGTGCGCGTGTGTGTGTGTGCGTGTGTGTACATATGTGTGTGGGTGTGTGGGCGTGTGCCTGTGTGTGTGTATGTGTGTGTGTGTGTGTTTGTGTGTGAGTGTGTATGCATGTGCGTGATGCTGTTAATGCTCACAAGGGATGCAGCTTTTTACGCACGCTAAGGTGAAGTTAGTGAAACAACTCACACCGTTGATAAATACAGTTGGCCAGAACCATATATATATAGTGTATATACGGTATTTTTGGTAGAAAAATCACCAAATATACGGTCATATACGGTGTATATATACGGTTCTGGCCAGCCCTATTGATAAATGATGTGTAACACGCAGGCTAAAACACAGCAGGCTAAAACACGGCAGGCTAAAACACAGCAGGTTGCAGACTAAACTCGCACGATGTGTCCCTTGTTTGGTTTAGGCAACTCGAGGGAGCAGATAATGGGCAGCTGTGTGAGCCGCTGTACGATGGCTGCCTAGTCAGGCATGCTACAGAGCTAGCAATATAAGAGTTGAGGATACAACATCAACACACCCAAACACATGCTGTGGAGCTAGCGGTGTAAGATATAAGGAATAACACCCACACACACATAGACACCCACACACCCACACACCCACACACACATATATACACACACACCCAAACATACATATACACACACCCTCCTGTCTGCATCTGGGCCCGGATCCATGAGCACGTTGGGGCGTGCGGATGTTGAAAGCACAAACTTGTGTCAGTCCTGGCAACGTTGAACACACACGTACACACACACATTCATACAAACATACATCCATGCGCACCTTCTTGTCTGCATCTGGGCCCCGATCCATGAGCACGTTGGGGCGTGCGGATGTTGGACAGCACAAACTTGTGTCAGTCCTGGCAAACGTTGAACGAGCACACACACACACACACACATTCATACAAACATACATCCATGCGCACCTTCTTGTCTGCATCTGGGCTCAGATCCATGAGCACTTTGGGTGTGCGGATGTTGGACAGCACAAACTTGCGTCAGTCCTGGCAACGTTGAACACACACTTACACACACATTCACACATTCATACATACATACATCCATGCGCACCTTCTTGTCTGCATCTGGGCTCAGATCCATGAGCACTTTGGGTGTGCGGATGTTGGACAGCACAAACTTGCGTCAGTCCTGGCAACGTTGGAACACACACTTACACACACATTCACACATTCATACATACATACATCCATGCGCACCTTCTTGTCTGCATCTGGGCTCAGATCCATGAGCACTTTGGGTGTGCGGATGTTGGACAGCACAAACTTGTGTCAGTCCTGGCAACGTTGAACACACACTTACACACACATTCACACATTCATACAAACATACATCCATGCGCACCTTCTTGTCTGCATCTGGGCTCAGATCCATGAGCACTTTGGGTGTGCGGATGTTGGACAGCACAATCTTGCCCAGCCCATCCACCGCTGCAAAGCGCACACCCGCGCTGGGGTCTAGGCGAGCAACAGACTCACTCAGGTTTTGCAGGGCCTGTGCGCATATGTGTGTGCGTGCATGTGTGTATACATGTGTGCATGTGTGTATACACGTGTGTGAGTGTGTATACGTGCAGGGCCTGTGCGCATATGTGTGTATGTGTGTATACATGTGTGCGAGTGTGTATACGTGCATGTGTGTGCATGTGTGTATGTGTGTGTATTGTGTGTGTATGTGTGTGTGAGTGTGGGTGTGTGCGTGTGTAAGCACGCATTAGTTTTGGGTGTGTTTACAACCAAGTGTTGAGCGCACTTTTATCCAAGACAGACTTTGCCCGCCTTGGGTCCCTGTTACAATTTAAACAATAAACTGTTTTCTATTCTGTTTCTAATTCCAATTGTGCTATTATGCGTTCCTATTTTCTATTCTTATTCTCGTTCTGTTCCTAATCCCAGTTGTGCTATTATGTGTTCCTTCTTTTTCCTGCGCTGACGGTCTTCACAGTGCCTTTCTTACACCAAGGCAGCTCCTTGTTGCAAACAAACACAATATTTAGGTTTACATGGGGAAACCTTCGGCCAGACTGTTCGGCTGATCAGCCTGTGGTCCTCGCCAGTCAACAATAGAAATTTTATCATATTTTATATTATCATACTTTATATATCATATTTTATCAGAGGGGGGCAACTGAGGACCTCAATGGGGGTATTTATAAAACGTGAATTAAGTATGGGGCTAACAGCTTCTAAGATTAGCACCCAAATGTAGTACGTAGCACCCTAGATGTAGTATGTAGCACCCAAATGTAGTACGTAGCACCCTAGATGTAGTATGTAGCACCCAAATGAAGTACGTAGCACCCTAGATGTAGTATGTAGCACCCAAATGTAGTATGTAGCACCCAAATGTAGTATGTGTCGAGAACACCTGAGCTCAAAAACTGCCAGTAGCGGCGCTAACGTCTGATTGCCCCCGGCGTGAACCCTACTTTTCACCACAACATCTTCCCACCATTCCACCATTCCCACCCACCATTCATGGTGGACCCACCCACCATTGGGGTGGACCCACCCACCCACCATTCCAAATCGCATGATCCCTGGTGGTATGGAGTCCTTGTAACAAACAGATACCATTGCAAAAAATGGAGTGAAAAGATAAAGTAGCTGGGGATGTAGGCCAACACATGCTGTTTTCCCAGGCAAAACCACCCTACCAGGGTTTTGGTAGTCATCGTGAGCTTGAAGCCCTGCCAAATTGCACACAGAGTGACCCACATGAATCTAATAACATCTAGTGTAACTCATAATGCCAGCTTCAATATGAAGCAAAAATGGTCCCAGTCGGATTGAGGGGCATTGGATGGCCAGCTTCTGAGTGCAAAAAAAGCACACATTTTGACATTTCCCCAGTTGACCCCCTCTGATATTTTATCTACTTAATCATAAAATGCAAATAATAAACACAGCGTCATTCAAACCCTGTATGCCCTCCGACTTAATCGCTGATCATCCTCTTCTCTCGTCAAATCAATGAGTAAGATCAGCAAGCCTTCTCTCGTCAAATCAGTGTGAGTTAGAAGTAAGAACACATGTAAACAGGGTTAGCCAGAACCGTATATATGCACCGTGCATGACCGTATATTTGGTGCTTTCCCTGCCCAGAATACCGTATATACACTGTATATATATGGTTCTGGCCAACCCTATATGTAAGTGGTTTCCACATACTTCCAGTTCCTCCCATCCCCACAATCCCTACACCAAAGAAAGAGAGCCGCTCCATATGCATGCTTCAACATCCTTTCATGCACGACGCATGCTTCAACGTCCTTTCATGCACGACGCATGCTTCAACGACCTTTCATGCACGACGCATGCTTCAACATCCTTTCATGCACGACGCATGCTTCAACGTCCTTTCATGCACGACGTATGCTTCAACGACCTTTCATGCACGACGCATGCTTCAACATCCTTTCATGCACGACGCATGCTTCAACGTCACTTCATACACGACGCATGCTTCAACGTCACTTCATGCACGACGCATGCTTCAACGTCCTTTCATGCACGACGCAAGCTTCAACGTCACTTCATGCACGACGCACCTCTGGCTGGGATGCGGGAACATTCACATACAGTCCATGCTTTGCATGATCCACTTCCTCCCATTCCCACAGCCCCAACACTGAGGGAGGCAATCATTCCATCTGCACACTCTCTCATTGTGTAGCGCACAC
>Ga0307942_1003244_pt1 | contig 13184 bp, 23 predicted proteins | sample OrgLakmetagen175_FD_201846 | JGI IMG/M metagenome (GOLD analysis project Ga0307942, IMG submission 201846) | Saline water microbial communities from Organic Lake, Antarctica - #175 | ecosystem: Environmental > Aquatic > Non-marine Saline and Alkaline > Saline | place: Antarctica: Organic Lake...
AGAGGTGCAGTGACAGAGGTGCAGTGACAGAGTGACAGTGACAGTGGTGCAGTGACAGAGGTGCAGTGACAGAGGTGCAGTGACAGAGGTGCAGTGACAGAGGTGCAGTGACAGAGGTGCAGTGATAGAGTGACAGTGACAGAGGTGCAGTGACAGAGGTGCAGTGATAGAGGTGCAGTGACAGAGGTGAAGGGACAGAGGTGCAGTGACAGAGGTGAAGGGACAGAGGTGCAGTGACAGTGGTGCGTAGTGGGTTATATTGTTATTGTTTGCCATGAGGGCATCAAGGCCTTAAATGGTGCATGAACACATGCAAGGCAGGGAGGAGGTGCACAGGCACAGCAATGGTGCGCAAGTACAGCAATGGTGCGCAAATGCAGCAATGGTGCGTATGCACAGCAATGGTGCGCAAATGCAGCAATGGTGCGTATGCACAGCAATGGTGCGCAAGTACAGCAATGGTGCGCAAATGCAGCAATGGTGCGTATGCACAGCAATGGTGCGCAAATGCAGCAATGGTGCGTAAATGCAGCAATGGTGCGCAAGTACAGCAATGATGCGCAAATGCAGCAATGGTGCGCAAGTACAGCAATGGTGCGTACGCACAGCAATGGTTGATGTTTCTACCACACATCCACCACACTCACCTTATCCAGAGCGAGCGAGCCACGCTCAATGAGGTCAATGATGCGGCCAGGCGTGCCCACCACAACGTCGGAACCGCGGCGCAGGTCTGAGATTTGCATGCTGATGGAGGTGCCACCGTACACACTGACAACACTGAGGCCTGGGCACACGGTCTCAAACTCCTTAGCCGTCTGTGTACATGTGTGTGTGCGTGTGCGTGCATTTGTGTGTGTGTGTATATATGTGTGTGTTTGTGTGTGTATGTGTGTGTGTGTGTGCGTGTGTGTATAAATGTGTGTTGGTGTTGGGGGTAAATGTAATGCATAGGTGAAAAATAGTTACGTCGTGTGCGTGACTGTGGGCACTTACCTGGTTTGCCAGCTCACGCGTGGGTGCCAGCACGATGGCCCTGGGTGGCCGCCCCCTCACTGGCCTGCCTCCATTCTTCAAATCCTCCTGCGTGGAGGAGTGCAGACACACACACACACACGAGTTTGACGCGCGCACACACAAAACTCTCTCTCTCTCTCTCTCACTCACTCTCACTCTCACTCTCTCTCTCTCTCTCTCTCTCTCTCTCTCTCTCTCTCTCTCTCTCTCTCTCACACACACACACACACATTCACACACACGCACGCACGCAAGCACGCACGCACGCACACAGACACACACATGCACCATAGAAGTGCATGATTGAGCACGCACGAGCGTGCAAACACAAATGCAAATTTGCACAGAGCTCGTGCACGTGTTGACACGCACATACATCATACACAGGATTCCGTGTCTGAGTGCAGCAGTTAGTCAAAAACACACATGATAATGTGCATGGATACATATGTCAGTGAGTGGATGAACATTAGTGAAGCAGAAGCATTACCAGCTTTGAACTAAGCTACCAACATGAGCAGCATCATCACTCGAATATCAATGACGTTTGGCAGAGCATTATCAGCAAATGACCACAAACCCATGAACTAGGGTCATCAACACAGACAGCAAAAGTACTACAGGGTTATGACGTCTGTTGCGTTCACGGCCACTAATATGAACAGACAGGCGTCGTCATTGCCACCAGTACCAATAGCAAAATCACTGCCCTCATTAGACCACACTAATAGCAGGAGAGGCGTCGTCATTGAGTGAAGAACAATAAGGAAACAGGGTCATCAACACCGTCAGACACAGTAGCAACAACATAATCAGCATCGCACCTCCAGCAGGCCTTCCACAATGGGAAGTGCAAAGGCCAGGGTCTTTCCTGAGCCGGTCTTGGCACGCCCAATCAAGTCACGGCCCTCCATGCATGGTGCAAACACGACCTGAGGTGTATGTGTGTATGTGTGTGTGCATGCGTGTGTGTTTGTGCGAGTGAGCATGTGTGTATGCGTGCATGTGCATGCGTGTCCATGTGTGCGTACGTGTGTTTTGCGCAAGTATGCATGTGTTTAATGAGTGCCTCCAGAGCAACGTGTGCCAAGGCGTGCTGGCTCATGTACACACACATCCTTACCTTTTGAATGGGGAACAAGGATTGGATGCCACGTTTGTGCAGGGCATTCACCGTCACGGGGGACAGTCCAAGGTTCTGAACCTGTGCGTGGAGAGGGAGGCGTGGGGGAGGTAGAGATCAGACATGGGAGAGCGGGCCAGCAACAGACCTAAGCCAGACCCAGAGGGGTAGCAGAGTCAGGAATAAACAGCAGAGGGTCCTTCCTGAGCACAAGGTTACACAGTGAGAGCAATTGCCGGCTTTCGGTGCTCTACCAGTGAAGTACTCTGCGCTCACACGACAGCCAGGACAGCCACTTGCTTGCGCAATACTCCCACACAAAGCAGCATGTGCGTGTTTTTGTGGGGGGTGGGCGTGTCATGCAGGTTTGTCATGCAGGGTGGAGGTAGGTGGGAGCAAAATCCACCATGCTCACCATATGAGATGGGTCTGTCTCAGCTATGCCTGTGCTAAAAAAATCCGTGCTCAGCCCTATTCGTGTTGGCAAAAAATAAGGGTCTGTCTCAGCTATGTCCGTGCGCAGCCGTATTTGTGCCCACCATCAGATAGGGGCCGCCGCAGCTACAGTCGTGCTCACCATATTCATGCTCAGCCATAATCATGCTCACCATAAGAGATGGGTCCGTCTCAGCCAAGTCCACCTTGATGACTTCCTGGTGCTCGTCCTCGCTTTCGTCTTCCAGCATGCTGTGTGTAAACAAGGAAAAGTACTAAAACGTTGTGCCCTGGTGTGTCTAGGCATTCCTCAAATGTGCTTGGTTGCGCTCGTAAACGCGCATGCGCGCTCATGCACGTGCGTGTGCATGCGTGCATGTGCATGAGAATGCATGTGTGCATGTGCATGTATGTGTAGCGTGTGTGTGTGTGTGTGAATGTGTGTATGTGTGTGTATGTGTGTGTGTGTGTGATTGTGTGTGTGTGTGTGATTGTGTGTGTGTGTGTGTGCATGAATGTGTGTGTATGTGTGTGTATGTGTGTATGTGTGTGTATGTGTGTGTGTGTGTGTGTGTGTGTGTGTGTGTGTGTGTGTGTGATTGTGTGATTGTGTGTGTGTGTGTGTGTGTGTGTGTGTGTGTGTGTGTGTGTGTGTGTGTGTGTGTGTGTGTTCATGTATGTACATGTTTGTGTCCCATTGTAGCATCACAGTGTTCAGAATACGGCCACCTACCTCATGAAACTGGAGGTAGCGGGGTCGGCCTGTGACCACACGTTGGACAAACGAATTTGGTTAGCCTGGACCAGAGGATTAATCTCTGCGTTTTACGCACTTTACAACAAAGCAGGAAGCAGCGGCTCGCTCATTTCAGGCCTGGCCTGGAGGGACGGCGGGACCACACACACGATGTTTCGTCCCGGCTGCTGCCAGGCGGCTAAAAAACACACAGCATCGCTCCGAAAAACTCACCAGGGCTACCTGCGTGGAAACGGTGCTCCTGCTGCTGCTCGCATTGCAAGGGCAGTGGACAGTTGGGACGCTTCGGGGCAAGAGGACGGGGTGGGCAAGAGGAGGGGCGCACAGACCAGAGGAAGGAACGGATGCTGTATTTCCTCGGCCGGTGCTGCCGTGCCCGCCAACCCTGAGTTGTTTTTGGAGGAGCATGATGTGTCTTACAGCGAGACAGGACTGGACAAACGAGGCCTGGTTAAACACAAATATATGAACAATGAAAAGAAAAGACGGATTTGTAGGGTCAGAAAACCCTAGAAAAAATAGCTTTTAGTGTAGTTCCAATACAATTGTTTTAATAATGGTATTGGATGTTGCGTTTGTGACTTGCTCAAAAGAATTACTCCGGCAAGGAAAAGGCAGCTTCAGCAAAAAGCGACGGCAGTACTGCTACTGTGCTCCAGAGGCCTGCTTCCACCACAGCTCAGCGTAGCGTCCTCCCTTCTGCAAAAGCTCCGCATGCGATCCTGCAAGCAAAATGTTGCACGTAATTTAAAAAAGAAGGGAAAAGAAAGAAGAAGAAAAACTCCGCATGGATGATACATCTCAAACATGAAGACGGAGCTGCCGGACAGCGAAGTACTCACGCTACCAGGCGGATTTGAACCCACGGCCCCGAAGAGTTTGGCCTGACCACGGGTCACTTGGCTTTCAGGGATGCTACCCCTAATTCAAGTATTGACCTGATACCTTCATCTGTGTTTAACATTTGTCTGCCCTATCCAGAAAGGCATTGACATATGTTTGCATGGATAAAAGAAATGCAAACCAGTTTTTTGCCTGTTTCAGCTCCATCATCCTGCCATTTGTGTTAAAGAGGCGCCCGCTAAGGAGCCTTCATAGATGCAATCATTTACTTATCCTCTTATCCTGGATTTTGAGCAGCTTAATGGATTGCCAATTGAAACCCAGCAAAAATCTGGCAGCGTACTGTCTGCAGCACACCTCAAGCCACCTTTTATTGGCACCGCATTGTTTGACTTATTGTCACCCGCTCTACAAACCTCTGGACTTAAGACTCCCACCTAACTTGCTACTAAGATAGCCTGCTGTCAGTTTCACACACAATATCTCCTTCAACAAAACATTAGAGTCAATGGCTGCACTTCAGCCAGCACTTCTTCATTTGATGCACCTGACTCATCAACACACACCCTCCTGTCCGGCGTATCTCCCGTCCTCATAGTCCCAAATGTTGTGCAGGCCCCAACAAGCCACTTAATTACTGCAGCCTGCTACCACAGCCACAACTTTACAACCATCCAAGGAGGGTGGGTTCTTCGGAGAGGCAGGGGGCAGCTGAGAGCAACACCGCCAGCCACCAGCATATCCACCTTCTCCAGACAGCACCGACCTAAAGATAACAGTAGACTTCAACGTAACATCCACCTCGCTAAGATCAAGTACTGTGAGGACGCTAGACCTCAGAGCCAGCTGTACGCCGCAAAGAAACAGTGCCTAGACCTTAGAACCAGCTGTACTGCGCTAGACCTCAGAACCAGCCGTAAGCCGCAAAGAAAAAGTGCAAGAACTTCTGCAACATTGTTCAAGTACCCCTCACTACCCTCCACGCCATCCTCTTGGGTATGAGTGGCATCACTTACATCACACGCATTGGAGCCTTTCAAGCACTTGGGTACAATTCTCGAAGAGTTTCTTAAGAAACTTGCTTCCATGCTCCATAGGCATTCTTTCGACTATGCCGCTAGACTTTTCCATTCCAGATGCACCCTTTCCAGTACCATTATCAACTCTTACCGGGAGCCGTTTTGAGGCCAAGCCTGCACCCCTCCTGCTTCCCATTGATACTTTTTTTCCCTTTGGTGGAGGTTTACGGAACTTGTTCCTAAAGTGGCTCCCCTTCCCTAACTATTGCGAGGAGCGGCTTTTCACTGCCCGTGTTGTTTTTTTCCTCGACATGTCTTGGCCAGAATTGCAATTGTACTCAGGTACACGAGTTTTGGGACACATCCGTATGTGTGGTATGCGCGGTCCTGACCAAACCTATGCTTTCCCTCAATTGACTGGGCATTCCATCAGCACACCTGACTCGACGACGTGCCCTTTGTCAAGGACCACGATCTGGTCGCACTGCGCAGCCGTGGAGAGGCGGTGGGCCACAAAGATTGACGTGCGCCCCTGTGTGCAAAAGTACACGTTCACATACGTGTGGATTTGCAATGACGTGCGCCCCTGTGTGCAAAAGTACACGTTCACATACGTCTGGATTTGCAATGACGTGCGCCCCTGTGTGCAAAAGTACACGTTCACATACGTCTGGATTTGCAAGTGGGTGCAAAGAAAATGCCCATAACCCAAAGCGACTGGGCGCAGAGGTGCAATGCTACCCTAATGCGCAATCTGGTCGTGTTGCACAGCCTTGGAGAGGCGGATGGGTTGCAAAGATGGACGTGCACGTAAAAGCATGTATGGACTTTGATGTTGCAAGCGGATGCAACAATCCATCCCAGCGTGTGATGGGCAACCCACACACACCTATTATGAACAGGTATGTAGAGTGTGAGAAACAAAACTGCAACTCTCCATCACTGTCTAACAAACATGCTATATGTGTGTATATGAGAGTGTGTGAGTGTGCATATGTGTGCATGTGTGTGTGCAATCGTGTGAGTGTGCTTATGTGTGTATGTGTTAACGAACAGACTGTCTAACAAGATTGCAAACGAGGTTTACATCTCCTCCACACGCAAGCAGGGGAGCAGCTCTTCAGGGCGGCTTTTTTAACTGTCTAGCCACGAGCTTGGATGAATCCTTTCGCCCTTTTGCTGAGCTTGGATGAATCCTTTCACCCTTTTGCTGAGCTTGGATGAATCCTTTCACCCTTTTGCTGAGCTTGGATGCATCCTTTCACCCTTTTGCTGAGCATGGATGAATCCTTTCACCCTTTTGCTGAGCTTAAATGAATCCTTTCACCCTTTTGCTGAGCTTGGATGAATCCTTTCACCCTAATGCTGAAGTTGGACTTACGAGAATGACCTTGAGGCTATCTCGTTAAAAATACTCTTAAATCACAGAGGTAGGCGTATGACTAGAGCACTTCCAGGCAAGGAAATTCACTGACCAGCAGTGTCAGCAGCATTTGATTAGGTGGTAGGAGATTGCGATAATGATAGACGTGGCCATACACCACGACCTCAATACGTTGCCCATTGTACCACCCCCCACCCCCAACCCCCACATCCTCCACTCCCTTCTCCACTCAAGCCCCACATCTTTCACTCTGACTCTGACTCCCAACCCCACCCCCAACCCAACCCCAACATCCTTCACTCCCACCCAATATCAAACCCAGGCTTTAAAAAGAAACCACACGTTCCACATACCATGGCCAGTGCTTTCAAGGCCTCCAGCACATGTCGCTCTGTGGCCGCATCTGAGGGTAGCAAAGTGCACAAAAGGAATCGAGGGTAAGAGGGCAATGAGATAGAAAAGAACAGAAAACGAATCCATAATTCCCACATGAATTAAGGAAAAGGAGCAATGTCAGCAACAGGTCCTGCAAAGCTCCTCACAACAAAAAATTGCGACCAGCTGCTTATTACAGGAGCCAGATGGCTCGGGTCAAAGCGGGCGAGGAAGCGAAATCAACGAATGCGTGAAGAGGTAAGGCAAAAGCGCAGTTGTTCTGATTTTCAGTCATATGTTTTCGTCTGACATGTCTATGGCAATGCATCAATTCTACAGTACTGAACACCAAAGCGGCTTTCTTTCCCTTTATCAATACAGGGAGTCGTTTTCAATGCCTGCGTAGTTCTTCTTTTTCTTTTCATCCTCGCAATCAGCATCACCCTACGGAAAATCATTAGGGTTGGCCAGAACTTTATATTTAAACCGTATATGACCGTATATTTGGAGATTTTCCTGCAGAAATTACCATACAAACACTGTGTATATGATTCTGGCCAACCTTTCAAATCAAGCTACGGCGGCCGGATTTTCTCTAGAGCTGCAAGGTTGCGTGGGACAGCTGCTCAGTCAGAGCTTCAGGTGCTGCGGCTTTGTTTGTATGCATCTGTACAAGCATAGCAAGCACTGTCCCAAACTTCGAGAGGGGACGTAATGAGTAGGCCCATTTCATCTGCCATTTGCTGCTGCGGTCTATAGGGGCAGCTACGCAAGGCATATTGCATGATGCCATACATCCAAGGTCGGCCAGAGCCATATAAAGTTGGTTTATCTAGTGCTTTTGCAGGAAATCCTCATGTACACAACCGCATGATATTCAAGTACGCTTCTGGCCAGCCACACTTGTATTGCTTTGTGGGGTACGGTATACTTCACGCACACAGCCATGCACACACACTGCTTTGATCACACATTAACACACAGCCGTGCACACGCAAAATGCTTTGAGCACACATTAGCACACAGCCATGCACACGCGAAATGCTTTGAGCAAACATTAGCACACAGCTGTGCACACGCGAAATGCTTTGAGCACACATTAGCACAAAGCTGTGCACACACGTAATGCTTTGAGCACACATTAGCACACAGCCGTGCACACGCGAAATGCGTTGAGCAAACATTAGCACACAGCCGTGCACACACACACAACGCTTTGAGCATACATTAGTGCACAGCAGGGCATGCCTCACTCACCGAGGGAGCTAGTGGCTTCGTCAAATAAGAGCAGGGGGGGAGCTTTCAAGAAGGCCCTGAAGGGGACAAAGGAGAGGCGTGATCTGAACAAATGATTAAGCTGTAGCGAGATCACAGAAGATTTAGTTAAGCTACCATGCAGATAGTTACCACGCAGGTTGTGAGAAATACTTTCCAAATAATTATGTGCAATAAGGGTTATTAATATTTTACTAGAGCCCTGGCTGGCGTGAGCGTTACCTTAGAGCCCTTCCTCTATACTTATACGCACGCTAACGCTAATCCATATCAGTGCAGACTTTTTTTCATTCTTGGGGGGAGGCATTGACATGGAGGGGCACACCCACAAGCTAAACGCAAAATGTCATAAAATGCACCTCACTGCAAATCTAGATGGCAAATTTGTGATTAATGGGATGCAGAGCTGCCTAGCTTAAAACAGGCTGCAGATGCGTTACCAAATGTTAGGGTGGTTAATAAATGCCTATAAGGTGAGTGAGCGTTTTGAAATGCTAAAGGGGTCAGGAAATGCCTTCCAGGTGAGAAATAGGCGACCAGATTTTTAAAGGCACCTACTGTGACCGAACTGACCACCCACTACTTTCTCCTTTTTTTGTACCTCACCACACAAATTGGTGATGTGGTTCTTGCGCAAGGCACTGCTCATAGTGGCAGTGTGCTTGGTCCCGTGCTCATGCACGCATATGAGTAGGGTTGGCCAGAACCATACATATACGGTGTATATACGGTATTTTTGGCAGGGAAATCACCAAATATACGGTCATATACGGTGTATAAATACGGTTCTGGCCAACCCTACATATGAGTAATTCAGCGCTTCTGCCTCCCCACCTGGTGCCCACGCACGCATTTTTTGTGCTTCGGTGCTCCTGCCTCCTCACCTGGACGGCTGCAACACCATAGAGGACACCGATACTGACGGCAAGGTGAATGTGGGGTTGCCCTTTATGGGGTTTCCACGCTTTTGTCCATTCCTTGCCCCACAGTGCAGCAGCTACTGAAGCCTGCAGCCTCGATTTCCTTGCTAGCTACTTTTAACCCTCTTTAGCTTCCCTTTCCTCCCTTCCTCTTCAACACCTACCTCCTCTTTAACTCTCTTTAGTTTCCCTTCCTCTTCAACACCTCCCTTCCTCCACTATAACACTCTTTAGCTTCCCTTTCTTCCCTTCCTCTTCAACACTTACCTTCCTCCTCTATAACACTCTTTAGCTTCCCTTTCTTCTCTTCCTCTTCAACACTTACCTTCCTTCGCTTTAACTCTCTTTACCTTCCCTTTCCTCCCTTCCTCTTCAACACTCGCAATAAAAAATCAATAAAAAACCAAAATATATATTTAGCACAGTTAGAAATACAACTCCTTTTTTCGAGGATCAACATTCCAACACCTACCTTCCTCCTCTTTGACTCTCTTTAGTGTCCCCTTCCTCCCTTCCTCTTCAACACCCACCTTGCAATAGCCACCCGTTGCTTCTCCCCTCCACTGAGCTTCAACCCTCGTTCCCCTACAAGTGTGTTGTAGCCATCCGGCATCGCTGTGATGGTCTCATGGATGTGGGCTGCGCGCGCTGCTGCTTCAACCTGAGGTCATTGAGATGGTCAAAGCTTTCCAGATGTGTGTTTCTGTATCTGCTACGACCTCTTGCATGGCAGACAATGTAGGTACGAGACTCAGGCTCAGGTATGCATCGCGTTTGTAACATGCTTTAGTCAGTATTCCCGTTGGAAGCATAGACAGCAATCTGGAAAGACTGAAACAACCAAGGAATGGAGCGTTGGTCATTCGTAGTTATTAGTAAAAGCTTGTTCATCCATTTTCATAAAAAACAGGCAAACAATTTGCAGTAACCCCTTACCTTTTCACGAGGTGCATCCAGGTCACCGTACGCGATGTTGTAGTAGATGCTGTCGTTGAATAGCACCATGTCCTGCACACAATGAGAACGCACAGGCAAAGGGAGATCACACAGGCGTGGCCAGGCACGGAGCTTCACAGTGCGAGGTCGTGCAGGCATTTGGACAGGCACAGAGCTTCACAGGGCAAGGCCGTGCAGGCATACGGTCAGGCACAGCGCTTGACAGTGCGAGGACGTGCAGGTATTGGGCAGGAACAGAGATCCACAGGGCAAGGACGTGCAGGCACAGGGTCAGGCACATAGCTTCACAGGGCAAGGCCGTGCAGGCATAGGGCGGACACAGAGCTTCACAGGGCAAGGCCGTGCAGGCATTCAATCAGGCACAGAGCTTGACAGTGCGAGGACGTGCAGGCATTCAATCAGGCACAGAGCTTGACAGTGCGAGGACGTGCAGGCATAGGGCAGGCACAGAGCTTCACAGGGCAAGGCCGTGCAGGCATTCGGTCAGGCACAGAGCTTGACAGTGCGAGGACGTGCAGGCATTCAATCAGGCACAGAGCTTGACAGTGCGAGGACGTGCAGGCATAGGGCAGGCACAGAGCTTCACAGGGCAAGGACGTGCAGGCATAGGGCAGACACAGAGCTTGACAGTGCGAGGACGTGCAGGCATTCAATCAGGCACAGAGCTTGACAGTGCGAGGACGTGCAGGCATAGGGCAGGCACAGAGCTTCACAGGGCAAGGCCGTGCAGGCATTTGGTCAGGCACAATACCTCTGCACATCAGAAGGATACACAGCCAAGGTGCAAAAGTGTGTTATGCATGTTTTTGCGCCACAGGTCATACAAACGACCATTGATTTCTTACAGAGGGAATGAGCATAGGAAAGGTGCACACACATACCACCATTGGTTTCTTACAGAGTGAACGGGCAAAGGACATGTGCACACACGTACCATCATTCGTTTCATACAGAGGGAATGGGCATAGGAAAGGTGAACACACATACCATTATTCGTTTCTTACAGAGTAAATGGGCAAAGGACATGTGCACTTACATACCATCATTCGTTTGATACAGAGGGAATGGGCATAGAACAGGTGCACACACATACCATCATTCGTTTCATACAGAGGGAATGGGCATAGGAAAGGTGCACCCCTACCGTTGCACAACATTTGCAATCATCCTGTCTGAAGGGCAAGGGCATCATCTCATCACATTCATCACGTTCGTCACCTATGCCTTTAGGACATTCACTCCATTGCGACAATACCTCCCTTACGGCAATTACTCCCTTACGGCAATAACTCCCTTATGGCAATAACTCCCTTTGAAATTTACTCCCTTTCGGCAATAACTCCCGTAATTTACTCCCTTTCGGCAATAACTCCCTTAATTTACTCCCTTTCGGCAATAACTCCCTTACGGCAATTACTCCCTTACTCCCTTGACTCCCTTTGAAATTTACTCCCTGCAGGTTGAGGGTGCTACATCTGGCTCCAGCATTTAGACCATGTATACAGCAGGCTGACATTCCAGTTAAAGCCAGGCCAGCCCAAGAAAGATACATAACGTCAAGGAATATCGCTGCGGCAGAGAGGGCCATGCCCCACATAGTATAGGGAGAAAGAGGGTTACTACTCTGGTATTGGGTACAGCAGAGGCGCACGTATGATTGATCACTTTTAGGCTGCTGTAGTTATCGTGAAAATGCCTTGCGCAACTGTTTAAGCTTGATGCACAAACGCATTAGTTGTTTTTCTAAAAGGACATTCCTGGGCGTACCCTGTTCAAGCTTGACGCACAAAAGCAATAGTTGTTTTTCTAAAAGGACATTCCTGGGCGTGCCCTCACCTGAGGGACGCTGCCTATCGCAGCTCGCAAGCTGCTCAAAGTCACATCCTCCACGCGCTGCCCGTTCAGCATGATGATCCCCTACGCACATACACACACACATACACACACAGTGCGCAAGAGTGACAAACACATTTTAAGCAAGAGCGATGACTTTTTAGTACAGTCGGTAAAAGGAACTCCTGCTTCACAAATCTGCACACTGCCTGATGAGCATGATGGTCTGACACACACACTAACATGAATACAAACACACAAACACAAACACACACACATACACACATACGAACACAAATACAAATACACATACACACACGCACACACACAACATACACATACACAAAGACACGCAAGAGTGATGAGGCACAGCTAGTGAAACGTGGCGCAGTTGGGCCCCTGCACACACGCAAACGCATTAAGCAAGGGCATCAGGACCCAGACGGTGAACAAAGGCAGGTTGTTCTACTGCAAGAAGAAACACAGACAAAGAGGGGAAAAAACTGAGGTAGATCAAACAGTTTAAGTGTACTTGTGTACATTTAACGCTTATACTAGTATGTAATTAAGAGAGTAAAATAATGTACTCCTGTAATAAGTCCATGTAGGTGTGGATTTCCCCCGTGCAACGACTAATATGATTTGTAACAAGTAGAGTCCAGGTAGGTTAGGTAGGTGATGTTTCCATGCAATGATTAATATGGCTTAAAACAAGTAGAGTCCAGGTAGGTGATGTTTCCATGCAACGACTCATATAATTTAAAACAAGTAGAGTCCATGTAGGTGTGACATTTTCCCCCTGCAACGACTAGTATGATTTGTATCAAGTAGAGTCCAGGTAGGTGTGACATTTTCCCCCTGCAACGACTAGTATGGTTTAAAACAAGTAGAGTCCAGGTAGGTTAGGTAGGTGATGTATCCGTGCAACGACTAACATGATTTACAGCAAGCAGAGTATTGTTACATGCACGCAAAATGGATCGTTTCCCATCGCCAATGGAAAGCGCGTCGTACCATACAAGTGTGTACCGACCACCGAAATTGATTGAACACACACACACACCTGGCTGGGCTCGTAAAAGCGGAAGAGCAACCTCAGTATTGTGCTCTTCCCTCCGCCACTGCCACCCACAAGCGCACAGCTGGTACCTGTAAGAGAGTGTAAAAGAGAGGAGAAGAATTCGAACACCTTTTAATGGCATGCGTGTCCTTCAAGGAAGTTTTGATCCTGGCAAATGGAAATGAA
>Ga0307942_1003245_pt1:0-5000 | contig 13184 bp, 11 predicted proteins | sample OrgLakmetagen175_FD_201846 | JGI IMG/M metagenome (GOLD analysis project Ga0307942, IMG submission 201846) | Saline water microbial communities from Organic Lake, Antarctica - #175 | ecosystem: Environmental > Aquatic > Non-marine Saline and Alkaline > Saline | place: Antarctica: Organic...
GTGTGTGTGTGTGCGTGTGCGTGTGCGCGCGCATTTGCGCTCGTGTGCGCTCGCGCTGCAAATGGGCTCACCAGTCCTGCTGCAGGACATTGAGGTGAGAGGGTGTTGGGTCTCTTGTGTGTGCATGCATGTGTGTGTGTGTGTGCGTGTGCGTGCGCGCGCATTTGCGCTCGTGTGCGCTCGCGCTGCAAATGGGCTCACCAGTCCTGCTGCAGGACATTGAGGTGAGAGGGTGTTGGGTCTCTTGTGTGTGCATGCATGCATGTGTGTGTGCGTGTGCGCGCGCATTTGCGCTCGTGTGCGCTCGCGCTGCAAATGGGCTCACCAGTCCTGCTGCAGGACATCGAGGTGAGAGGGTGTTGGGTCCCCTGTGTGGATGTGTGTGTGTGCACTCGTGTGTGTGCGTGTGTGTGCGCTCGTGTGTGTGTGTGTGTGTGTGTGTGCGTGTGTGTGTGTGCTTTAAGAGTGCTGTATAGGACATTGGGTCTTGCATGATGGCATGTGTTGTGTGTTGTCTAGAAAGCTCTGGGTCTTGTGTGATGGCATGTGTGATGTTTTAAGCGTCATCTAAGATTGCTTTGCTCCTTGTTCCTTACGTGCATTTGCAAGAGGAGATTGACCGAGTGCAAGATTAAGCTCAAACACGTGCCCTTGTTTGTTAACGCTCCTTTATTACTTATGTGCTACGTGCATTTGATTAAGTGCACGGTGAAGCTTGAAAACGTGCCCTTGTTTGCATACGCTCCTTGTTCCTTACGTGCATTTGCAGGAGGAGATTGACCGAGTGCAAGATTAAGCTCAAACACGTGCCCTTGTTTGTTAACGCTCCTTTATTACTTATGTGCTACGTGCATTTGATTAAGTGCACGGTGAAGCTTGAAAACGTGCCCTTGTTTGCATACGCTCCTTGTTCCTTACGTGCATTTGCAGGAGGAGATTGATTGAGTGCGTGAATAAGTTCAAACACGTGCCCTTGTTTGTAAACGCTCCTTAATTACTTACGAGCTACGTGCATTTGATCCTCTTTTACTTACGTGCTTCGTGCACGATGAAGCTTGAAAATTGCCCCTGTTTGCATACGCTCCTTGGTACTTACGTGCATCTGCAGGAGGAGATTGACCCCATCTTGGAGCCCGTCTTGTCCAAGTCCTTTGTGAAGCGAGGGAACTCCGCTGTGATTAAATTGGGAGACAAAGAGGTGCGTTTTCAGTGAGCCCAGTTGTCCTAGTCGGTTGAGTTGAGTGGTTTGTCGTCTGTGGGAAGCGAAGGAACTCCGCTGTGATCAAATTGGGGGACAAAGAGGTGCGTTTTCAGCGAGCCCAGTTGTCCTAGTCGGTTGAGTTGAGTGGTTTGTCGTCTGTGGGAAGCAAAGGAACTCCGCTGTGATCAAACTGGGGGACAAAGAGGTGAGTTGTAAGGTCACCATTGTTTTGCTAAGATTTAACGCTTGGTGTCTGAGTGGATGTGCTTTGGGGGGCATCTTTAGCTTCAGATCCTTCTCCGCCATGTGAATGTCGCCTATGCTTTCAACTGAAGCTGCACACCAGCATTCTTATTCACATTCACACACTCACACACACACACACACACACACACACACACACACACACACACACACACACACACATACGCACACACATACACACACACTCACACACACGCAACACGCACACACATACATACACAGGCACGTATACGCAGACATACACATACACAAAGACAAAAATGCATACATAGACGCATACACTCGCAAATGCACAGACACATACGCACAAACACACAACATGCATGCACAGGCGCGCACACACTCACATGCACGCACGAATACACACACAAACAAACATGCACACACAGGTTGACTACAGCTTCAACTTCAAGCTGTACATCACCACAAAGATCGCCAACCCCCATTACACACCCGAAGTGTCAACGAAGGTGAGAGTCCCTCTGTGGCCACATTTCTGAGCAGGAGGTAGCTTTGTCTGTCATGTGTCTACGTGGTTGTGATTGAGTGCGACTGCTTCAAGAAAGTGAAACCCAGGGACGCACTCACAAACACGCACCTTCCGTGGCCACATCTTTGAGCTGTAGGTAGCTATATGCGTCATGTGTAGGGTTGGCCAGAACCATTTATATATACGGTTTATTTACGGTCTTTTTGGCAGGGAAATCACCAAATATACGCTCATATACGGTGCATATATACGGTCCTGACCAACTCTAGTCGTGTGTCTGTCTACCTCAGTCAGTTCTGCACTTAAGGGTCAGTTTCGCACTTGAGCGTGGCTGCTTTCTTTGTTTTTTAGAAAGTGAGACTCACACGCTCGCACATACACACGCATACACTCATACACACTCACAAACAAATGCACACACACAGGTGCGGGTGATCAACTTTCCGGTCGAGGAGCAGAGCTTGGAGGAATACCCTTGCACACATGCTCAAACACACACATGCATACACATACACACACATACACACACACACATACACACACAGATGATGGTGACCAACTTTGCGGTCGAGGAGCAGGCTTAGAGGTATACCCATGCACACACACACACACACACACACATACACACACACAGGTGACGGTGACCAACTTTGCGGTCGAGGAGCAGAGCTTGGAGGAATACCCATGCACACATGCTCAAACACACACACACATACACACACAGGTGATGGTGACCAACTTTGCGGTCGAGGAGCAGAGCTTGGAGGAATACCCATGCACACATGCTCAAACACACACACACACATACACACACACAGGTGATGGTGACCAACTTTGCGGTCGAGGAGCAGAGCTTGGAGGAATACTTATGCACACATGCTCAAACACACACACACACACACACACACACACACACATGCACATACAGGTGATGGTGACCAACTTTGCGGTCAAGGAGCAGGCTTAGAGGTATACACATGCACACATGCTCAAACACACACACACACACGCATACATACATACACACACAGGTGATGGTGACCAACTTTGCGGTCAAGGAGCAGGCTTAGAGGTATACACATGCACACATGCTCAAACACACACACACACACACACACATACATACATACACACACAGGTGATGGTGACCAACTTTGCGGTCAAGGAGCAGGGCTTGGAGGCGCAGCTGCTGGCCACGGTGGTCAAGCACGAGCGTGCGGACCTGGACAAGCAAAAGAATGACCTGGTGGTCAAAGTATCGGCAGGCAAAAACACACAGGTGTGTGTGTGTGCGTGTGTGTGCGTGTGTGTGTGGTTGTCAAAGTATTTGCAGGCAAAAAACCACAGGTGTGTGTGCATGTGTGTGCGTGTGCGCGTGTGTGGTCAAAGTATCAGCAGGCCAAAACACACAGGTGTGTGTGAGTGTGTGTGGTTGTCAAGTATTGGCAAACAAAAACGCACACTTGTGTGTTTGTGAGTGGTTGTGGGTGTGAATATCAATCCTGATTTCATAATCCTGACTGGTTACTTGCAGGGTTGGCCAGTATTAAGTGTCTATACAGTGCTTACAGGGTAATTCTTGCAGGGATTCCTTCAAATATACAGTCATATATTGCGTACACATACAGTTATATTCCGGCTCGGCTCCACCGAATGTAGGAGGGGAATTTACACAAGGCCAACCATCCAGGCAGAAAGACACTGCCCAAGAAACTGAGCAGAGAAAGCTGCCTGAAAAAACTGAAACACTGAACTTGCTTACATGAAAGTTAGCAGGCTGGGTCGTTGACACCCATACCTGCCATCAAAGTCAGCAAGAAGCGAAAGTCGAGAAGAAAAGGGAAAAACTAAACCTAAGCGCTGACTAAAGGCCAGGTGTAAAAAGATGGTTCCTACAGCGCAAGCTGTGGCAAGACAGTTCCAACTGACTTTCGGTTGCACTCGCCTCCAAGAACGTGAGTACTTCTGCAGCAGGCTGCAGAGTAATCTGCAGTTCTAGCCAACCCAAGTCATTTGTCCACTTGCTCATAGGCAAAGTGTCACTTTCATGCAAGGGTCAACCGCCCACATGCGCGCTCAAAAAATGATTTGGGAATGTTCATACATTTAGTTACGCTACACGTGCACATTCCCCCTAAACACACACACACAAACACACACACACACACACTCACACACACACACACGCACACACAAATATATACTCACAGGCTGAGCTTGAGGACACCATCCTGGCCCTACTGTCCAGTGCCACTGGCTCGCTGCTGGACAACATCACCCTCATCAACACGCTGGATGCATCCAAGACCACCTGGGAAGAGGTGTGTGTGTGTGCAAATGTGCGAGTGTAATTGACAACATTACCCTCATCAACACGCTGGATGCATCCAAGACCACCTGGGAAGAGGTGTGTGTGTGCGCAAATGTGCGAGTGTAATTGACATCACCCTCATCAACACGCTGGATGCATCCAAGACCACCTGGGAAGAGGTGTGTGTATGTGTATGTGTGTGATTGCAAGTGTGTGAGTGTATACGTGTGTGTATGTGTGAGTGTGAGTCTAAGATAGTCGGTGCGCTGATTTCAAAAACTGATGCAAGTGCACTTGCTCCATTTGAACACACACACACAGTCACATTTACACACACAGTCATACACACAGTCACACACACAATCACACACACAGTCACCCTCAATTGCGCTACTGCATATGCAGCCCTACATTAGTAATGCAACTTACACCAAGTGTGCTCCCCCCCGATTTCGTTTCCTTTTCCAGGTGAACCAATCCCTCAAAGTGGCAGAAGAGACAGCGCGCAAGATCGAAGCCGCCTCCCAAGCCTACCGCCCGTGCTCGGTAAGCAGAAGGCAAGGCGAGCCTTGCCCATGCTTGTGTGCGTGCGTCAGCGATGCACTTTGTATAGCTTGCCCATTCATGTGTTAATGCGCCAGCAATGCTGTTTGTGTGGCTGCCCCTCTTTAGAGATGAAGGCCGCCCCTCTTTAGAGAAGGCCTCCCCTCTTTAGAGAATGAAGGCTGCCCCTC
>Ga0307942_1003245_pt1:10000-13184 | contig 13184 bp, 11 predicted proteins | sample OrgLakmetagen175_FD_201846 | JGI IMG/M metagenome (GOLD analysis project Ga0307942, IMG submission 201846) | Saline water microbial communities from Organic Lake, Antarctica - #175 | ecosystem: Environmental > Aquatic > Non-marine Saline and Alkaline > Saline | place: Antarctica...
TATACGGTGCATATGTACGCCTATTTGGTTCTGGACAACCTTACATGTGCGTGGGAATTTTTCTGCTGAGAGAACCGTGTGCACACTGAACAAGCAAACACACACATGACATTTTGGCCAACCCTTCTTACATACAACAATCCGCTGCAATCAGTACCTCTTCATCATATGGTGCATGCAGACTCATCGCCCTCCGCACCCCACTTTTTGCGCTGTCCCCTGCTTTCTTACACACCACAATCCACTGCAATTAGCGCCATTCTCATCCATCAAATGGCACGAGCAGACTCATCGCCCTCCGCGCCCCACTTTTTGTGCTGTCTTCTGCTTTGCTTACATACCACAATCCACTGCAATCAGTGCCTTTTTCACCCATTATATGGCACGTGCAGCCTCATCGCCCTCCACACCCCACTTTTTGTGCTGTCTCCTGCTTTGGTTACACACCACAATCCGCCGTAATCAGTACCTCTTTCATACTTCGTTTGGTGCGTGCAGACTCATCACCCTCTGTGCCCCTTATCTTTGTGCTATCCCCCGGTGTGGATCCTACTGATAACCTACGAAAGCTGGCCCAGGTAAATGGGCACACTGATTTGGACACGCACTCACGCACAAGTGTACTTCAACGCTATATAATCTACGCAAGCTGGCCCAGGTAAATGGGTGAGTTGATAAGCAGGGACAGGCGCTTTTGTGTACGCACGCACTTAATTACAAGCATACTTCAACACAATATAATCTACGCAAGCTGGCTCAGGTAAATGGGCACGTCGACCAGCAGGGACAGGCTCGTATCTCATGAGTATAAACACACACACTCAATACAAGCATACTTCAACACAATATAACCTGTGCAAGCTGGTTTGGACACACACTCACGCACAAGTGTACTTTAACACAATATAATCTACGCAAGCTGGCCCAGGCAAATGGGCAAGTCGACAAGCAGGGACAGGCGCATTTGTATGCATTGTACACGCACCCACACACACACACACACACACACACACACACACACACACACACACACACACACACACACACACACACACACACACACACACACGTGTTGCAAGAGCAAACTAAGTGTGCAGCTAATATTTGTATGTGTGCATGCGTGTCTCTTACACATCGCAATGTGTGTGTCAGTTATGCAGTTGTACGTGTGTGTGTGCGTGTGTGTGTGAGTGTGTGTGTAACTCTGTTGCCCTGCATTTACGAGTGTGAGGTTGTGAGTGTTTGTTCTTGTTATGCTGCTCAAACATGTGTGTGTGTGTGTGCCCTGTGCAGGAGCGTGGGATGTCCAACAACTTTTTCAGCGTGGCATTGGGTCAAGGACAAGCACAGCTCGCCACCAGGTAAGAGATGTGTGTGTGTGTGTGCGCGTGTGTGTGTGTGCATTCGAACATGAGTATGTGTGTGAGAACATGAGTAAGTGTTTGTGCAGAACATGAGAACGTGAGTGTGTGTGTGAGAACATGAGAACGTGAGTGTGTAGAACATGAGAACGTTAGTGTGTGTGTGAGAACATGAGAACGTGAGTGTGTAGAACATGAGGACGTGAGTGTGTAGAACATGAGTTCGTGAGTGTGTAGAACATGAGAACGTGCTTGTGTAGAACATGAGAACGTGCGTGTGTAGAACATGAGAACATGAGTGTGTGTGAATTAGAGTGTGTGTGTGTGTGAATATGAGTGCAAAGTGGACATGGACATCCATAAGTGGTTGTGTCATATGCCAGTGCTGGCGCACAGCTTGTTTCCAATTGTTGGAAGAAGGATGTAATTGTCCATTCGATCTGATACGGTTTGGTTGCCTAGCTTTGGTTTTTAGTTGTCTAGGTTCGGTTTTGGTTGTCTCGACTAAAGTAATCGTGACGTTGTGACGCTAATGCTGATTGATCAACAGTCAGAAATTTGCACATGAGCCAATACAGTCTTGAGCCGACACGGCTAGGCTGTCTAGGTTTGGTCTTGGTTTTCTAGATAAAACCTAGGCATGGTTGTCTAGACGAAAGTGATTGTGCTGCTAATGTTGACCGACCAACAGTCAGACTGTCCGCATGAGCCGGCACGGTTAGGTTGTCTAGGTTTGGTGTTGGGTGTCTAGACTAACGTAATTGTGAATTGTGATGCTACTTGCACGTGAACACTGCCAGCTTAAAGTGAGAGCCTTCAGGATGATGCAGGATGGCTGTACACACTCTCACGCAGATACGCACACACACATATATGTGCTAACACACACATACATATTTGAAATACACACACATGTTTGATTACACACACATACATGTTTAAACACACATACACACTCACACACATACATGTTCAAAGCACACGTACGCAATCACACACATACATGTTCAAAGCGCACACACATACACACGCACACACACATGCACACCTGTTCACACACACACACACACACACAGGCTAATTGAGGACGGCATGCGTGAGGGCAACTGGGTGTTCTTGGCCAACTGCCATTTGATGACAAGCTGGCTGCCAACCTTGGACAAAATCATCGAGGGCCTGGAAGGACACTCACCGCATGACAATTTCAGGCAAGTGTTTTTTGCGTTTGTATGGTGCGCTATGCGCGATGCGCGTCTTTTTCGCTGCTGACCTTGGACAAAAGCATTCAGGGCCTTGAAGGGCGCTCGCCGCGTGATCATTTCAGGCAAGAGTTGCATGCGTGGGTGTGTACTGAACGTTTTGCATTGTTCTCGCACATGTGTGTGCATACACTCGCACACACACGCGCGCACGAGCACACACACACACACACACACAAACACACACAAGTACACACACACACAAGTACACACACACACAGGTACACACACACACACACACACACACACACACACACACGCACACACACAAGAACACACAAACAAGAACACACACAGCTCACACACACAAGTACACACACAGCACACACACACACACAACACGCGCACTCGCAGGCTGTGGCTGTCCTCCAACCCCTCCCCCTCCTTCCCCATTTCCATCCTGCAACGGGGCCTCAAAATGACCACGGAGCCCCCCAAGGGCCTTCGAGCCAACCTGCTCCGTCTGTACAACACACTCACGGATGAGGGCTACGCGCAGTGCAAGGCGGCGACCAAGTACCAGAAGCTGGTGTTCGCGCTGTCCTACTTCCACAGGTGTGAGGG
>Ga0307942_1003246_pt1 | contig 13183 bp, 16 predicted proteins | sample OrgLakmetagen175_FD_201846 | JGI IMG/M metagenome (GOLD analysis project Ga0307942, IMG submission 201846) | Saline water microbial communities from Organic Lake, Antarctica - #175 | ecosystem: Environmental > Aquatic > Non-marine Saline and Alkaline > Saline | place: Antarctica: Organic Lake...
TACACAATGTAGTTATGGAGATAAATGACATCCTCACCTGTTGCCTTCACGGCTAACGCTCACGATCTTTATGCAGAAATCATCCTGGACGCGCTGGACCTGGAGGACATGTGTGTGTGTGTGTGTGATCTTACGTTACCACGCGCTAAGTGGGCATCATAGCATTGAAGGTAACAAGATTACAGTCTGCCCTCTGTTAGCAACCAAATTTGCTCCGATATATATGCCTGTAGGAACTAGAAATCAAGCTTTTATAATATAGCAGCAGAGAATTTCACTTTCTAGTCAGTGTTCTAGTCTAAGAAAACTTCCTTGCTGCAAGCCACGTAGCATGCATTGACACTCTAAAAGTACGAGGCCAGCATCAGGCTCGTCTACATCCCTTGCCTGCCGGCCAGCCTTGAAAGCGCCGATTGGTAAAAGTTTTGTCTGAGCAAGAGCGAAACTCTGTACTGCCTGTCTTTCCAATGCAGCAGAGTAAACAAATCAGGGTAGTTTTACTAATTAGTTTTTCAGGCACCCCCAGCAATCGGGCACAAAAAGTGCAAAAGGTGCAAAAGTGCGCCCGCTCGGTGTCGAACCAAGGACCTCAAGATCTTCAGTCTTGCGCTCTCCCGCTGAGCTACGAGCGCTTTTTGGAGAAGCTGATGACAAGTTGCTATTTACAAAAAATATAAAACGTTGCGAGTAAATGCTCGGAGGCTTGCTACCCTGCTAGTTTTCCATGCCATGAAACCCTGCGAGCCACAATTCTCTGAAAAGGCACACGGCCTCTTGTATTTGTCCTCCTACTGTAACTTTGCCGCTACTGGCTCGTTTGCAGGTAACACACATCCCATCTGCCTATTAAGCACCACTCTCTACAGACGGGCAGCGCTACCCCGTGCAGTACCCCACAGGCATACAACGTAACAGACCAAGCCGGCCCGACATCTGTCTGATTCAGTCTGTGTTAATGTCAGTCTTAAATCATTGTTACAGAAGTAGACACCCATCAAATCAACACAGAAACCCCCACTCTCCCTCTGACCTCCTCTTCACAGGGCAACACAAAGCTTTCTATACTATCGGTACTTACCAGCCTACTTCCTCTCGTGCAGTAAGGTGAGCAATAGGTAGGTATTCTGATTTAAGGGAGCGCAATGCACTATGCAGATGTCAGCAAGGACAGGCCTTGCACTTGGAACAGCTTGCGCTTGTTTGCACCTCAAGGATAGGCAGTAGGGGCCAAGTGCAAGGCCTGTCCTGTTTGCCTTTAGACCAGCTTTGCAGTGGCTTATGGGCAAGAGCACTACCGGGAGCGTATGCAACCTGCGTACACTCCGTTGCCACGGCCTTCATGCATAAGATGTTCTCTTAACATTGGCAGGGCCTTATTTCAGCTTGGCCCCTACGCTACCCATGCGTGGAGCCTCTTGCATCAGACTTAATTGTGCCCTTGAACAGTACCTTCCTCTTGTTTTCTGTGCTTGTCAGTCCTTGCCACTGTATGTTTTGCAACGTGTGTGTATTGGTTGCATTGGGCAGGCAATACGCCACCAGTTCACACAAGATGCCAAACATTCAGTGGCAGAAGTACTCGGCCAATTGGTCTCTGCTGCTGGCATTGCAACTCCGCACAGCCCGCGCGGGCCTGGCATCTTCTTGATTTCATACAATATATTAACGACAACATTATATCTAAATCTGCCAGCCAAAGGAATCTTTTTGGCATCTCTGCCAGATTCCTTCCCAGTTTTTAGGTTGTACACAAGGAATATTCGGGAAACAACCGAGGACCACCCAAGAGCACAAGCAGCACTCGCCAGGAGCGCGCAGTGACAGGTCGGAGGAGGAATGGAAGTTCCCAATTACTCGGAGTTCAGCGGTGTCGACTCCTGGACAGGTGCGCTGCGGATCTATCTGTGGCGGCACAGTCGCACCCACATACCCACACACACATACAGCAGCAGCAGCACTCATTGCAGTAGTGCAGCAAGCTTGTGCGTGAGGGCCATTTGCAAATGTGAGGGCTGACTGAGCGCGCTGCTTCACAAGAGTGTGTCGACGATTGACAGCGCCAGTAAGCTCTGGTCGAAAGAGGCATTCTTCACTGCTGATTGAAGAGCATGCTTGACAGCGCCAGTAAGCTATAGTCAGGACCATTGGCATGCACACATGTCTCATACTGGGGTGTGAGATCTTCTTTAATGTGTAGGGATGGCCAGAACCATATATGTACACCGTATTTGACTGTCTATTTGATGGTTTCTTGCCAAAACACGGTGTGTATATGCAGTTCTGGCCAACCCTATAAATATGCAAGCAGAGCAGTGAGGTGACGCTGATCAAGAGCGAGCAGCGGCACTCCTGTCTGCAGAGCTGCCTGTAATTACAACCCCCCTACATCCCTAAGCTTGCATCAAGTGTTCCTGCTCGCTGCATGGCCATTGAAGTGAGGTCAGTCAGTGCAGGACACAAGGGCCAGCAAGGCCTCCTTCCTTGCATCTTTGACAGGCCCATCACAGGCAGGCACACACAGACACAGACAAACACAAACGCACAAGCGCGTGCATCAGTGTGGACACTCACCACCACCACGTGGTCGTGAGCCTTGACCAAGCGCAAGTGAGCCGCGTGTCTCACAGCATCTTCTAACAGCGTCTCCCCAGCGGCAGGGGTGGCAAGGAAGGGGAGCAGGCCACGGTTCACCATGCACTGCCGGGTGTAACTCCTGAAAAGGTGGGGGGTCAACAAGTGTGTGAATATGGCTTGTGTATTTGTGTGTGTATGTGTGTACATGTGTGATGGGTGTTTGTGTAGGCGCACATCATTAGCAGCATATAGTTGTGGACGATTAACTTCCACTCTTTCTCAGCAGCCTTCTGTGCTTCCATGATCATACATATTGAGATGCATTAAGCACATCATCAAATTTTATCTCAGGGTTTGTCAGCTGTCTCAGTTTCCAGGCTGTAGCTCAAAGGACCCAGACAGCTGACGGACCCCGGTAGATCATCTTTGACAGGAAATACTGTCAGATGGTGCTCAGGGCCAAGCAACGCGAAACACTCTGCTCTCAAAATGCCTACAAACTTTGGGCCAAGCAACGTGAAACACTCTGCTCCCAACATGCCTACATACTTCTGTGCTAACAGCTCGTTGCAGCTAGTAGGGCACTGTCAAGCCTTTGCATTCCAATTAACACCGGACAGCAGGCAGATAACAACACACACAGAGACACATATAAACATGTGCACGCATCCACATATGCACACCCACGCGCACACATGCGCACACCCACGTGCACACATCCACGTGCACAACACACACCTCCCCTCCAGCTTCCACTTGAGCTTATTGCTGGTAAGGTGTGGCACCACAAGTGTGAGGATAGGCATGGGGGGGCGGTACTTGGCCACGAGCTCTGCTGTTTGTCCTGTGTGGGTGTAGACTACGATCAGGCTGGCGTTGACCTGCATTTGGACATGTGCGCATGTGCACACAGGTGTACATATGAGGAAGGGGGCACAAGGAACAAGAGTGTGCCCTGTAGGAGTGAAGGAGTCACTAGCAACAAAAATTGTGGATTTGTGCTGAAGAGTGGGACGCACGTTAACTGCACCACCTGCGTGGGTGGCAGTTGGCCTGTGCAAACAAAGGTACAAAACACACGCACACCCACACACGCACCTTGTCAGCGGCTCTGACTGCACTGGAGGCAATGGACTCGAGCTTTGACAGGTAGGGTGTGCCACGCACCACCAGCGACCCAGAGGTGGTGCTGCACAGACGATGCAACATACCGCAAGTCAGTGGCATTCATATGAAAATAGCGTCATCTGTAGGGTGCGAGGCGCCCCCATAATATGATGATTATCATATTATGCGGGTTATAGCGCATTATATAATATTTTCCGCATTATATTATATTTTTGAACTGCGTTCAGCGCGCTGCAGACGCCTGTTTAACAAATGACAGGGAAACCATTTGGGATAGAACGGGGCCCAGATGGCAAGTATCAATACAAGCTCCTAGGGACCGCTGCTACACCCTGCTGGAGCTCAAGCGAGTAACTGGAATTAGAAGCAGAAAGACCATTGCAGGCTATGATGCAGTCATCACCGACCAGGAACATCAGCCTTGTGCCCTGAAGTGCCAGCGTCGCAAACACCTCATAAGCCCTTGCAACTCATCCCAGTCAATTGAGCAGCATGATGGGCGGTGCACAGGCCCTGCTCAGCCTGAAGAGGAGCTGATGGAGGAGGAGGAACCTGAGGGAGCAGGTGGGCCCCCCCAAGAGTGCAAGGCACGGCAGCTCCCTCTTGCCCCTACATCCCAACATCCAAGCAGCAGCAGGACTGCCACAAGGAGATCATGCGCTTTGTCATTGATGCTGAGCTCCCATTCAAGAAGCTGGACAACCCCCGAAGGGCCAGCAGGAGTCAGCTGGGGTGCAGCTTGAAATGGCGGCCTTGGGTTAAATTTGAGCAGCAGTCACACCAGCCGTCTCATTTTTTAATTTGTTTGGCAGCCTTAGACAATGGTCAACCAGCAACTTTAACAGGTTATTTGAAACAACTAAGCAACAGACCCAAGTAACAAAATCCTATTTACTGCTGGCTTTTCCTTCCTCATTTGATAACTTTCTCACTGCTGGCGTTTCCTTATTCACTTGACAACTTTCTTCCAACCAATTTATGCAGGGTTCTCACCAATCAACTCCTTGGGTCCCAAAACCCCAGAGTGCACAGTTTGAAATAAATTCTTGAAGTTTCTGAGTATTATATAATATGATAATATCATATGATATCATATGATATGGGGGAAAAATCATAATATGCCTCGCACCCTAGTCATCTGCATTTGTCAATCATGCATCACCTGTGCTCACCAACGTCCATGTCAAGATTGACTTGCAGGCGAATGGAGCCAGTAGCACCGTAGCTGTCAAGACGTTACATAACTGACTGCTTGGGGGCGTACTGGCACGACCACCACCCAAACATAGTGCATCATTAAAAATGCAACACACGGCAAGTCAGTCACGTACTCAGGCACTAGCTCGAGTCAGGAGCCACAAACAGCTGACTAGACGTCACAAAACTGGCTGCTTAAGCTTTTGTAAGGTTGGTCAGAGCCATATATATATATATATATACGGTGTATATACGGTATTTCTTGCAGGGAGCCCATCAATATACGGTCATGTACGGCATATTTTACGGTTCTGGCCAACTTTTAAGGTTTGGAGCGTTTGCCATACCCTGTGACGCACGACCCACCCCCAGGGGTATTGCCGCAAGTGCGGGTGACCGTACGGTGCACCTATTCATTCAAAAGTATGCACAGGTAAGGTTGTTGGATTGAGCCACGTAAAACAGTGGCACTGACGGCTTTAGTCGTCAGGTCTTTGCTTTCCGGCCAGCTGTTCACATTCAGCGTCAGTACTAGCACGTGGAGGGTTGGCCAAAACCATACCTACAGGGGAACTAGTACAGTACCTCTGCAGGGAAGCCATAATATATACAGCCATGTGTATTGAAACACAGGGTCGTGTGTGTGTGCGTGTGTGTGTGTGTATTGAAGCATGTAATGAAGCGCGGGGGCGTGTATACTGAAATATACGGTCATGTGCCTTGAAACACGAGTCATGTGTATACTGAAATATACGGTCAGTGAGTATTGAAATAAACGGTCATGTGCATTAAAGCACACAGTTGTACGCATTTAAAAATTTATGGTCAGTGTTTGTAAGTATTCGGCTCTGACCAATCTTAAGCACGTGTGTGTATGTGTGTATGTGTGTGTGTGAGTATGCGTATGTGTGAGCCCCTTTTCCACCGCCACCCACCTGTGCAGCGACAGGCCCTTGTCGTTGCTGCCTGGCAAGGGAAGCAGCTGTGCAGCTAGGGCTTCTCTGTTGGTGGACCGTAACTGGGCTTGCATGTCCATCACTTCCAGGTCTGCACTAGAGGCCGCCTGGGGATCAAGGAAAGGCACGTGTGTTTGTGTGTGTGTGTGTGTGAGCGTGTGTGAGTGAGTGACAGTGTGGAAGAAGCATGTCTATGTCAACGCTTGCCCACGTGTACATGTCAATTACTTGACGCGTGCAGCAGGCTAGGTTTGCATGACAACTCACACGCCATTTTCATTCAAAAACATTATATAATATTTTGTTCTTGCTTAGGAAAGCAAGGCTCAAGAGGAGTTGAGTCAGATACATAAGAGAGGCAATGCATTCAATGTTTGAAAAAAAAATTACATTGACGTGCATGTCAAATTTCCTCTCTCATCTTGGTTTCCTTCTATCCCCATTCCCTTTCTGTCCCACCCCCAGGCCTCCCCCTACCCATACACCCCCCACACACATACCAGTCCACGTACACACACCTTGTCCTGTAATGTTCGCCGTGAGTCGTTGGTAGACAAAGCCTCAAAAGCAGCCTCCATCAAGTACTGCAACATGTGGTCGTCGGAAAGGCTGTGAAAACAAAATTGCATCAACAGGTGCGCCGCGAAAACTTCATTGCGTTACATCTGATTTGCATATAGCGCTGGATTGACCTGACTACAAGCGCTTGTTTCCAACAAAATGGCTGTCTGCTTGCTGGAATTGGGCACCATCTTTGGTCCATCTGGAGCAAACAGGAAAAGCGATATTTTGGTGGGTCCAGGCGTATGAGCCCAGGGTTTGCAAGCTTTCAAGTTTAATAGTCTTTGGAAAGTATCAATAATATACCTAGGGTTGGCCAGAACCGTATAAGTATACATAAGCCGTATATATACGTACCGTATATATACGAATGTATAAATGATTTTTCTCCGTTTCCGTATTCGTATGACCACAATTGAATTTTAGCCGGCGTACGTGTAAAACTATAAGCAAGCACACGCACACGCATGTTTGCACACAATTAGGCATGCACACACACACGCACACGTAAGCATGCACACGCATGTGTGCATGCACGCGCGCAAATGCACGCGCAAATGCACACGTACACGCACGTGCAAGCACTACACATGTACGCACACGCACATCTACACGTGAGCATGCACGAAACCCAGCACGCGTGCAAATACACACGCACGCACTACACGCATGCATGCATGTACCTTTTTGGGGCGGAGCCCCCCAGGGCGTAGTCCCCCTATAGTTTATGCAGGTTGCTGAGTCACCACGCTGCAATTATTAAGCTTTGAGCTTTGTAGGCCGTCCCAGGACACATCGAAAGCACCATCTGAAAGCTAATTTCAAGCACATTCCAGAGGTGCCCTCAGCTCCACCCTTGGTGAATTTTAGCCGGCGTATATATACGTTTTTTCCGTATAAATACGTATATATACAGTCTGAATGAGTGGTCGAAAAGTGACCTTCCACCAGTGGCCTTCGAGACCACAAAACTTTGAAGCCCTGCATCCGGGCAATATTTAATAATTGTTTTTGTGGTTTTGAAGCCGTGTCCCGTGGAAGGGAATTCGTTATGGTCCAACAGCAGCCAGCGGTTTGACAGCAAGGGGTTAAGAAGCAGCAGCACCAGGAGCACCAGAGTTTTGAGTATGAGCAGTGCATGCAAGCCAACCCCACTGAAGGTTTTCAGGGCGGAGATGATGCAGGAACAGGAACGACACACGCACACTCTTCACGCATATGTGCATGCACCCACCCCCGCATGCGCGCACATCTGCATTCACGCACCCTGCACAAACCTGTGTGCACAGATGCACACACAAAAACACACGTACGTGCGAAAAGGTACATGCACGCGCATTTACACATGTACGCACACGCACACATACGTGCATGCATGTACAAACCTCAGCACGCACGCAAATGTATACGCACATGCACGCACCCACGCATACATACAACCCTAAGCGCACACGTATATTCGCATGCATACAACCATAAGCAAGTACATGCACACGTATTTGTGCACACGTAAGCATGCACACGCAAACACACACACGGAAGCATGCACACGCACACGTAAGCATGCGCACGCGCACGTGTGCATGCACGCGCGCATGCATACAATCATAAGATCATAAGCAAGCATGCGTACATGCATGTTTGCGCAAACGTAAGCATGCACACGCACACGCACACGTAAGCATGCAAACGCACACGCACAAGTAAGCATGCACACACACTCGCATACGTAAGCATACACAAACAGGGTAATATGATGGGGTGGGGGAAGAAGAGGGACCTCGTGACAGTGACCGTGTGTGTCTGTGTGTTTTGGCCTCTTTGGGCAAGCATAGCTCCCCAACCCTTTATTATTTGTCACAACTAAATTGGATACACGTATACAGCTTTTCAAGAGCTGCAAAATGACCAGAGGTGGTCGACGGAGGCCTGAAAAAGGGGTACGTTTGAAATGTTTCCAGAGTATGGGTGCCCCAGCTGGCACCTTCTAAGCTTAGCACCCAGACGTAGGAGCTGATGATAACATCTGAACTTGGGAGGTTCCAGTAGGGGCACATATGCCTAATTGCCTGCGGCGTGAACCCCACTTTCACCACCAGTCTGTCATATCTCACCACTAACCTGATTTGTGTCATTTTTATAGAACAGCCTACATGTTAAAAAAGAAAATCATTGCAACAAAAATGGGGCAAAACGGAGCAGTAGTTGGCCAGATACCATTTTGGCCCATTTCCCTTAAAAAAATCAGCAAAAGGGGTGCCAAAAAGGTGGAATTCCAACCTTCAACAAATCTGCTTTTCAAAACCCAGGATGATAAAGGAAGTCCTCCTGTCTTGTTTTGGGATGAAAAGAGGTCCTGCATGGGGCGTGGTGGCCTGTTATGTGGAAACTCAGTGCCAAAGATTGAACTGGAATTTTGTCCAGACCACTGGGGTGGTCCTTTTGGCCCCAAACTTCATGAAACATCTAGTTATGTTATTTAAACACGATTTGCATCGAAAGAGGAACATTTTCAGGACATTTGCTCCGTCGATTACCTCTGCAAAATGACCCCCCTAAAAATTAATTCTATTTTCCCCATATACGGTTTATATGCGGTTTATACGGTTTATATGTATATATATACGATTTATACAGCGTATATATATACGTATACAGAAATCCCATATACGGTCCTGGCCACCCTACATATACCGTACATAAAGTATATTACCGCCCCTAATTATTTCTTTTGGTGGGGGCGGTGACGTATTACTCGTGGAACGGTGGTAAGGTATATATTTATTTTTAGGGGGAGCGGTTCAGGTTTTCAGGGGGGCGGCAGCGAAATTTTTATTGTTGAAGTGACGAGAGGATGCCCCCCCCGCTTTGCCTGCCCCTTCCTCCCCAGACCCCACCTGCCTGCAGCAGGCAAGAGCAGACCGGGCTGGGCGAGAGGCAAAGGAGCGCAAGAACAAACGGCAGCTATGCAGGACTCACAAACCTTTGGTTTGCCCCCACAGGATTGTACAGTTGGCATAGCGTTATGTGGTTATGCAACTAATGAAGCTGACAGGGATGCAAGCATGCTCTCCTGCAGCAGCAGAAATGCGCAGGCGCACAACGTGTACACACTCACGCGCACACACACATACACACACATGCACAGGCGCACACACACACGTGCACACATACGCATACACATACACTCTAGCTATAGCACCCAAGCAGCACGCAAAGCTAGCACACGCATGCAGCGGCATTAGCAGCAGTGACAGCAACAATGGCATGACGGTGGCTTCATTCCCTCCTTGAGTTTGTGGGAGGTGAAGGTGGCCACACACAAACCCCCAGGGCTCCAAAAGCCCCGTTGAGAAAGGGTGGTTGCTGAATGTTACTGTAAAATAAATAATTCTAGGGGGGGGGTGTTGTTTATAAAACTTTTCCCGGGGGGGGGGGGGTGAGTGCGTGCACGCACGCACGGCACAAATGTTCAGGCATATATTTTTGAGTAAAACACTCTGATGTCCAGATCAGAACCTCATACAGACGCCTCCTGTTACATTGGCAGCAGAAAATATAACAACACAGTGCTTTCTGATTGTTAAAGTCCGTGTCCCTCACGCAAACGCCCCATTTTGTAAGGCGCAAAATATGAGAACGCCAATTCCAGCCCACACTCATGATTTATTGAGTTGATTAAGCTGCGCTTTGAAGCACAGGCCACTGCCCCTACAAAGTCATCAATTGCTTACTGAGCTATTCGAGCTGCAGCCACACATAAACACACACAAACACGCATGCACATACACACACGCACACACAAGCTCACCCCCTTAAAGCCTACTCCTGCGCCCACCCACCTCGTAGTGTGAGCTATGGTCAAAAACAGCTTCTGCAGCTCGGCAAATGGAAGCAATGGTGTACACAGACTCTGCGGGGTACTTCCCTGTGACAGTGTGTGAGGAAACATGACGTCAGTACATGGATTGTCTGCAGGTACTTCCCGATAACAGTGTGTGAGGGATCAACGTGTGTGCGTGCATCGGGGTCGCCTGCAAGGTACTTCCCTGGACAGTGTGTGTGGAAACACGACATCAGCAGATGGACAGGGGACCCGCTCTTTCAGAGGGTCTTGGCTGTAAGACCGCAACAACCTGATGTTATTAAAGCTGCCACCTGGCTGTAAGACCGCAATATGCTTGTGGTCCCCTTGCTAAGTTTCCGTTGCTCTGCGTGTTCACACTTCACTTCCGTGAACATCCTGTAGTAGTATACCGTAGGTTCACGATCACTTCGGGACCATACATTTAAAATTTTCGATTTTAATTTGTGAGGGGGTCTGGGGAATTATTTTCGAGTTCGAATCCAGTTCGGGCAGGCTCTGTCGAAGATTAATATTTTTTTTTATTCGAGCCCCCCACTGTTAGCTGATGCTGATGCTGCTACTGTGCTGGCTGCCCATTGGCTGCATGGGAAGAACCACAGCTGAGTGCTTGCATGTGTGAGGGAATCCCTCAATCAGAGAAGCAACCCTCTCTTACCCACTTGCCATCTTCACTATTTCTGTGTGGATGCCCCAAAGCAAGGGCCTGAAGGGACTGTGAGGAGGCTTGTTCTTGGAGCAGCATGCATGGATGCCCACGCCTCTTCACAGCTGCGCCCCTTGCCTTTGCCTTTGCCTCTGCCAGCTCCCTGAGCTGCCTCTCCCTCTGCAGCTTCTCATGGTCTTTCTGCTGAGCAGCCAGCCTCTCAGCTAGTACAGGGACTCCGAAAACGGGTCAGGGGTTTACAACCAGGGCACTCTGGAAGCTCATTTAAACCACCCTCAAAATTAATTAAAATAATTTATTTATCACCTCAAATTTTGTTCGGACAGTGCCCCGAGAATTATTAAAATTTTTCGTTTTTAATAATTATATAATTTCCGAAGTGATCGTGAACCTACGGTATATGCCTTCCCAGTACAGCCTACAGCTTCAAGAGCCCTTCCTATCAGTTTAACTCAAATCACACCCCAGGTGGCACACAGGTCGGACGAGTCTCTTCTTCCTTCATTCATGGCATACCAAACATCACAGAGACCTTGAGACGCAAGGTACGCGTGGCAGCAGCATGGTGCCCACCTTGCACACACCCGTGTGTGCACCTTCAAACACAAGCACACACATACGTGATCTTCCTGCAGCAATAGAGACACACTGCGCACCACATTCCATCCTATACTGCATCCAGCACAAGCAATTATGCTGCAATGCACACACACACACCACTTTAATGACAATTTTGAGACATACACTTGGGGGGTCATATTGCTTCCAAATCCTTATTGGATACAACCTGACCCCCAATCTTCTTCTCTTAATTGTTTGGCAACGAGCGCACATACACAGGCGTTGTATTGCATATTCTGAGATACACACGCACACACACATACACACACGCACCTCGCAGTGTTTCCGCTCCCAGCATAATGCCATCCACTCCATCCAGCACTGCATTGGCTACATCCGTTGCCTCCGCGCGTGTAGGCCTTGGGGTGCTCACCATGGTGTCCACCACACGTGTCAAAATCACAGGCTTGCCCACGAGGTTGCAGGCCTGCGCACGTGCAATGCAGATTGCGGTAACTTATGCACACACAAACTGATTTAAGCACTGTGTTGGGCACAAACGAGGCATTTGCCAAGGACAAGGGCCGTAGCCATCATGAGTGAGGGTGCGCGCTTTCACCCCCCCACACACACCCACACCCACATGCACACACACACACTCACACTCACACTCACACATATACACACAGCCCATTGCGTGAGGCGGCTGACTTGCAGCGCAAGCTGAGGTGCCTGTAGTTGACTGTAGTGTACACTTTGTGGGGGTGCACATCTGGTCCTCCAACACCTGGTGCTGTCTGTTACTGCAAGGAAAAGGGGTGACAACTCCCTCCTCTAGGAGTTTCCCCTGAACTGTACATCATTTCTCCTCGCAATTCTCCTATCAGCTCAGCTACCTATACGCGTCCTTGAATGATGACAATACAACTTAATCCACGATGTTAAGAGAACGCAATTGTTTGTGAATCGCTAAAGCAAAAACCCGTCCTTCTGTTTGTTTAATAACGAGTCTTCTGCTCAATATCGCCGTGTAATAAGACAAAGTTGCTCCTTTTCTGGCATGCAGCGAGCTTGTCCCCCTCTTCCCCAAACATCACCTCGATGACCGTCATTTGCGCTAACCAGTATATGCCCGCAATTGTTTCAAAAAAAGCACACACACACACACACACACACGAACACTGGTCCCTCATTGGCTTATGGTTTCTGAGTAAGCCTTTTTGCAGAGCAACTCGCCTTCCTCCCCCCAAACGCACCTGGATGACCGTCTTCTGCACCAGCGCCATCTTCTCTGGCTCACAGTCCAGACCAAGGTTGCCTCGCGATATGATAATCCCGTCTGCCTCTGTGAGGATGCCCTGGAAGTTAAGCAGCGCCTGCCGCGTCTCAATCTTGGCCAGGATCTTGGTGGTGCTCATGCCCACAGATTGCAAGTACCTGCACGGCGTGGTTGGTGTAAGAGTATTGCAAGTGTGGGTGTGCATGTGGTGGCGGCGGTGGCAGTGTGGCAGTACTTGTTGCGTCCTATCTTGGTAACCTATGGATTGTATCAGAGGGGGCTGACTGGGGAAATGTCCAAATATGTGCCCTTTTTGCACTCTGAATCCAGCCATTTACTGCCCACTCAGCCAACTGACACCATTCTGGCTTTAAATGAAAGCTGATATTTTAAGC
>Ga0307942_1003247_pt1 | contig 13183 bp, 11 predicted proteins | sample OrgLakmetagen175_FD_201846 | JGI IMG/M metagenome (GOLD analysis project Ga0307942, IMG submission 201846) | Saline water microbial communities from Organic Lake, Antarctica - #175 | ecosystem: Environmental > Aquatic > Non-marine Saline and Alkaline > Saline | place: Antarctica: Organic Lake...
TTCTTTCCCGTGCTTGACCTTCATGGACAAGTTTTGCCCTTCTTGCCATCAACCTGGTTGCCCCGCCCCCCTATTTATTCTATTTCTTCCAGCCAGCCTTTCTTGCTTCCTTTTGGTTTGTTTTCGTCCTCATAGTAGGGAGTTTGCTATCTCCCCTTGACCTAGACACGCAAATTAATAAGATACTATCGCGCTTCCTCACACATCTCCTGCACACAGAGCAAATGGTGCAGAGGCTGTGGCAGTCACAGGGTCCTCTGTATCCGGTGCTTATGGGCAAAATTTTCGCCTTGCAATCCTCAGACAAGTCCGCAGCCCAAGGTAAGTTATGTTGCAGAAACTTTCTTAGGATTCACATCGGCCATATGCGTAGGGTATTGATGTTGACCTTGACGACTGATGAGAACCAGTAACTGAGGCTATGTGGGCCTAACAATTCCACTTTACCTACCTCAATGAAAGCTCAAATGTTCTTTTAGCTTCAAGCCGTTAAGCAAGCATTACCACCAGGACCTCACACAGTTTTCCAAATAGATGGCTACTAGTAGTTGCACTGGCTGTCCTGCAGTTTGATGATTGAAGGATGTCACAATCTGTTGTTTATACTGACATGGCTCAGGCTAAACTAATATATTTAAGCAGGCATTGGAAAAACTACTCCACACATTGATTAAGGAAAAGAAAGCGCCACCAGGCACAGAAACTGCTAAAAGTATAAAGATCGCCCATCCTGGCCATTGCCAGCCTCAATATCAGCAACACAGCCAGCACTGAACCTGCCTTGCTACTCCACCAACACAGTCACCCAGAACAGAGCAAGTACAAAGTTGACAAGCAGCCTCGTTTCCTTGATGTAATGAAACCTTTGCCTGTGTTACTTTTATGGGTTCGGCAAGCTTACAGATGACCTTCATGTGTGCTGCGTGCAGAGCCAGGAGCAGGGAGGGGAGGCACAGGGACTGCCTTTGATGTTGCGTCAGTAGCAGGTTCTACCCAGGGAGAGGAGATATGAGATTCAATGTGTGCAGCAGCTTATGGCACATCCACGTTACTTCGCTGACATCCACGTTCCTTTGCTGACATCCACGTTACTTTGCTGAAGATAGGAAGCCTGTTCACAACTTATGAAACATTCTTACGCCTGTTTGTTCACAACTTATAAAACTTTCTTACAAGGTGTGGTTTAACGAGGTTTTTTTAACCATGCGGCGAAGACGGCGGAGAGTAAAAAGTCAAAGAAGAGTATAATCTTAGTGTAATCACATGTACATTGATTCAATCATCGGAAAGAACCTTCTTCAATGTAGAGCTTAGCAATATTCCACACAGTCACGCGAAAGGGAACTATCAGTCAGCAAAAAAGTGTTGAAAGACTGTTGTACCCACTGTTGATCGTGCTGCTATGACAGTAAAGCAAATGATACAGTCTCTTACATTTCTGCATGGTTAATGCTGAAAAACACAGTTGCAAGTACCACCCTGGATTACAACCTGCAACACTCCACTCGTCAAGACCACCACATGAAGGGAAGAAAAAGACTGCCTGCTACTGCTAATGATTTAATTATAGACTCAATTTGCAGGTAAACATGCCAGACGGATTAATACCTGATAAAGATTTTGCCTGCTCATTGCAAGCTCACTCAAAGGTGCACGCTAAACAAAAAGGTTTGCTCTTAGCCATACATTCAACGTGTTAACGACTAGTAGGGTATATAAATTTACCAAGCTCACTCAAGGATGCACGCTAAACAAAAAAGGTATGCTTGTCAGCTGTTCAATTATCACACAGGCAACTCGCAAGGTACACAATTCTGCCAAGTGAGGCCGAACGAATGCACACCATGGACTCTGGGCACACACAAGTCGCATAAAGTATGGTCGTCATTAAAAGACTTGATGAAATGCTTGCATATAAGTTACAAAAAAGGCGGTAAGTATATGAAGAAGATGTGGTTTGCATGCAAGCAATAAAGCAGGTTCTAGCTTGAGTTTTGCTAGGAAATGAATTACTCTAGGGAATTTAAAACAACAAAGCACACTTTTGGTAAACAAGTTTGAAAACTGTATTTAAACAGGAGGATCAACAGCCATTGTGAGAACCTCGTGAAGCTTCAGCGTTTGAGCTGGCAATGTCTGGTGCACTACAAGGATATCAAAACGTGAGAAACCTGGAGAGGGCTTGGCTGAGCGGGTCATTCAGCTGCACTTCTAATCCAGCAACTGGCTGAGAATCAAGCAATGCGCAATAGGCCGAGAGCACTCCATGGTGACGGGCACCTGCACAAGATGCACAAGAGAGGGGAAAACGTGCCAAGTGCGCGTGTGTGTGTACGTGTGTGTGCACGTGTGGTGTGTACTTACTACAGTACTTACAGGGCTGCAGAGGGTGCAGAGTGGGGCTGCTGCTGCAATAGGTCAGGTTGCAGAGGTATAGAAAGGCTTTGCAGAGAAGCTATGCAAGAATCTACTCTAGCTAGCACACACTCGGCCGGGAAGCACCCCATAAAGGTGCAACTCTACGATATAATGCATCAACATATTTACGGTGTCAGGTACACCAGTTCGTTTTTTCATTGACGTGGAGAGTGATTGTCATTGCCTGCGAAGGTGTTCTTCATAATCAAGAAGAACACTGGCAAATGCAGGCAGTGTAACAGAGGAAGGAGGACATGACATCAAACGTTGATAATTCAAACAGACCTTCCGAGCTTTAAGCTTTGGTACCACACAAGTTGTCGCACAGAAAACACGCCCACAACACTGTTAAGGAACGATTGCTGTGCACGTACAAGTGTGATGGTGTGTAGTATGTATTTAGTGAGTGTATGAGTGGATCTAAACCAGGCAGTTAAGATGGTTGACTCCTTTTCCCAGTTTCTCAAGATTGTATTTTCCCTTGAAATATATGTAATGCACCGTGAGGCCCTCCAATCTCCAACAAACACAAAAGCACCATTTATGAGGTGGCGGCTGTCGCACTCCACATACATAGCACATACCTTCTTGTAGCAAATTGAGGTATCTCAGAGATGGCTTGGCTGACCAAGGGTCTCCCAAGAATGACTTTGATGCAGAAAGTGTTTCAGCATTCACCCAATCTCCATTGTACAGCTCACAGTCCACAGGAATGACTTGGTAGCTGCAGACACAGAGAGAGGGGGGGAGAGGGAGGGGGTGTCAGACATCAAGTTTTGTGCATGTTAAAGAATGTTGTTCGTTCAGCTTGTATTCATGCAAGCTGTACTCGGGAGCTTTGCTCGATTTTGTACTCAAATAAGGGATACTATTTATATGAAACGAGGAGTTTGCAGCAAGGTTTTAGCCAGGTTACACCTAAAGTCACACATGATCTTACACTGAACAAGAATGAAGTGAATCCACCTTATTGATCGATCCTCCTTATCGAGTTTCTTTCCTCGTAAACTGCAGCGGCTGGCCTATATCCTGCCGCTCACACCAAGTAAGTTTGCGTCCTACCTTCTTTCCGTCCTTCCTCCCTACTCACCCAACCTGCAAGACTTGGGTGAAAGGCGGCAACACGCCCTCCGACAGCTGCACACGCGCCCAGTCCTCCCTTTTCAAGAGATGCACAACACCATGAACTGTGTGGCCATACACCCAGCGTGCTGCCAGAGCTTTGGATCTTGATTTAATTGACTTCAATCTGGAAGTTGCACGAGGTACATCGCTACTTCTTGGCTCAAGCTCCTGCGACTTGAGTAACACAAGGCCACGTTTGACTTACTGACGTTTTAAAAGCAGCAGAGCGAACACAAACACACACACACATACACACACACACACGCACGCACACACACACACACACACACACACACACACACACACACACACACAAGAGCAAGCGAGTGAGCCGACCACCTTACCAGAGGAATTGGCCGTTCAAAAGGTTCAACGGTTGAGTAGCCTTGACAGTGGAAGCCCATGGTGAAGCTGCATAAGTAGGTTGTGCACGATTAATAAAAAAGGGTGTGTGATCCTGCGGGTTGCGAAAATGGGGTGGAGCACGTGCAAGAAATCATACCCCAAGCCTTACAGAGTTGATTAGGCTACGTATGCCCTGGGGAGCTTGCTCCAAAAAGTGGCTTTCTTTGCCGTTGCTTGAGGATATAAAAGTTTGTAGCGTATTACATCAAAGCTTGATTTTTTTGAGCGCCATCCCCATCCATAAGCCCATCATTATTCTTGGGAGCAAGTGATGATGCTTCATTACCCCCTGCACCAGGATGCATGTATCGTGTCGTAAACCTGTGGGTTGCATTGAGCGCCTAAGAACAAGAGGCATCCAAGCTTTGCAGCGCTACATTAATTGCAACAGAGAAATACACTTGCGTAAATCGACTCACCCAGGTATTGAACAAGGAAAGGAAGTTAAAGGCTTGACTCCACGCCTATCTGTGAGAACCTGGGCAGGCAAACAAAAAAGAACGAAGAGAACATAAGACATGACACCTAACCCAAAAGGTGTGTAAGTTTAAAACCGACTAAGGTGTGTAAGTCTAAAACCCACTTGTACACTATTCATAACTGTTATCCAGATATCTACAGCTTAGTCTGACAAGGAGGAATGGCTCGCCTTTGGGTTCATGTTTGAACCGAATGCCGCATACCAAACATTTCCGTCCCCGGGCTCAACCCTACTTGCGCCTGTCGTCTCCACACCTGTGCAAATGGAGTGAGAGCGACACAGTGACACAAGCATGCAAGCGCACTGCATTCCACAAGCGAGGCTACACTCTACGAGCGCTACGATTTTAGCCACAAAGGAAAACACTCACCAGATTGTTTGGCATGTGTTTGTGTATGTAATGCCTGGTGTAGACTTCTGAAGGTCCTTGGAAGGCCATGTCCTCTCAGGCCTTTGGTTTGCAATGGAGCTTGCATGTCTCTTTTCAGAGCAGATGCTAAGCACAAATAAGCATATTGATTATTATGAAGGTGATTTTCGGCATTTCGGGGTGAACTGGGATGAATCCAATATAAAAAGCAATTGGGGTACATTTCACAACCAATTTGGTGCAAAATAATCTAGTGGTATTTGATCATTTGCAGGCCCTCTCGCGTAGTGCTTACCATAAACTCGGTAAGTAATCGTTTTAGAAGTATCACAAAATAATTCAGAAGCATCAATAGCCATCAACGTGACACTTGAAAAGGAAGCAAAAATGATACTATAAATGGTAGCAGCCGAACTGGCTCAAGCTTGTGTTCGGAGCATTAAAAAGGGGGCCAGTTATGTTTCCGCTGCTTTTACGAGGTGTGTGCGCCCAAATAATGACCAACAGCAGAGCTTCTTGCTATTGGCAGCAGGCCGCCAGTGCTATGATAATTGCAACGTTTAAGGGTAGGTTGCAGTTAGGGATTATCTGACTAATCTCTGCCTTTTGAACTTGTTCTGCCCTCAAGTGAGAGACCACCAATAACATTGCAACAATGCTGAGGCACCGGCGTTATAGGCTTTTCCCCAGCAGCAATCGCTGTGAAAAAAGCCGCCGCCGTCTCATCATCTTCTTTTTTGCTCCTTTTGAAAGGAATCCCTTGTATAATCATCATGCACACAGATGCTGGAAGGTGGTTGACCAAGAGTTCCCTTCACTTGACAAGGTGTGGGTTAAAGGGTGAACGGATAAAAGCAAATTAAGTGCAGGACGGCTAGAGCAACTGCAACCACATCACCTGTATGTATCACACACTTCTTCATATACTCTCTGCGGTGTGTGACACCGCAGAATGGAGGCCAGCAAGAGGAGCAGGAGACGATGAGTCACCAATGGTACGTATATGCAAAGGTATATGCAGCAGCAGTTTATGCAGCAGTTTATGCAGCAGTTTATGCAAAGCAAGCTTGTTCAAATTTTTAATAATATCACGACGGGGGATGACATGGTGCATGCAATGCAAGGCATACACAGACGCACGAGCGATGCATTTTGAGTTGACGTCAACAGGGTCTTTTGTGAGAGCAGCTTTGCTGTTGCAGGACAAGATCAGCAACAATCACGAATTGGACGGTAGCGGGTATTTCCTCTTGCCCCTTTTTGCAGGCGCTCAACGCAACAGTCTAGGAGCCGTTCGGCATCTCCCCTCAGGAAGAGAGCAAGCGTCGAGGTAGGTTGGGTCTGTTTGGGGTGTCTGTTTGGGGTGTCTGTCTGGGTTGTCGGTTTGGGTGCAATTCTATCTTTTTGCAAGCATCCAAATGTACATTTATATCCTAAAGACAGGAAGGTTGTCAGTTTCTACAAATTCTGATGACAGAATGTGCAACGTTCTAGATAGAAATGAACAGATTTAAAAAGATGCTAGAAGTAATAACACATCTAAGTTTGTGATAAAGGGAAGGAGCCTAATGAATCGCCAAATATTAGGTGGGTTGTGAGCATTGGCTTCCATACCCTTTGCTGTACAGCGCTGTGTGTGTGCATCATAAATGCTTCGTTTTGGTGGATGAGTTTTATGGTGCCCGGTACCAAAGTGGCTTCTTCTCCCTAATTACTGTGCGAGTGATTTTTACTGCCTCCGTAGTTTTCTTTTTTCCTTTTTCACAAGGCTCTTCAACTCTTCAACCATGCGTTGCTTCCATGCCCTTGACTTTATTAGGTTGCTTTTCCACCTCCTTAAATCCTTGAAATGTAACATATAATATATTAATTTATGTTATGTATTATTACAACACCAACTCCTTAAATCCTTAGAAACTTTACTTGTTATTTTTTTATGTGAGCGGATCAGAGCCTACCTGCTGCTAGTGATTGGTTGACACCACTTCCTCACTCAGGGTCTCGTGAACGAAGCGTATTTCCCTGACCTGGGCCAAGAGATGAAGGCAAGCCTTTCAAAGCGCATCCATTTTTAGAATAGCAGCAAATGCATTATTGCCATAACACGCAGCTACCAAAGACCAATCAATTAAGGGAGGCTGCATAGGCGCCTGCACCAGGCAAACCCTCATAATGCACAAACGAGCTGTTTAGTTTGGAGTGACCGTCTTCCATATTAGCTGTAAATCTTATACCGTTTTTGTTTATTCTTTGGTTGAGGTGCGCAAAAGTGCACAAACATGCTTACGGAAATGTGTTGAAGATTACTTGAGGCCGAGGGGTGGAAGTTTTTAAAAGCTGAAAAACAAGTGCTAAAACCTTTACTGTGTGCAAGCTCGAGTAATTTGCAAACCACAATAGCGTGCAAAGTGTTCGCAAAAAGTAAAGGTTAGTAACTTGATAGCAAGATTAGCTCTTGTTGAGCGACGCGGATGCAGACCGTTACCTCCGAGGCTGTGGAGCGGCCTTTTGAATTGCTGCTGCCAATAGTGCCTGTTGCTCCTGGGAGGATGGAATGTAGGCTTTTCCGGTGTCTGAATAGTTAATGAGACAATGACAACTTACTTATTATAATGTTCTTGTGACTTTTACACTTGTTGGATAGGTTAACTTGTCTTAATCTATTGATATTAATTAGGTATGTGTGCTGCGTTTCCTTGGTCAATTGTCGTTATTTTTTTGGGTGCATACTAGGGGGTATCGTTGGTAGGGCCATCTGTTGGATGATTGTACTGTTCAATAGAAAGGTGGAGTTCTATGCTGCAGTTCGCTGTAGGCTTCGTCATTACACCAAGGCATAAAAAGAATGCCTAAAACGAAACTACACAGCACTTTATGCAAAGTGCCTGCCAGATCTCAGCCTACGTTCACTACGCAAGAACTCCAGTTCTACAGCTGAAGCAGAGAACTGATGATTTTATTACTGTGCAGAGAAGCAGTTTGCATGCATGAGAGAGGAGATCACTACATGCCAGTCTGTCTTGTAGCCATCCTTGGATGTTTGTTATGAGCTTTGCTTGCACGCACCAAGTGTATTAATAATTCATGCGCATGTTTGCTGTGCTTGCAGACGTCTACGAAGCAGGACAGCAAAAAGGCGCAGCAAGCACGACAGCAGCTGATGAGTTCGATCCAGGAACAGCAAAACAGTCAACGGCGGGATGATCATATAACAGGGGAGGAGGACGAGGAGGAGGAGGAGGAGGAGGGTGTTGAGTCGTCATGGAGGTGGTGCAGAACACAAACAACATCCTTCCCTAATCCATGCTGGTTGCTGCCGCTACATCACGTATGAAAACTTAAACATTTAGGGAAAACTAAATCACGTCCTTACACAATTTCACACTCAGTGATGCATGGTTATTGTTGTGTTGCCTGCGTTGCAGGCTTCCTAGCTGATTTATGCTTTGCTGAATTATGCTTTGCTGCTGATTTATGCTTTGCTGCTGCAAGATGCCGGTTTTTCTGTACTGGCTGTCAAGGTCTGCGTTCTTTGAAGTTTTATCAATAAAACATGATATTAATGTAACTTGAACTCAATGTCCGATGTCTTGCTCCTACCACCTCCGCACAGGTGGTAGGTTCCAGTTCTCATACCCGAATGCCTGCCAAGACTCCTGAGGCTGCGGGAAGTCTAAGTCAAGGTTTTTTTATTTGTATACAATTGTATCTTTTATCACAATTAGAGGTGCTAGAGACAAGGAGGGCCTTGCTCAGCTTGCGCGCCTCGCTCAGCAGACGCGCCTCGCTCGTGTACGTGTGTATATTTTCCGAGGCCACAATATCCTCTCTTTGTGTAAATATTGGCATTGGTGCACAGATTTATTTAGATTTACAAGGGGGGACCTTCAACCAGACTGTTCAACTGATCGGCCTGTGACTAGGCATTACTGGTCTAGTGGACTATAATGTATTTCTGGGGCTGTACCATTCAGGTCTGTAGTTGTGGAAGGACATCTTTGACCTAATACGGTTTATCAACGTTGATGAAATTCTCCGGATCAGAAAACAGCTTTTTCTGTCTCCTGCTTCTCTGCTGGGGCCTATATGCCTGCTACGGAGAAATAGCTTTACGTACGTTGCTCAGTACCAAACTGGTTCCTTCATGCAGGAGTGGCTCTCACTGCCGAGTGGTAATTGTTTGGAAGTTCAAACTACTGTCCATCCACAGCTCCGAGCATGAGTCGTGCTTCAACTTTTGTTTTTGGTGTAGGTTATTCTAGCTGTCTAGAACTCCAAACACCAAGAATTTTTTTACCATCCGTGCAAATTGTTCTGAGAACGGGAGGATTTGTTGGCGAGGGTCCTGTTCCATTGAGTACCTGAGCCCTCCCTAGGGAACTATGCTTTCATCACGTCTGAGTCCCTGTGCCTCTACATTGAGTTACCCAGTGGTCCCAGTGAGGAGGCACATGTTGAGACTGCACATGTGCAGAAGTGAGTGAGGTTCGCCGAATTTTAGTCAGTAACACCTCTCAAAGACTATTTCTTAATTCTGCCAGCTGCGTCTAGGGTCACATCCTCCTGAATAAATTCCCGGAAATGCTCCAGGATATGTATAAAAAATATAACTGCCGATTAACAGAGACAGTAGCAAAATCCTTAACCCCAACTCTCATAAGTTAAAGACCTATATACTGTACTATACTTCTAGCTGCTGCCTACCGACGGAAAAAAGAAAGTAAAATACTACGCTGGAAGTCACTAGTGTGCATTAAGTAAAGGCTCTCAACTAGTGCTCACACTGGCCAAAGCCCCACCAAAAACGAGAAAAAAGTCTGCAGGGACTAATGAGGATCCGGCGAGTTGTCTGCCATGCGATCTGGCCTGCGTCTAGCCCTCCTAAAGGCAGCCACTCTACCAGAAAAAAAGGAAGCATCAACCACGGTACAAGCGGTGTGCACGGAGTTGCGCACCGTGGCACTGCTTCATGTAATTTCCTACATTACTGTACATGCTTCCGCAGCCAAATTCCTCTAACCACATCCACCCCTGGAGCATGAATTGGCCTATTGTGAAATAACGGCCATCACGCCTTGCAGATGACATGGGCGTGCTTTCCCCTGCGTGGTAAAAGAGAGCCCCCATAAATGCACATCAAAGAGCATATCAAATTGTGCGGTTTTCACTGGGACCTGTCACTCAACTCCATACAAAGAAAAAAAAACGAAAAGGCTCAGCTGGTAGTGATGACACAGCCAGCATGATTTTGGGAGGGGTTACTTAGGTGCCCGCACTAGGCAACCCCCCACCACGCAAACAATAATTAGAGATTAATGTGGATCAGAGGGGTTGTGTGCCGTAGCAACCGGACCGAATCCTCGACTTACTGTGCTTGTGTTATATTGCAGTGCATACCTTGCTTTAAATACTGCCTTATCAATGCCTGATGTTGTGTTCATGCAGTTTGCGTGACAGGTTTCTTATCTTATGGTAATCCAGATCAAGGTGAGACATTTCATCGTAAACACACTTGTTCCACTCCGCTATAATACCTTGGCTCACTCGTCTTATTATTTTAAAGAGGTACTGCAATGGTTGTGATGGTTTTGTGCGTTACAAAAAGCAGAACCCAACCACCTCAACAGGCCATTACGCTCGTGTGCGCCTGCCTGAATTGAGTATGCGCAACTTTTTCCCTCTTGACCAATGATACCCTCACTGTTACTACCTCCTTGGAACAACTTATTTCACCTTTAATCCCTGTCTGCAACGGTATACCCACTTTATGCATATGATGGGAGAAGGAAACTCGAAACATCTTCTCACACGCACATCACATATTTGTCTTAATGAATTTTAAACTTGCACAATCCTGAACCTTGGACCAAGAAACACAGTTTCCATAACTTTCAAGCAAGGATTACTCACTAATGTGTGTTGCTACGTTCTTGATGAAGGGTAGCGCCTTGCTGCCTTTTTCCATCCCCTGTCCCTCGTCATCCCACCCCCCCAGCAAGGCGACCTCGTATATCTGATGCATTATCGGGTAGCGGCCTGCTTTGAAGGCTGCCTGGGCGAATCTGTTATTCCTGCCTCCAGCTGTACCTGCGCAGCAAGGGAGGGGTTGCTTGAAATAATCTGACTCCGGCATTCATACGCAAAGGTAGCAAGCAAGCAAGCAAGCAAGCAAACAAGCAAGCAAGCAAGCAAGCAAGCAAGCAAGCAAGCAAGCAAGCAAGCAAGCAAGCAAGCAAGCAAGCAAGCAAGCAAGCAAGCAAGCAAGCAAGCAAGCAAGCAAGCAAGCAAGCGAGCAAGCAAGCAAGCAAGCAAGCAAGCAAGCGAGCAAGCAAGCAAGCAAGCAAGCAAGCAAGCAAGCAAGCAAGAAAGCAAGAAAGCAAGCAAGCAAGCATTATAATCAAATTTGATAATTTCACATCATGTGTGAGGAGCATCGTTGATTACTTGCGCGGAATCATATCATCGGACAGCAGGCTGAAGATTCCTTATTCTACATTGTGTTATGCCATGTAGTTCAGAATGACTGTGATACATCTCACATTTTGTCACACATTACAGCCAGGCACTTAATTACACGTAGCAGGGCTGCAAAGTTTCAGACAAGCACATTGAATGTCTGAAACTTAGCCAAGCACACAGCAAGAGCAGCTTGATGAAATATGGGGTTCGTGAGGCTGATCAGCCAAGTCCGCAGCAGAAGCGTGGGGGAGCATAGTCAAGCACATAGCAAAAGTCAAGTTGCACTCACGTTCTTCATTTGTGAACTGGTGGGCGGTCCCCCTTTCCTGGGCCACACGGCCACCCCGAGCACCTGCGCAGCAAGGGCAAGAATTCCTGATCAACCGAGTCATAACATTAATTGTCACATGTTTTCTTTTGCATCCAGGCACTGAGCAGCACAAAGCTGGCATCTCAAAGTCCAGTAGCTCGGCCAAGCACACAGAAGCTTGATGAATACTGGTACCCAGCCAAACACATTAAGGCAGGAGCAGCTTGTTAATTGACTACGCGGAAGCATGGCACCGGACATAAATTTAATTAAATTTAATTTAAGCGTGCTGGACAGCACGCTTAACTTCCCTTGATCTACATGGAACAGTGTTGTGTATTACAGAATGATGTAATACATCACACATTGTCACACATTACAGCCAGGCACTTAATTACACGCAGCAGGGCTGCAAAGTTTCAGACAAGCACAAGCAGGAGCAGCTTTGAATGTCTGACACTCAGCCAATCACAAATTTTGATGAATTCTGGCACGCTGACAAGCACATCAAGTCAGGAGCAGCATAATTATTTCTTATATATATGCACTCAAACTCAAAATGACAAGAAGTTGCGCTTTGCACTACATGCTGCGCAATTTGGACATGGCTATCGAATGGTATGCACCCTCTCATTTAAGATGTTGCAGACATGACCCCCTTTAAAACCTACCCATCTCCTTCAAATCTCGGCCTTTACCCCCAGGGAGGGCTTGAACAAGTGTGGACTCCAGGGTCTCCCAATCAAAGCCTTCCACCAGGGAGTGCAGCTCTGCACGCACATGGGCGATGGGACGGAGTACTGACGGGGCACCCATCCACTCCAGGCGGCAAAGAGCGCCTTTCACAGCGCCAAAGCGCCAATAAGGAGGCTGCTGGGTGCTGGGGGACGTGTCAATCAGGGCACTTAGAGCATCTTCAACTACCCTTGTTAGTCTGCATGCAAGGAGACAGGTTGGAAAACTAATTAGAACGTGTATCGTCCTTCCTAGAGGTGTTGATGATTTGGTTGTGCTTGTTGAATGAGGAAATATTTCTTGTACTACGGTTGTTAGTCTGCATGCAAGGAGACAGGTTGGAAAACTAATTAGAACGTGTATCGTCCTTCCTAGAGATGTTGATGATTTGGTTGTGCTTGTTGAATGAGAAAATATTTCTTGTACTACGGTTGTTATTCTGCATGCAAGGAGACAGGTTGGAAAACTAATTAGAACGTGTATCGTCCTTCCTAGAGGTGTTGATGATTTGGTTGTGCTTGTTGAATGAGAAAATATTTCTTGTACTACGGTTGTTGTTCTGCATGCAAGGAGACAGGTTGGAAAACTAATTAGAACGTGTATCGTCCTTCCTAGAGATGTTGATGATTTGGTTGTGCTTGTTGAATGAGAAAATATTTCTTGTACTACGGTTGTTGTTCTGCATGCAAGGAGACAGGTTGGAAAACTAATTAGAACGTGTATCGTCCTTCCTCCTAGAGGTGTTGATGATTTTGTTGTGCTTGTTGAATGAGAAAATATTTCTTGTACTAAGGTTGTTATTCTGCATGCAAGGAGACAGGTTGGAAAACTAATTAGAACGTGTATCGTCCTTCCTAGAGGTGTTGATGATTTGGTTGTG
>Ga0307942_1003257_pt1 | contig 13161 bp, 12 predicted proteins | sample OrgLakmetagen175_FD_201846 | JGI IMG/M metagenome (GOLD analysis project Ga0307942, IMG submission 201846) | Saline water microbial communities from Organic Lake, Antarctica - #175 | ecosystem: Environmental > Aquatic > Non-marine Saline and Alkaline > Saline | place: Antarctica: Organic Lake...
TTCACTTCAAGAATGCGCCTCAAGGAACACAGATGCCTCTTCTGTAACTGGCTACCAAATTCACTGCCTTCACTCAGATACACTGTGCCCCACACCTGACTCGCATACATCCCATCAGTAGTACCATACACTTTAGACAACCAGAGCATAGCATGAGGAATATAACCATGTAACCATTATGAGGTTGAGAAGCAAATCTGTCAACGGTCCCAGCTCCGGTAAGGAGCAGCAGTGTGGGAGCCGATCAAAGATGAGTGGCACTAGAAGGGATGTTGTAAAGTTTACAGATAATGGTTACAATGGTTACAATGGGGGGTGACCTTCAGCCAGGTTGTTTGGCTGATCGGCTGCTGACTGGCTTTACAGATAAAGCCCCCAAAATAAAAAAGACTGCTAGGCTGCGTATGAAAAACGTTGTAAGAAATTGTGACAATTGTTGTTGTAGCACCAGACTTGTAGCACCTACCAAAAAAACCCTTGGAAAGGGGAAAAAGACACAGCGTTGTTTGTGACAATGCAGCAATGAATAAAACCAGTAAATACGAGGATCAAGCGTTTGCCAGTAGAGAAAGATTAAAGGAAAAGGAGCCATTTTGGTACCGAGTACCGTAAAGCTCCTCCACCGCGAAAAGGAAAGGAAAAATCAATGGGGATCAGGAGGGTTGCAGGCTGGGCCTGAAACCGGCTCCTGTGAGAGTTGATAACAGAACTGGAAAGGGCACGCCTGGTATGGACAAGTTTAGCTGCAAAGTTCACAGAGTGCACATGGAGCTTGGAGGCAAGCTTCTTAACTCTTTGAGAATCGAGACCCGGTTCCTTGAAAGGCTTCAGAGTGTGAGTGTTGTAGATGGTGCCGCCCACACCCAGAAGGATGATGTGGAGAGTAATGGAGGCGCCTTGTAGAGTGTTGCAAAGGTCTTTGTGCTGTTCCTTTGCGGCGTTTAGCTGGTTCTGAGGTCTGGTGTCCTCACAGTACTTAACCTCGACAAGGTGGATGTCACGCCGAGGTTTGCTGAGGTCTTTAGGTCGGTGCTGTCTGAGGTTGGTGGCTGTACTAGTGGCTGGCAGTGCTGCTGAGGTACTCCCAGTCTCCCTCAATTGCCCCCTGCCACTCCGAAGAACCCACCCCCCTACACATTAGTTTGTTGATTTTGTGTTTTTGCAGCGATGGGAGTAACCAGCACAAAACCTGGACGGCTGGAGGTACATCTGTCTTTATCTGGGAAGCGGGGTGGGAAGAGCCATTTGGGAACAATTCTCCTTCCAGCTGTTTCAGAAATCTGGAGATTTTGCATGGTCATCCGTTCGTTGATGCCTATATCTTTGGAGACAATGCATGATCCTAAGGAGCCTGTTTGCTGATAGCCTTAAAGATCATGCGGCATGCTAAGCTGTGTCTTTCGGTGATCATGTTCCTTATTTGCGTGTGTTGGCACCCAGAAAGGATGTGCAGGGCACTGTCTACTTGTGGGCAGAGGGGGCAAGTTTAACTTGTTGAGAGTTTGAACAATATCGCATGTTTTTGATTAAATAGGGTGCCTGTTCTGTATTTCATAATAATACATTTGGTCTTAAAGGGGACATCAGATGATGTTAGGTAAGCATTGCTAGTGGCTCCATTGGCAGTGCCGTCCTTTATGAGGGTCTGGTAGTACGCATGGTAATTTGCTTCAGTTTTGGCATTTCCCAGTTTATGGAGAAATTGCATGTGTGCTTGAAGGGCGTCACGGTGGTTTGGTATGTACCAAAGTTTTGGGAGAGGAGAATGGGCCATGTTTGTTGTATGGGTATGAATATGGGTTCGTTATTGGTTTTCTATGCCTTATTTTGCAAGCCAGTGGATGTTGTAGAAGGGATTGCCCTCAGGGCCTGCTATTCTGATGGAGGTGTCAGCAATGTCGGCGTAGGTGGTGGCTGACTTTTTAGCAAGGGCATCGGCATGTTCATTACCGATAGTATCGGCGTGGGACTTTACTTTGAAATAGTGGAAGGGCGATGGTGATTGGCAGATTGCTTTAGCAATGGATTGAAGGACATCTCCTTGGATGTGGTGGCAATGGCGATTCGGGTGTGACAGCTGCTTTTTGATTTGGTGCAGTGATGTAAGGCTGTCTGTGGCTATATGTGAGTAGCCGTGTATGACTGCAGCTGCTATAGCTGCTAGCTCTGCACGTGAGGTGGTGTTGGTTATACCCATGCCTTTTGGGTTTACATAGTGGGAAACGTTTAAGTGAGGGTGGTATACACCTGATCCGGTGTCTTGCCCTACTTCATTCTTTTGGAGGCTGTCATCAGTGTAGGTCCAATCCCGCCAATCTTTTACTTTACGGGTTAGTTTTTGGCTGACCTTGCCCTTACACGGATGTTTGCACTATACTTGGAGATATCCCAAAGATATAGTGCGCTACATGCCACGCACTCCTCTACCAGCAAAGCAAAACACAACCCCTGCCAGAAGCAACATGGGGCACACGCATCTTAGTCATCGGGAACAAAGCTGCCAGGGAGCAACTTATTACAAACAACAAACATTCCATCTTTTGTATTACAAACAAAGAAAATGGATCTCAGTCTATTGAAGCTGGAGTATCACCCTCAATCCAACAAAATCATCACAGTAAATCCTGGAGGAATAATAGCAACACAACCATAAACAGAGCCGAGCTACCAGGAATTGCTGCTGCTTTGATACATGAACACACCCACAATTGCGACAGACAGCGCTGGTGCACTATGCCAAATAAGAAATAGCATTCTTAAAGCTTTACCCCGAATACATGAAACGGCATAAACATGCCAAACTCCTAGAAACCATCGTACACCACATTTAGATATCTAAAGACAGCATCCATCTTTACAAAGTTGAAGCCCATGCTGGCATCCTAGAACGAGTGCGCTGATGCCATAGCAAAGTGCTCTGCGGAAATTCAAAGTGGCCATGATATCCACATTAACGCCGACGCCCATCCCCATTCATCCATCTTCTGGCCAGCAAGGGTGGAAGGCCCTGCCCCAGCTTGCCCACCAGATACTCTGAAACACCTGCCAACCAGGCAGGGCCTCCAGCAGAAAGGCTCTCCATTTCCTCAGATCTCAATGCTGTAATAGCACACATGCACGTTCAACACAAACTAGGTCCTACATCAAAAACCCTTTAAAAAAGGTAAACTATCAGTTCATAAAGTGCTACACGAAATACCAAGGGTTCTGATCAGGGAACTGCCCAGGGGGCGACCCCTGGGCATTGTCGAGGGCATCGTCAAGGGCATTGTTGAGAAAGACAAAAGTAACTCATTCTGGGTAGATGCAGGTGTCACCTCTGAAAATTGTCATGCTCACTCTTCGTCATGCTCACTCTTCCTGGTCAAGCCTGCAACCCTCCTGATCCTCATTGATCTTTTCTTTTCCTTTTGGTGGAGGAGTTGTATGGTACCCGGTCCTTTTCTTCAATTTATGTGGGGAGTGATTTTTCACTCCTGTGTGGTTTTCTTTTTTACTTTTTTCTTCCAGGTATTCTCCACAGACTTAAATGTTGCTGGTCTAGCTACATGCCACATTACGCATGAGAAATTGACATGCCGAAGAATACAACAACAATTATACAGACTAGATTATACACAACCCTTTTAAAAGTGCGCAATACTCCTGGTGGTCACTTTCCGAAGATAACAATTTGGCACTGGTGAGACCAGTTTTTATTTTAACAATCTTATGTTTACTTTACGCTGGCTGATCCAGCAACGCCTATCAGCCCAACAGATGATGGTGCCGGTTACCCGCTTTGTACACCCTTTGTACACCCTTTATGTTCCAGGTGGGATGTTGTGTCTCTGCATCCTTTGAGTGTCGCAGAACACATTATATCCTTACCTAATCCATGCCCGATTTGTTATACACCTTTTCTATTTCGCTCTTGGCACCCGAGTGGGATTTCAGACCTGATTTATCCATTTGGAAGATAGGCCATATACATTCATATTACTTGGAAAGCTGTTCCTCTCCTCATGCACAATACAACACACGTAACACATGATTAAAGCCAACGCGACAAATAGATAATCACGAAGGAATCATGAGGACACTAGTAAGGTCAGGAGAAAAATTGGATAGTATAAGTAATATGTTGACGCTTGAACCATAAGAAGAAGTCTGAGCACTGGCATTTCTTAAGTACTATTAGAAGATTATAAAATCCATGTAGACAGTGAATCATTACTCTCCATATCGATTAAGGAGAAATAGCCACTTTCGTACCTTCCATACCTAGCCTGATCACTTAGCCAATTCAAATTATACTCAGGCAAAATAAATGCAAGTCATCATTCATGCTATTACTTCCAGCCTTGCCCTAACACGTTTGTGTTACAAGGCCCACACCTTTTGGTACTTGCCTCAATCTTTCAAGCATCACAAAAGTATCGCATCAAATGTGAATGTTACTAATAATGGCAGCGGCACTTCTTATAAATAGGGGATTGTGCAATGCGTGAACAGGGGATCGTGTTCATATGAACAGGGGATCGTGGAATGTTACTATTGGCGAGTGGCGCTTCATAGGGACAGGGGATCGTGGAATGCTGAGTGTAGTACTTAATTGCAAAAACACTTGGCCTGCACTTGCGCCCCTTGTGTGTGTGTGGGTGTGTGGGTTGACCTCTATGTTGAGCTGATTTGCAGCTGAATGGCGTTTGCCATGTTCTCACAATCACGTATGGACGCCTGCAAGTGAGTTTTTGCAGTGTTGTGGAAGGAAAGTCAGTGGAAACGACAACCTTTTATTGTGCTGTGAGGAATGTCGGTGTCAACAGGGAACAGCAGGCCTGCTTAAGTGAGAATTGAGAACCTGCCTGAGCGCGGAGTGAGTGAGTGAGTGAGTGAGTGCGGGCTAAGTGAGGAAACAGCAGGAAATGCAATAGAACCTGCCTAAGTGCGAAGCGAGAAAAGCGACCGTTTTCCAGTCAAAGGGAGTTGGAAGTAAGGGATCCATATTACCTAGGTCTTTAATGGAATAGGCAGAAACGGAAGCATCAAGTAGTTCACAACTGTTATGCTGCTGTTGCAATCATTTATTGTAAATTGCCGTCATTGCTAGGTTCGTCCAGAACCATATATATACCGTGTATACATGGTAATTTTGGCAGGAAACTCGCCAAGTATACGGCCATATACGGTGTACGTAAACAGTTGTGGCCAACCCTAGCATTGCTGATCAGTATCATTACCTGGAGGTGATGCAGTGCCTGCGTGCACTCCAATGTGAGATCAAGGACTCCTTCCACGAGCTCCATTGCAGATGCCCTGGGCACTTTCTGCCTGGAAACACATGCCACGTCCAAGTTCTCAAGGAAAGCATTGAGCTCTTCAGCTTTGGGGGCTTGGCTGACGGGATTCACCCACATCGTGGGAGAGGATGAAGCAGAGGAAGCGTGGTTGTGGGGATCCTGGGCAGAGTTGACGGGTCGTTTGATGCTGAAGGACAGATCACTGAACGAGAGGGAGAACGAGCCAGAGTCATCCAGCTTTGGAGGCTCGGAGCAGGGAAGCAGGGCTTTTGGTGCAGTGCCGGGTGAAGCTGCACATGCACAAGCATCCGCTGAGTCAAGTTCAGGGCTGTCGGCCTGTGCCTGGCTGTGCCGCTGCCGGATCGAGTTCTGCAATGCTGCACGCCTCGTGGACATCTTCTTCTTCATTGCACTCAACAGTGCTGCTTTGTAGCTCACGGTCGCAGTTGTCGTCCCAAAAAAGGCTCGCAGCTCCTGCAAGCGCCGCACCTCGTCATCCTTGCGGTCGCTATGGACAGCCAGGACAGCATTGATGCGCTCCTCAACCTGGCAGGTGTCGCAAGGCGTTCTTAGGTTAGGTCATGATGTGAGTAGGTGACGAGAGGGGCGGAATGCATGCAAAAGGGCAACAAACACAAACGTGCATCATCCTCATCCGCGAACAAAGCTCACTACAGCATTGATGCGCTCTTCAACCTGACAGTTGTCGCAAGGCATTCTTGGATTAAGTCATGATGTGGGTTGGTGACGAGAGATGCATTCCAAAGGGCAACAAACACAAACGTGCATCATCCTCATCCGCGAACAAGATTGATTACAATCTGAACCTGTAACCACAGACAGCAATCTGACTTTATTTGGAAGCATCACAGACCTGTGCAAGCGGGTCTTCCCTCTCATGCGCAATCTGACTATGCTTTATATGGAGGCATCACAGACCAGTGAGCAACCTGACTATGCTTTATTTAAAAGCATCACAGACCTGTGCAAGAGGGTCTTCCCTCTCATGCGCATCTTCCGGGTCCTCAGCCACTCTCCCCATCTCCTCATCAACGAGAGGCGGGGGCCTGGCAAACAGTGCGCGCGGAGAGCTTGGCAAGGAGGTAGGAAGTACCCAGGGTGCTCCCCATGTCCACTGTGCAGGTGTGTGCAGAGGCGCGTCGCTGCTGTACGTGGCCGGGTCTCTCTGGGTGACTGGTAGGGACACGTCGTCATCCTTGCATTCCTTTTGCACGGCAACAAGGACGTCCCTGAGCTTCGTGGACTTCATGTGCTGGTGGTTGGCCTGAGTGCGTGTGCGTATGTGCGTGTGTGTGTATGTGTGTGTGTGTGTGTGTGTGTGTGTGTGTGTGTGTGTGTGTGTGTGTGTGTGTGGATGTATGTGTGTGTGTATACGTGTGTGCCTGTGCGAGTGTACGTGCAATGCAGAGCAAACACGTAAGGGTGGTAGTAGTTATGCAGAGGTGTTACTACTTCAAGATAAGGTCACACAGCTGTGTGGGCGTTCATAATGACAGCTGTCGATCACCCAATCATGTGGATACATGGATACATTGAACAACTGGAGCTGTGATGCAGGGGGCACCGACTCATCTCTCTGAGTCCGAAGTACGTTACAAAAGCACGATGTTCAGAGCTGATTGGTAGGTGTATCTGTTGGATTTAACACTCTTCTAGCTGTATCCCTCATTCATTTCAATTTCGGCGCATTGGCAAGAAACGGAAAGGGCACTCTTGTCCAGGTGCGCCTTGATGCATGCCTTACTTCAATTTCCCCTTGCTCCCAAGACTTTATAGGCTGTAGAATGCCCTGATTTCTGTCTCCTCAACCTAGTTTCGGATCTCCAAGCTCACCTCCATCAACAGCTTGACTTTACTCTGCAACTTGTAGCCCTTAGCTGGAGGGTCAGGGGTCTTGCTGGACGTGACCTGCCCCTGTGCTTTGTCCTTGGGGCTCCTGAACCTGGATTAAGAAGCGCACACATATCGTTCTTTGTGCATGCAGGTCACACAAACACAACATGATAGGCACTCCTTGTCCTTCTCAAAGCCTTTAAGGTACAGCTTCCGAAATTACTTGCAACACAACGAATGTTTATTTGAACCAGATCACGAATATACGTGTGACGCAATGTATGTCTATTTGAACCAGATCACGAATATTCGTTGACGCAACGAATGCTTATTTGAACCAGATCACGAATATACGTGTGACGCAACGCATGCCTATTCGAACCAGATCACGAATATACGTGTGACGCAACGCATGTCTATTTGAACCAGATCACAAATATACATGTGACGCAACAAATGTTTATTTGAATCTGATCACGAATATACGTGTGACGCAACGAATGTTTACTTGAACCAGACCACGAATATACGTTTGATGCAACGAATGCTTATTTGAACCAGATCATGACTATATGTGTGACATAACGAATGTTTACTTAAACCAGTGGTGGAGGGCTCCTTGTTTACCTGCTGAAAAAATTTTTGCGACGGCGTTCTTTGGTCAGGACATCCTGTCTTTCTCGCAAGACCTTCTTGACAAGGTTTCCGAGCGCCCTGCGTTTTAGATGGCAAAACTGTACAGTGTTAGCGCCAGGGCTGAAGCATTGTGCCATTTCCTTGTGTGTGGACAGACTAGCCACCCCAAGGTGAACTATGTCCCATCCCAAGGTGACAAGGTCCCAAGGTGACAAGCTCCCAAAGTGACCTAAGTCCCATCCCAAGGTGACAAGCTCCCAAGGTGACAAGCTCCCAAAGTGACCTAAGTCACATCCCAAGGTGACAAGGTCCCAAAGTGACCTAAGTCACATCCCAAGGTGACAAGCTCCCAAAGTGACCTAAGTCACATCCCAAGGTGACAAGGTCCCAAAGTGACCTAAGTCACATCCCAAGGTGACAAGGTCCCAAGGTGACAAGTCCCAACCCAAGGTGATCTAAGTTCCATTCCAAGGTGACAAGTCCCATCCCAAGATCCCAAGGTGACAAGTCACATCACAGAGTGACCTAAACCCCATCCCAAATCCCAGGGTGACAAGAAACGCTATGTGTGCGTGCGATGCTTTTTAATGCAACTGAAGGCTCCACTTGCATGCAATACAAGGCTTTGGCATGGAATACAAGGCAGTTGCAGGTAGGCTTTGGCATAAATTACAAGGCAGTTGCAGGTATGCTTTGGCATGGAATACAAGGCAGCAGCAGGTAGGCTTTTGCGGCACCTGTTGTTTGGCTGGTTTTGCACATACATCCGCCAAAGCCACTGAAGCATGATGGAGCAGTCTTGCGGGACCCCGGGTGCACCCCTGTGTGTGTATGTGTGTGTGCGTGTGTGTGTTGTGGAACCCCAGGTGCACTTCTAGAGAGGGTAGACGTGTGTTGTAGACGACGTCAAAAGCTGAGTATGGAAAAAGTATTGGCAAATCTGCGGGTGCTCTGGCAATTCAGCAGTCAGATAGCACTTAGAACAACAGTTGCGCAGATGCCTGACTTTGATGAATGCACTTTGACGAACATATCCGAGCACGAATCAGTCCTCCTCAGAGCCAGCCTGTCAGAGCCCTTTTTACACTGAAGCCAAGATTTTAAATCGCTAGTGATGACCGGAATAAGGACACACTTAGGGCTCATGAGGTTTTTAATCGCTAGTGATGACCGGAATAACGACACACTCAGGGCTCATGAGGTTTTACTCGCTAGTAGTGATGACCGGAATAAGGACACACTCAGGGCTCTTGCAGGTTCCTCACCTCGCGCCCTCTTTCAGCTGGGCAAAGGGTATCCCCAGGATGCTCATGACGATGTTCAGCATAAAAATAAAAATCAAGGGCCGGACTGTAATCATGAGTGCAGCCAATCCCATTGTGGCAATGTTGATATCCAGCGCTTCATATCGCAGGCCTCCCACAGCCTCCTTCCTGAAAAATGCAACAAGCTCCTCCTCGCTGTCTGTTCCCGCATCGCCCCCTACAGGCAGGCAATGGCAGCAAGACGGGATTCACTGCAGGTACACTGCAACGTGTTTCTTCTTGAAAAATGTAACGAGGGCTTCATCGCTGTCTGTTCCCGCATCGCCCCCTACAGGCAAGCAATGGCAGCAAGACGGGATTCACTGCGGGTACACTGCAACGTGTTTCCTATTAAGGAAACAACCAGCGCCTCCTTGCTGCCTGTACCAGCAGCCACACCCACAGGCACGCAATGGCAGTAAGACGGGATTCACTGGGGGTACACTGCAACGTGTTTCCTATTATAAAATCAACCAGCGCCTCCTTGCTGCCTGTACCAGCAACCACACCCACAGGCACGCAATGGCAGTAAGACCGGATTCACTGCGGGTACACTGCAACGTGTTTCCTATTAAAAAATCAACCAGCGCCTCCTTGCTGCCTGTACCAGCAACCACACCCACAGGCACGCAATGGCAGTAAGACGGGATTCACTGCGGGTACACTGCAACGTGTTTCTTCTTTAAAAGATCAACAAGCGCCTCCTTGCTGCCTGTACCAGCAACCACACCCACAGGCACGCAATGGCAGTAAGACGGGATTCACTGCGGGTACACTGCAACGTGTTTCTTCTTAAAAGATCAACAAGCGCCTCCTTGCTGCCTGTACCAGCAACCACACCCACAGGCACGCAATGGCAGTAAGACGAGCTTCACGGCACGGTTGCGTTCCTTCCTCTTAAAGCTAATTCAGGCTAATGTACAGCTTTTGCGAGAACCCATTTACGCTCATTGTCCAGGCTCTCGTCCATATGTGGCCGCTCCTGCCATACAGTGTTCTTATGTGGCAGCTCCTGCCATACAGTGTTCCAAGAAGGACTCAAGAGACCCAAGAAAAACTCAAGTGACCCAAAAAGGACTCAAACTTAGTGGGGTCCTTAACAAAGAACTCAAACACAGTAGGTCTTTGACACTGCGGACTATTCTAGCGCCTTTTTTTTGGTTTCAGGCTTTTTTGTAACATCCGCTCAGATGCCCCCCAGAGGCATGTATAGCTATGTACCTGTAACTTAACACAAATTGGTAGGGCAATTTTATTTGAAGCAGCACCATCACCGAGACTCTTCCGTTACTTGTTTTCAGTGGTGAGCAAAATCCCGTACTCTATCCAGACCTGACCAGACCAGACCAGACCAGACCTGACCTGACCTGACCAGACCAGACCAGACCTGACCAGACCCGACCCGACCCGACCCGACCTGACCTGACCTAACCTGACCTGACCCGACCCGACCCGACCCGACCCGACCCAACCCGACCCGACTTGACCCGACCCGACCCGACCCGACCCGACCCGACCCGACCCGACCTGACCTAACCTGACCCAACCCGACCTGACCCGACCTTAATGGCGACACAATCCTGTACTCTATCCAGACCCGACCCGACCCGACCCGACCAGACCCAACCAGACTAGACCAGACCAGACCAAACCAGACCAGACCAGACCAGACCAGACCAGACCAGACCAGACCAGACCAGACTCACCTGTCAGTACACCTAAAAACACCGCCCGGCACGCCTGGTCAAAGGTGGACAGCACAGGATAGCGCGGACCTATGCATATGAGGTGAGGCACACATGTTTTAATCTCTTGATGCACATTGCTTGGAGGGCGAGGCAAGCCTATTCTTGTGATGTATATTGCTTGGAGGGTGGGCATGTTTTAATCTGGTGATGTACATTCTTGAAGGGCGAGGCAAGCATGATCTTGTAGTGTGTATTATAACTTGGAGGGTGGGCATGTTTTGATCTCGTGATGCAGATTGCTTGGAGGGCGAGGCACACATGTTTTGATCTCATGATGTACATTGCTTGGAGGGCAAGGCACACATGTTTTTGTGATGTGTATTACTTGAAGGTCAAGGCAAGCATGTTCTTATGATGTGTATTGCTTGGAGGGCGAGGCACACATGTTTTGATCTCATGATGTACATTGCTTGGAGGGCGAGGCACACATGTTTTAGTCTCGTGATGCAGATTGCTTGGAGGGTGAGGCACACATGTTTTGATCTCATGATGTGCATTGCATATGAGATATCGTGATGTGCATTGCAAATGAAATCTTGTGATGTGCATTGCTAGGAGGATAGCCAAAAGGGCAGGCAGCATCTTATCGACAGCTGCAGCCGACAAAAGGTTATCTGGGATCTCTGGCCTACATAATGTATTGTGCATTGCTGATAACTTTTAGATTGAGCAGCCAGGCCATGCTTGAGGCCTTTTTATTGTATACTAAACTGTTGCCAATGAGGCAGGCAACATCTGGTGGACAAGGTCAGCCAGAGACAGTGTGCGCCTTACCAAATACGATGTGCATCATAGCTGCAAACATGGTTCCGGTGATACTCAGAACCGCAATGAAGTACAAGATGTCCCAGAAACCTGGGGGGTGATGTATGACACGTTATATGGGTGCCGGTGTGTGACAGCTGAGGCATTACTGAAAAGAGCTAGTGTAAGACAGCTCCTGGAAAAAGTTGGAGTGTGACAGCTGAGGCAGTGCGCGTCTCTCAGACTCTTCCGGACGAAAACATGTTATATACCCGCACTTTGAGCATTTTCACAAGCTTCCGTGCTTTGTGACCATCACAGCACTTGTTGCTATGCGTACCATTACAGTCATGCTTACCACAGTTGCATGTTGTGTTGCGCTGCTATGCGTACCATCAATAAAGTAGCCAAGACATATGTTGTGGTGCGTTGCTGTGCGTACCATCAATTAAGTACCATCAATACAATGCTATGTGTACCATTAAGTCATGCGTACCACAGTTGCATGTTGTGTTGCGTTGCTATGCGTACCATCAATAAAGTAGCCAAGACATATGTTGTGTTGTGGTGCTATGCGTGCCATCAATTAAGTAGGCAACACATATGTTGCATTTTTCCCTCCTCCTCCATTTTTCAGAATAACAAACGGACTTGTTGCAGGCTTAAGACCTTGAGACCTTCCTAGCCTAGCAAGAAATAATCCAATAGCTGCAGGCACGACAGGCTCAAGACCTGGCTGCCTTTTAACAACCCTCTATCTTCACACACTTTTGGCTATAGTCCCAGCGATCAGAGATAGCCGCGGTTGGAAGCTTGCTTGGATGAGGAGCCGAGCGGAAACAAGGACCATGGCAACGGCAAAGATAAGGGAGTAGGCGGTCTGCATTGATGGGGGTCAGTCATGAATACAAAATTTTGGGTTAGGGCAAACCTTCACTGTATACCCTGATCGTGGCTTAGCGCTCTCAAGTTGCTCTATTCAAGAAGCATCAAGGCGGACTCACTCAAACCCTGAACGTCATCCCACTTGGAGCAACAGGTGCTGAATCTAGCGGCAAAGTAAAGAAACAGTTTCACAACTAGGAAATGCACTTAGAGCGCCACGAATATAACTACAAAAGCACTCTTCATTTCAGAGCTCACATCTGTCACATGACTATAACTACAAAAAGTGCTCTACATCAGAGCTCACATCTGTCACAAGACTAAAACTACAAAAGTGCTCTACATTTCAGAGCTCACATCTGCCACAAGACTAAAACTACAAAAGCACTCTTCATTTCAGAGCTCACATCTGCCACAAGACTAAAACTACAAACGCAATCTTCATTTCAGAGCTCACATCTGTCACAAGACTATAACTACAAAAAGTGCTCTACATTTCAGAGCTCACATCTGTCACAAGACTAAAACTACAAAAGTGCTCTACATTTCAGAGCTCACATCTGTCACAAGACTAAAACTACAAAAGTGCTCTACATTTCAGAGCTCACATCTGTCACAAGACTAAAACTACAAAAGTGCTCTACATTTCAGAGCTCACATCTGTCACAAGACTAAAACTACAAAAGTGCTCTACATTTCAGAGCTCAC
>Ga0307942_1003263_pt1 | contig 13146 bp, 12 predicted proteins | sample OrgLakmetagen175_FD_201846 | JGI IMG/M metagenome (GOLD analysis project Ga0307942, IMG submission 201846) | Saline water microbial communities from Organic Lake, Antarctica - #175 | ecosystem: Environmental > Aquatic > Non-marine Saline and Alkaline > Saline | place: Antarctica: Organic Lake...
TCCCTCTAGCTTCTTTTTCTGGTGTCTTGTTCAGTCTGGCCTCTTTCTCTTCTTGAAGCTGCCTTTTTTTGCTATAGCTCAACTGCCCTCGCTGGCGGATATAGCTGTGTAACCCTTACCCTTACCCCTTAAGTCTCTGGAGAGCCTACAAATTATGGCAGTACCCTTTCAGTTCGCGATTCAACAGAAGGTCTGGTGCCTGCGTTTCAAAAATTCCAGACTGCTCTGTGATAAGTCTTGTTATAATTTTCTAACCAATTGGGTGTTGGTAACAAGTGCTCCCTGGCAGCTTTGTTCCAGACTACTAAGATGCGTATGCCCTACGTGGCAGGGGTGGTGGTTTGCTTTGCTGGTAGAGGCATGAAGCGCACATTTGTCTTTATGATATCTCCATGGTCACCTCCATTTTACATTGCACACTGTACAAAGCTTAAAAATCTTAATGAAGCACACATTGGCGCTCCTGAATTGTGTGGAGCAAGGTGATTTGATCTGCTGGGTTGCAAGCTGAGTGTAAGAGTGACTAATCAAGCGTAAAACCAGCCAAAACTTCCTGGAGATCGAAAACATGGGGTTATATGTGTGCTAAGCGTCCACTGCGTCTGTGCAGGCAAGAGCAAGCACCATGCTGTGCGTGCTGTAAATTGAGGATGCCATTGATTCACACTCACAGGACGAATGAGCACGACCGACGCTTTGTGTGTGTGTGTTCCTGAGAGTCAAAAACATGGGCTAGGGCGGGCGGGAGGTACCGGAGGAGACATTTCAGGTGTCTTACCATGCGCGACGACAATAGGCAAAACGCCATTTTTCACCATGCCCAGTGAAACAGGGCATGGTTGCACAGCTGTCAAGTAATGGGTGGGCAATGTGAGCATCCAGCCTTGTTATTGTGGCCTGTCAATTGAGAGTCGGTGAAGTAGTCCATGGACTTCTGTTGCAAGGTCCGTTGCAAGGAAGGGTTTAAGGTTTTAGCTGGGCGTATTTGCCTCAATGACGAGCAGTTGAATGTGTGCATCCTGTAAAATGCTGAGGGGTGATTGCGCCAGAGCATTTACCATCAATACATACATGTTCCCTGGGAGGCCCCTAACAATTATTAACCTACCTATTATTTATTTGTTGCAAATTCACTTGTGACCTAGTTTAATAGTCTGTAATATAACTGCCAGCAGTTTCCTCAGGTGGTCTCCCTGTTGAATAAGTCAGGCACAATGTCTTAGGTGTCAGACTTGTGTCTACCTGTGTAATATGCCTAGGAAATGGACGCCTCGGCGAGTGACGAGTGGGCTTCCAAGGCTGGTGCAGCATGTTCCTAAGTGCGACCCCCTTACCCTCATACCTTTAAGTTGCAAGGAGCATGCAGCAGCACGAAACTGCATGTCTGCACGCACTTCAATTCAGCGGACGCAAACGCAAACCTGCTGATCAATTAGTGCACAAGGATAAACATTTGCTGAGCCAATGACGACACGACCTATTTAGTCTGCACCGGGAGAACTTTGTACATACGTGCACACACACACACACACACAAAACACACACACACACAAAGCACACACACACACACACACACACACACACAAACATACACGCACGCACGCACGCACACACACATACACACACATACACACACATACACACACACTCTCTGGGTGTGCAGCAAGCCCGAGCAGAACTCCTTCATGCGGCTGTTGCGGGGGCGCACCTGGTCAGAGCCAACCGCCCCATGGAGTTACAAGTGGCTCTTCTTCTGTCTCGCCTTGCTTGCCATCCTTCTGGGGGGACAGGTCATACAGGGGCATACAGGCAAAGGGTTGCTCCAGTTGACGAGCTGGCAGGAGATTGCCGCTGCCCATCCTTTTGGTGCGTGTCAGCTATAGGGTTGGCAGAAACATATACGTAAAGTTGGCCAGAACCGCATATTTTATACGCCATACATGACCGTACATTTGGTGGAATCCCTGCAAAAATTTCCTGGTTCTGCAACTGGCCAACCTTGCACATACAGGCACACTGTGATTGTATATTGACATGGAAGTTTCCCTGCTAAATCTACTGTGTACCGGTAAATATACTATATACTATTACTATATACCGTATACACAAGGATACCGTATACACACGGATATACAATACGTACCGGTATACAATATACAATTCACCGTATACACATGGATTTACACATGAATGGTTCTGGCCAGCTTAGTTTTCGCGTGTGTTACCTTTCCAGCTGACAATGCTGAAGAAATGGAGCACAAACTGGGTTAGCCTACGCGTCTACGTTTGAATTAATGTTCGCTCGTGTAATGCGGTTTTGGTACTTGAGTGTACACCATACCCTAAACCCACAGAGGGATGGGCCACTATAAAGCTCCTGAAACCTGTGAAGAGTCACTGCTGCACGTGTGTGTGTGTGTGTGCTGCTACCATTAGTACTCCAAACACAATAGTTATTAGTTTCGAACTGCGCCTCTTCAAACAGGAGGTACTGAGGGATCACAGCTGCAAACTATGCTGTGTATTTGTCCACACCGTGTTTGTTTTGGTCCACACAGTTACCCAGTTACACAGTCACCCAGTGGAAATAACTGTGCTTCCTTTTTTATGCCACTTGCCTCCCTCTTCATAACTGGGGTTGCTGTGGCGTGCGCAGCTGCGGTACTGTTGCTCTGCCCATCTGCACCCTTGCACACAATAGTAAGTAGTATTGAACGCCTCTTCATAACAGGGGTTGCTGTGGCGTGCGCAGCTGCGGTGCTGCTGCTCTGCCCATCTGCACCGCTGCACACAATTGCTGGGGTGGCCCTTGGCTTTGGTCCTGGATTTTGGGCAGCGTTCCTGGGTGAGCTACGCGTGTGGGGTGGGGTGGGTTATGTGTGAATGGGTGTGTGTGTGGGGGGGTGCGGGTGTTGTTGTTCATGGCAGTTTATTTACAGAGAACGAAACAGACCCGGCAGGAAATCTACAAAATACTTACTGCAAGCCTGCCTGAAACCTAATATGTGTGTGTGTGTGCGTATGTGTGTGTGCGTGTGTGTGTGTGCGTGTGTGTGTGTGTGTGTGTGTGTGTGTCCACGTGCGCGTGCGTGGTTGGTCCTGAATTTAGGGCAGCATTTCTGGGTGAGCTGCGTGTGTATACGTGTGTGTATATGTGCGTTGTGTGTGTGGTACATAATCTTCCACGCTTGTGAACTGAAATTGCTAGCCACGTGCGTGCATTTGATGTGTGTGCATACGCACATGCACACACTTACAAAGACACCCACTATCACGCACGCACGCACACACACACACACACACACACGCACGCACACACACACACACACGCACACACACAAACACACACACACACACACACACACACACACGCACACACAATGACACTCATGCTCACGCACAAAATCACACAGGTACTGTCGCTGGCCAAGGAATTGCGTTTGTGCTGGGGCGCTACCTTTTTAGGTGTGTGTGTAGCTCGCAACATAATACGTAATGTCCGCACAAGAAAAAAGAGAAGGCCACGCCAGTAGGTTTAACCCATGCATCAATGGAGGGCCCCACCTTAACGCCCCCCACCGGCTGTTAAAACCACAAAACAAAGGATTTGTTCACCCACATCTTGCATCTTGGCGGATTTTGTTAGATACCGCAATTGTTAGGTAGCTGGGTCGTAAAGCTAGCTGAATTGATCCACATGGCGGGTTTCTCTTGTATTCAAAAATGGCTTTTTAGGCGCGTTTGCCTTGGTCTGTTCACCACGAAATAAAAAGGTGTACAGACTAGAGTCTACACTGACCTCATCTACGCTGATGATTGTATGTTCAGTGTACATGAAAGACTGGCTGTCTTAACCAGATGACCCCCTGAGGTTTTTCTGTTTTTTATCTTGTATATCCTATCCCCGATATATCCTATCCTGTATATCCTATCCCCGATATATATCCATGCATATAGCGATATAACGCTACCACACTTTGCCTTACCTTTCTCAACCACTGCTCACATCGTGTGGTCATCACCAAAGATCATCACCATGTTCCTTTGCCTTACCTTTCTCAACCACTGCTCACACCGTGTGGTCGTCACCAAAGATCATCACCATGTCCCGCAACTGCACCTAACTCCTTAACTTCTTTTCACGTTAGGTCTGCCAGAACCAAACGCACGTTGGGTCGTGCTGTTTCAACTTTTGTTAGGGTTAGCTCATCAATACTATTAACACCTCTCGTTAAAATTAGCTCGTCAGTACTATCACGAACGCTCATCAGGAGGCAGTCTCACATCAAGCCTGCGCGCGCGCGCGCGTGCGTGTGTGTGTGTGTGTGTGTGTGTGTGTGTGTGTGTGTGTGTGTGTGTGCGTGTGAGTGTGTGTGTGTGTGTGTGTGCGTGTGAGTGTGTGTGTGTGTGTGTGTGTGTGTGTGTGGTCTCATATCAATCCTGCGCGCCACTCTTGATCCCTGATGGCTTTTTCTGACCTTCTACGGTTTGTTTGTTCTACAGTACTTTTTGGGTGGCTCCTTTCCTTACTTGAAGCTGGCAAGTCTTTACACAACGCTACAGGTGGTCTCCTCTGCCTGCGTGGTTGGTTTTTCTTTATGCACTGTCGTGCATCTGGAAGTTGTCCTGCATAAATCGATGCAGTACCTGCACTGTCCTTTTTTTATGGAGTGTGTGTGTATGTCAAATACCTGCCGGTGTGGAACAGGTTGCCTAGTGTATGCGGCTGTAGCCTGCCCCTCACACACGATGCACTTTCATGCATCTGGTGGTTGCCCTGATTGAGATTCCGTGAACACACTGCTTGCTGAGACGGTTGGGAGAGCGAAAGAATCTCATACAAAAAGATTTGAATTCTGTATTGTCCATATTAACAAGCATACGACAAACAAATTGGGAAGGTTCCGTTGTTTGTATTCGGCCCAATGGCCATACGTACACATGACATTCCTTCACACAAAAGTGAATGGAGCCTGGCGAGTTGCACTCTCACCTTGAGGTGCTGCTCGTCACAGAAAGGAAGTAACCCTCCCTAAACCATGCTGGCTGTGTCACTACCAGCGAAGTCTTTTCTTTCCTCTTGCACACGTGAAACTCAAAGACACGCACTCAGCATTTGGCACGAAATACTATGAATGCAGGGATGCCTTGAAGCTGTGGTTGGCGCAAAGACACCCTCAGTTTGGGAACAAAGACACGCACTCAGCACTCGGCACGAAATACTTTGAATGCAGGGATGCCTTGAAGCTGTGGTTGGCGCAAATGCACCCTCAGTTTGGGAACAAAGACATGCACTCAGCACTCGGCACGAAATACTTTGAATGCAGGGATGCCTTGAAGCTGTGGTTGGCGCAAAGGCACCCTCAGTTTGGGAACAAAAACACGCACTCAGCACTCAGCACGAAATGCTATGAATGCAGGGATGCCTTGAAGCTGTGGTTGGCGCAAAGGCACCCTCAGTTTGGGAACAAAAACACGCACTCAGCACTCAGCACGAAATGCTATGAATGCAGGGATGCCTTGAAGCTGTGGTTGGCACAAAGGCACCCTCAGTTTGGGAACAAAAACACGCACTCAGCACTTGGCACGAAATGCTATGAATGCAGGGATGCCTTGAAGCTGTGGTTGGCGCAAAGGTACCCTCAGTTTGGGAACATCGAGGCTGCCCTGTTCCAGCAGGTGAGGTCATGCTTTTGTAGGTCAATCGGTAGTCACTTTGGGAACATCACTTTGGGAACATCACTTTGGGAACATCACTTTGGGAACATCACTTTGGGAAAAACAATTTGGGAACATCACTTTGTGGGAACATCACTTTGTGGGAACATCACTTTGGGAACATCACTTTGGGAACATCACTTTGGGAACATCACTTTGGGAACATCACTTTGGCTGCCCTGTTCCAGCAGGTAGCTCTTGCACAGTTTCATGTGTCCAGCACCACACACACATCAGCATATACTTTCTAAACCCTAAACCCTAAACCCACACACACACACACATCAGCATATACTGTAGTGCATGGCTCGTGACCTACACGTCATCTTGTGTCAAACATCACACACCCAACAATTTTTAAGTGACACATGACTCGTGATCTATATACACGCTTTTGTCAAACATCACTAGGGTTGGCGAGAACCATATATATACGGTGTATATACGGTAAAATCTTGGCAGGGAAACCACCGAATGTACGTTCATATACGGTGTATATGTACGGCTCTGGCCAACACTAAACATCACAAACCAACAGTTGTATGTGACATATGACTCGCAATCTATACGCACGCACGCTTGTGTCAAACATCTCACACATGACAATAAGCACCTCAGCCCAACAGACTCTGATAGCATCTGATATAATTTTGTGGAATAGGCCCCCTGTTTAAAAGGGAGTGCAGCTTCGATATTGTTTGTTATTTGCAGATGCTCCTGATATCGCTTTGCTCTAGAACTGGATGAGGGTTGCAGGAGTGCTTGATCCCATGTGCTTCAATGTCATGCTTTTGCGCTGGAAGGTGGCAGCTGCTGCAGTGAACTTACTTCCCATCACTGTTTCCTTTGGCAACCATTGTATTAATTCTGGGGTATTGCTCATTTAAAAGTTGCTGGGATTTTTTTGAAATTGGAGGCCTCACAGAAGCACAGGCTCGTTTTGCACAGGGGCTTGTCGACACCCCCAGGATTTTGAATTCATATCAATCTTAAAAGTCAAAAATTCATGTTTTTCATATCGACCGATATGGTGTACCAACACAATAATAACACTGTTAAGTGCGTAAGTACATGGTTCTGGCCAACCCTAGAAGTATGATGAATTGTTTGGTACAAAATCCACCCTTCCAGCCATGCAAGTCAATAAGTCTATGAGACCTGATACAGAGCTTACAGATGTTACAGATAAGCTATCAGACAAAAAGTGTGACTGCTAGGCTGCGTATGTAATCACTGTTGAAATGTGTGGAGTGTTAGTTGTAGCACCACAGACTATGAGACCTGATACCCCAGTTTATATACATATTTGAAGAATGAATGATACCCCAGTATATATATACATATTTGAAGAATGAATATTACCCCAGAATGTATAAATATATATATTTGAAGAATGGAGCGCTCTCTGCCAGTCAGTAGGTCTGTGAGACGTGGTGCCCTAGTTTGAGGAGAAAAGAAAAAAGAAAAACCACGCAAGGGTGATAACAACACAAGCACGGATTAAGGAAACGGAGACGTTGCTGTCAGACAGCAAAGTACTCTTGCTACCAGGCGGATTCGAACCTGCAACCCCGAAGAGTCTGGCTTGACCACGGGCCACTAGGCGTTCAGGGCAGCTACCCATAAGAGGATACCAAAGCCATCTCTGTCAACCATGCCAGTCATCTACAGCAACTTTCACCACGACGCACTGTGCACTTGCGTGTGCGCTGCGGTGCGTGCAAGCCACACATCTACCCAACCTGTGCTTATATAGTTGCACGAAAACCATATCATTGTATTTTTGCTCATGCTGCAGGATGGTGCCAAACTTGTGTTCCTGTTGCGGCTATCCCCATTTTTACCAGACAGGTGTGTGTGTATGTATATGTGTAGGTACGTGTGTATACATGCATGCATGCATACGCAATTTGCCATAACAGCAGACAATTCATTCGCTCCGTTGCCTACTACTATTTGGCTTTTACGCTATGCAATGTGACTTGTACTGCATCCCGGCAATGATATCTCCGTGTCCCCATTTTGCCCTTCCTTGTAACAAAAACATAACAGGCTTTTCCATTTCTATAAGCTTGACTGCATTCCTAACCTTTGCTCCCACAGTGTGATGGACCTTGTGCTGGCCTTGATCTACATATCCTGGCAGCTGTTCACGAGTGCGCAGCAGTGAATGCATTCCTCAACCTTTGCTTTCACAGTGTGATGAACTACGCGCTGGCCTTGACCTCTGTTTCCTGGCGGCTGTTCGCGTGCGCAACAGTGACTGCTACCGTCCCCTACACCCTGTTGTTCACATACGTGGGAAGTGCTAGCTCTGATGTTTTACAGGTACGAGGTATGCCTATTACGCTGAGAAGGTGCGCAGAGGTACGCTTGTTGAGTATGATGGGTGCGTGTGCAGGGTGGTTTCATTGTAAGATGACTCTCTAGATGGCAAGCCGTGCTTTTTAAGGGGTGGAGTTGAGCGCACTTATATAACCAATGCTTATTCAACTCATATTGTCAAGTCATCTGGCTTGAATGCGAAAGCAAAGTTTTTGCACGGCTAAGGACGATGGGTGCGTGTGCAGGATGATTGTAATATAGAACTAGATGCTGTTTCTGTGCGCAACAGTGCTGTTGGGTATTCAGGCAGGCTAGCAGTTGGTTAGTTACTTTATCTTTAGGGTTTCCTGTCTGGCTACTTTCTCCCTCTGTAAATATAAACCGTCCAAGTCAACAAGTGCTTCTTTCCGCAACACCCTGCTGTGTTTGCATGCCTGGGGAGTGCTGGCTGTTACACAGAATGACAATTCACGGGCTAAATATGACGGTATAATGTGTTTTTAGAGCTTTTATTGTGCGCAACAGGGACTTGTAGCTTGCTACCATCCCCTACGCCCTGCTGTGTTAGTATACATGGGTGGTACTGTGTTAGTTTGGGAAGTACCCTGCTGTTTTAGTAAGGGTAGTACCCTGCTGTGTTAGTATTCATGAATAGTACTGTGTTAGTATGATTACTGTGTTAGTAAGGGTAGCACCCTGCTGTGTTAATATTCATGGGTAGTACTGTGTTAGTGTGGGTAGCACCCTGCTGTTTTAGTATACATGTAGCACCCGTGTTAGTACACATGGGTAGTACTGTGTTGATACGTGGGTAGAGGCAGCACCGTTGCATGTGCTTCATTTGTGCACTGCTCATGTACATTAGTGCAAAAGCGTTCTCACGTATGCGTGCGGGTAGGGGGCCTAGAAATGCACGCTAGGCCAGGATTGCATACAAGGCTGTACCAAGCTTCAGTCTATTACGACGTGAAAGAGCTAGCACGCTTGGCCAGAAACATAGGTATACAATGGTATGTGTACGGTTCTTGGCGGAACCATTCCCATACCGTGTCCAACGTTCAGTGATGTGAGTGCTTCACTGTCCGAGTGTGTGTCCGTTCTGAGTGCTTCACTGTCCGAGTGTGTGTCCGTTCTGAGTGCTTCACTGTACGAGTGTGTGTCCGTTCTGAGTGCTTCACTGTCCGAGTGTGTGTCCGTTCTGAGTACTTCACTGTCCGAGTGTGTGTCCATTCTGAGTGCTTCACTGTTTGAGTGTGTGTCTGTTCTGAGTGCTTCACTGTCCGAGTGTATGTCTGTTCTGAGTTCTTAACTGTCCGAGTATGTGTTCGTTCTGAGTACTTCACTGTCCGAGTGTGTGTCCGTTTTGAGTACTTCACTGTCCAAGTGTGTGTCCGTTTTGCGTACTTCACTGTCCGAGTGTGTGTCAGTTCTGAGTGCTTCACTGTCCGATAGCAACGGCCGCGTGCATGGTATATTTGTTACATGGCATGTGTCGTACTTTATGCAATATGCAGTGCTTTCCTTGGCGAGCAACAAACAAATGAAGCCTTAAGTCGCAATGAACTACGGTGCATATGTATGGCCATATGTGTGCTTGAAATTGCTTCATGTTTCCTAGACCTCTGCAAACCTTCAAACACTGGTTTACCGAGTGATTGCCTGCTTGCGATTGGAGGCAATCAGGGCTAAACCCAACCCGGCATTGCTCGTTCTTGTGCCCACATTCATAGCAACATTCTCCCATTTGTGTGCCCAGACATATAGACATATGTAACAGAGTCCATTCATTTGTGTGCCCAGACATATACAGTGGCATTTTTTTATTTGCGTGCCCAGATATGAAGTGGCAGACTTACCACATCGACCGAAATCATCATGTCACCCATGACTCTGCTGGCTGTCGTATAACCCACACCACTTTCTTGGTCATGTTGCCATGTTTTCCTGGCAATCCGATAGGATGCGATGTATTTCAGGTTGGCCAGAACCTTATATATGTGCGTACACACCATATATTTGGTAATTTCCAAGCCAAAAGCACCGTGTGAACATTGTGTGTATACGGTTCTGGCCAACCCTAGCACATATTGAGCACGGGTGCCTGACAAGCAGGGTTCACGCCACGGGGTCACTTGCCCGAGTTATGTGGGAATTCTATTACATGTTGAATCGGTCATGTTGCCTGCATGTTGATTCAATTTGATTTGGATTTGGATTACAAAAGCCTCCAGCCTGGCATGGCTGCTCAACCTATAGTTCCCAACAAAAAAATGATGCCTACATGTTGACTAAAGTTGCTACAGAGGGATCAAATGGCAATTTACGGAAGGGAATTGGCACCCTTTTGTCTTGCGATGTTGCAAACATCACACATGCTGCAGAGACGTGCAAACTCTCCCCCATAGACAGCAACAGTAATTTAAGAAAATAGTATCTGATTAGAAACAGTATCTATGTTCCCACTTCACCTTTCCTGCTAAGCTGTCTTGCTCACACACAACACCATGCCAACTTCAATTCACGTCACACACAGACGCTACAAGGGCGTAAAGTCTCCTCGCCGAGCACCCACCTGCAGTCCTTCCTCGCGTGCGTGGGGGTCATCACGTTTGTGGCTCTGTTGGCCGTCCTTGCTGTAGCGCTGCGAAGAGCGATGGCACGTGTGACGACACTGCAGCAGCAGCGACAGGTAAAATCGAAGGCCACTCTCTTTCTTTATGCGAGTTATGTCGGCGCAAAACGGTTAAGGTGGTGACGGCCCACGTTCAGTTGTTCAGTTGAGGCAGCACGCAGGTTCGGTCAAATGTTAAACAGCTGTAGCCCTAGAAATATCTCACACTCTTGGTATGTACACTTATGAGCTCAATCTTTTATAAGTTATGTACACTTCTGAGTACACATTTTAAACAGTGTGCTGTTCTGAGCACTGACTCTAGAGCAACGGCGCATGCATAGGTTGGCCAGAACCATACAATACAATGTGTATATGGTACTTTTGGCAGGGAAATCACCAAATATACGGTCATATACCTGATCATATACGGTGTGTATATACTGTTCTACCAACCCTAAAAACGTCACGATAAAGGTGCATGGAACCCTACCTTCAAAGGGTTGTGTAACATGTATGGCTAGAAATCATATGGATATGGATGCTCCTGCTAGGGAGTGCAAGATGTGTTGTCAGATTGTGCTTTACACTGCAGACAAAAGGTTGTTGAAGATTAGAATCAGGCAAAGAAATTTGTTTGCCTGCTGGTTGGCTCAACAACTGGCAGTGAGGCAGAAAAACACAGGTTAAGATGGGCATTCACCTCTTCACATACATTGGGTTGCTTGGATGTGTACATGTATGCCGTGTATATACCCCCTATCAACTTTAACATGCCAACACGCATGGAGTTATATGATATTCGGAAGAAAAGTCAAGTGGTGTTGCATTTTACAAGGAAACAGTTCCTAAATGTCTTTTTCAGCACATGTGTCTGCTGCATTCCAACACATGTCTTAATTCTTCTCCGCCTTTGTTTCTTTGTCCCCTGCAGCTGCAGCAAAAGCTTGACCAAGAGATGGCTGACCAGGAGAGGGGTCAGAGGTTGAATTGGAGGGAGCAGCAACGGGGATGGGCACAGCAACGAATGGTTGAAGCAGGACAAGAACAGCTGCAGCAGCAGCAGCCGCAACAGGTGTGCTATGAAATCCAGCAGCAGCAGCAGCAGCAGCAGCAGCAGCAGCAGGGAACGCAGCAATTGCAGCAAGGAAGAGGAAATCAGCTTTCTCGTCAGGAGGTAGAGATGTGGGAGGAGGACGGGGGGGGCGAGCAGCGAGGCGCCTCGGAGTTGGCGAGTAAAATAGAAATTAGGGAGCAGAATGGTGTAGGAGGAATCGTGGGAGGGGGTGCTAGTAGTACTGCGGCTGCGGTTGTGTGTTTGGAAGCACAGGGGGGCTGGAGAGCTAGCAGTGGGCGTGAGGGGGGTGGGCTTCATGCAGGGTTAGGTGCGGGGGTGACACATTATACAAGTGTCAAATGTTGGCAGCAAGGGCAGCAGCAGGAGTTGCTTTACCAGGAGTTGGTCGACCAGGAGAAGGGCTTTGGTCAGAAGTTGGTGAGGAGGGACGATCAGGACCAGCAACAGAGTGTACAGAGTTTACAGGACCAGCAACAACAAGAGCATGCAGGCCATTTGAGCAAGGGCTTTCAAGAAGGACCAGAGGAAGGCAGACGTCTGCTGCGCCCACCTAGCAATCCACTCTTGGCAGCCAAAGAATGCAATCCAGGAGGTGTCAAGATGCGTGCACTAAGTTCTTGTTAAAAGACCCCTGTAGTAGTCGATGATGGTATACTTTCCTTAAGCAACCCTTGTCTAGTCTGAATTGTTAAGGTAAGGTGACATCACTACCTATATAAGCCTCAAAGGGCATCTCACTGAACGGTTAATGCACAGATAGCATCCTATTCCTGATCCCCATTGATCTTTTTTCTTATTATTTTTGATGCGTGAGATGGAGGCAACGGCTCAAGTAATGCACCGGGATGCTGCTGATGGATGTGACTGTGTGTGTGCAGAAAATATACATATATGTTCCCCAAAACAGGAGCCCACGATGTGTCTACAAGCAAGGTCTTACAAAAAAAGGCCTTCAGTCAAGAAGAAGTGCGACTGCCAGCATGCTCATAAAAAGCAATGTGTCTACTTTCTTACGCCACAACAAGCTTTATTGCTTTCCTCCTTGAACTAATGCTGCTTCTTATGAGCAGGCTAGGCCAGGATGGTAAGGTAAGGTAAGGTTACATCGCTATATATGCCTCTGGTGGGCATCTGATCGGAAGTTTAAAAAAGCCTGTAACCAAACCAAAAAACGCTAGAAAAATTAAGGGAACAGGGCTAGGCACTTAGCTACAAAATAGGCAACACCAAAAATAACAGGTTGGTTCATAAAGGTCCTCAAACGAGCTGGGCCATCCTCAAACTGAGGTGGGAAGATAAGCTGTTGCTGTGTGCGAAGTCGTCAGAAAATTCCTGGAGTGGTTGACGTTGATTGAATGTGATTGATTTCAATCAGGGGCATTTCAATCAATAGTGCAATCAGGGTGTGATTGAA
>Ga0307942_1003265_pt1 | contig 13145 bp, 19 predicted proteins | sample OrgLakmetagen175_FD_201846 | JGI IMG/M metagenome (GOLD analysis project Ga0307942, IMG submission 201846) | Saline water microbial communities from Organic Lake, Antarctica - #175 | ecosystem: Environmental > Aquatic > Non-marine Saline and Alkaline > Saline | place: Antarctica: Organic Lake...
CCCCCCTCCCAGTGCACAGCCTGCGTGCCTTAGCCATCCAGGACAGTAGCAAGGGCTGCAAGTGGCTGAGCCCCAGCCAAGCCAGAACGACGCCCAGCACGCCACCTCCATGCAGAACAGGCTGTGAGTCAGAGTTTATGGACAGGCCTGAGCAGCTGCTGCTGCTGCTGCTGCTGCTACGTCTGTGGTAAGATTGGTGGTGTGAGGGTGACATAGGGGGGCTGTTGGAGGGGGCGACTGATCTGCTGGGAGAAAAAGTGTATGTAAGTTGTAATGTCTGTAATATACTGTGTTGTACTTTGCGTGGGCGGTCTGTACAGAATCACGATGAGCAGGTCGTGTGTGATGTCTGTTGTGTGATGTCTGTACAGAATCACGATGAGTAGAGCGTGTGTGATGCCTGTTGTGTGATGTCTGTACAGAATCACAATGAGCAGATCGTGTGTGATGCCTGTTGTGTGATGTATATACAGAATCACGATGAGCAGATCGTGTGTGATGTCTGTTATGTGATGTCTGTACAGAATCACAATGAGCAGATCGTGTGTGATGCCTGTTGTGTGATGTCTGTACAGAATCACGATGAGCAGATCGTGTGTGATGCCTGTTGTGTGATGTCTGTACAGAATCACGATGAGCAGATTGTGTGTGATGCCTGTTGTGTGATGTCTGTACAGAATCACGATGAGCAGATCGTGTGTGATGCCTGTTGTGTGATGTCTGTACAGAATCACGATGAGCAGATTGTGTGTGACGCCTGTTGTGTGATGTCTGTACAGAATCACAATGAGCGGATCGTGTGTGATGTCTGTTATGTGATGTCTGTACAGAATCACAATGAGCAGCATTGTGAGTTCAGTCTGTCAGTAGCCAACTGTGATGGAAGGTACTGAGTGCAGCAAAGAGTGCAGAAAGAAGTGCAGAAAGGGGGTAGGCCCGTACTAGTTTGCACCATGGTAGGCGCAGCACGGGAAAGTTTCGACAATAGATCAAAAAGCGTGAGAGGTTGTTGTGAGACAATGTTGCTATCCACGCAAATAGCTGCACTGGTAGAAAACAACCGTAACGAAAGCATAAGTCCGTATGCCTGAAGAAGCTCACCATTGACTAACACAACCAGGCATCCATACCACTCCCCACATTCAACAAAGGGAAGGAGCCACTTTGGACCGGGTACCGGAAAACCCCTGCACCACGAAAAAACCCTATTAATTTTAACTTGCTAGCTACCTAGGCCACTGCCTCAATTCAGCCTACAATTCCAGATCCACTTGTGCATACCCGTGCCATCGTTGGTTGGCATGGTTCACCTCACGTGGCTAGGCCAGCGCTTCAATTCAGCCTACAATTCCGAATCCACTCCTGCATACCTGTGCCATTGTCGGTTAGCATGATGCACCTCATGTTGCTCTCCAGTAGATGCACTACCCCAATGCCACTGCCTGTTCACCCCACTCACGACTCCTGCGTGTGTGTTGCGGGGCATGGCAGTCATTTTGACAATCAGCAGCCAGAATAAAAGGAGGGAGACAGGACAGCCCCCCCTCCTCAACCTCTTTACAGCACCATGAAAGTATGTCTGCACATTTGACAGAGGTGCGTGCGCTTGTAGGTACATCTTCACAGCACCATGAAAGTATGTCTACACATTTGACAGAGGTGCGTGCGTGTGTAGGTACATCTTCACAGCACCATGAAAGTATGTCTACACATTTGACAGAGGTGCGTGCGCGTGTAGGTACATGCAGATGCCTGCATGCACACACAACAGCAGCTGCCGGCCTTGTCCACCCCCCTACACCACATCTTGCACAGCTGCTGATGCATTGTCTAATCAGTTGCCGAAAAAATTGCCTACCGTACCAAAATTTACATCCCGCACCCAGAAAAAATATTTAGTTTTGCAAATCCGCAACCAATCCGCACCCCCTTCAATATTTATTATAATCCAATCCGCAGGCCATTTTTAAGCCATTCTCGCCAATTTAGGCCATTTTCACCAATCCGCAGGCCTAAAATTACTTATTTTCTGTCCGCACTTAGCCGCACCCCTCCAAAACATTATTTTTGCGGGGTGATATAATTTTGGTACGGTACTCAATTGCGTTATTACCGCTCATTAATTGCCCTTTCATTTGACACTGCCAGTTGGCTCCCTAGACATGTCCATAAATACAGGGTTGGCTACAGCCATACATAAAATACATGGTTGGTTACAGCCATACATAAACACACGGTATTTTCAGCAGGAAGAATACCTTACCTACAGTCATATACGGTGGGCATAAACGGTTCTGGCCAATCCGACACAGACACCCACTGTGGCACATGTATAGGGTTGGCCAGAACAAATATAAAAACGGTATATAGGTATACGGTAATTTTGGCAGGGTAATCACCGAATAGACGGTCATATACGGTGTATATACGGTTCTGCCTAATCCTATACGGACACCCACTGTGGCAAATGCACGGTCCTGCCACAAAGTCTGCCTACAAGTACACACGCCCAAACAGCACCAGCAATTCCGCCAGCCTCTTTAGTCCCACCTGGCACAGCTGCGGCTGCCAGCCGCGTCCCTAAACGCGCCCACAAGTATGGCACTGCCACAAAGCCTGCCACGAGCAACGCACGCTGCAAGCCTGACAGGCTAGGGCCCTCTATACCGGTACGCCCTCCTAACGGAGCACCTGTCCATGTTCATGTACATGTGTGCATTTATGTGTGTGTTTGTGTGTGTGATGGTGCGTGTTTGTGCATGTGCATATGTTTGTGTATGCGTGTGTACTTGTGTGCATGTGCATGTGCATATGTATGTGTATGTGTGTATGTGTGTGTGTGTGCGTGTGAAAGAGCGTGTGTGTGTGTGTGTGCGCGCTACCTGCAGGAGACCCCCCGGGCTGTGGTTCAGGCTTGCTTTTCTGTGTGCTAGACTGAGGACTCCTTTGCCCAGAAGCTCTTCCTGCAGCAGCATCTGTTGTAGTGGGCCTGGAAGTGCCCTGCGCACGTGGCATGAGTGTATGCAACGTTATCAACGAGGACATGATGACCTAGCTTTATATTTTATAGCACTGCTGCATCCAGGGACTCTTCCTGCAGCAGCATCTGTTGTGATGAGCCTGGCAGTGCCCTTTGTACGTAGCATGTGTGTAACAACAAGGGCATGATCACCTATCATTATATCACTTCTGCGCCCGGGTTCTTGCTGCAGCAGCACCTCTTGTGGTAGGCTAGCAGTGTGGCCCTTGACAACTATTCAAGGGTGTAATTGAAACTACAACAAGAACTGACTACAACTAACATTAAAATAGGGTTTGCATTGAGCAAACAAAGGCTTCGCGACTCTTTGATATGTGGAGCGAACATGCGCGCTCTGAGCAGTTTTAACAGGCTTTCCAACTCAGGTTATGTTTTGAGATGTATGCACGTGCATACACAAGAAAGTCATGCTCTTTTAGCTTGTGAATCTGCAATTTAAAATGAGCCACTCGCTTTGATACACTGAATACAATCAAATCTGTGCACTTGCATGTGAGCAACCTCCTTCAGTTCACATACATATACACACAAATCATTCAGCATAACTCATCCCACACCCACACATACACATACACATGCTGACATGCACGAGGAATCTACATCAGCATGCACATTCACAAACCCGTCGGATGCATGCACATTCATTACGATCAATTACCCATAGGCTCCAGGAGGGCAGGAGCGCTGACCCCGGTGCTTCTTCGCTTCGGTATTTGAGGTTCAAGAGGGAAGAGCCGGGGGTGGCTGCACCAGGGCCGTGCCATACAGAAGCTCCGAACATCTGTTGAGCAAACGTTTCATGGTGTGTGAGTGTACACAGACATGGACAGCAATGTCCTGTCAGTGCGATGAGGACGCCGTGATTTCACACTTTCATATTGCTTGCTGCATGCGTAACTGAACACACATAAAACGCACACAGGGATCAGGTGCATGTAATTTCAGGGCACATGGTGGAACTGCTAGAGATTAAAGTAGCATATGGTAACTGCAGCAGGTACAGTACAGTAGCAGATACAGTATGGCAAGGTATGAAGGAGAGCACGACATCCGGCACGCACGTGAAGCGCTGTAAATTGAAAGTGCAGCTTCTATGTACTCATTTCATAATAATAGCCATTTGAACAGCTTTGATAGAGATGAGACCGGTCAAAACAGAAAAGAGGGAAGAGGAGCTACTGAACCACAAAGTTATGATGCCTGAGGATAACAATAAACTCCGTGTTGTCGCACGTACCAGCAAATTTAAAACAGCGCTTATCTCAGCATCCCACTCTGTTATCCGGCCCTGCGTGCATTTTGATCCAGATCCATGTGAATGAGAGGACTCGCTTGTGGGCACTGGCCTGAATCAAATTATGATATATACACAGCACATGTTGTGTTCCACGCTTAATCAAGTAGTGCGTTGTACTTCTCTTCTCCGCAGAAACCCTCCCTGACCTTGCAACTGAGATAGTGAGAGCGAGAGGACTACACATACTGGCACGTACCGGGTTAAACATAGAGAACACCCTATTCAGCTGCTCTCTGAGCAGCGTGATGAGCTCCGTGTCTAGCCTCCCAGCATCCAGTTGGGAGGAACGCAGGATGTGCAGGGGTGGTGGGTGGGAACGGCCGGTGTCATGCCCGCTGCCCACTGCTGTATGTTCTGCAAAATCACCGCCTAATCCTCCTTCGCTGCATGATTCGGGCATGAAGCTGTATTTCCATGTGTTAGACCCCCCTGACAGCCCTACATGCTTGAAAAAGTTGAGAAAAGAAACGCCTGACACATGCACGTATCTGTTGTGCTGCAGCAGCAGCTTATAATCCTGCCGATTTCTAGTGACTCACTGGAGTGGTGCGAGGAGCAGGAAAAGGACTACCCACTTTCTGACAATCCCAAGTCTGACTGAGTGTAACCACTTGAAGTTGTTTGCATGCAGGATGCTGATGTGAAGCACAACTTCGTTCTGCTCTTTTAAGCCTGAAAAATCAGGCAAACCTCTAAAGCCTAATTCTCTTGTTGATTTAATTATATAAATATTCGTTACCCATTTATAGAATAAAACGCCATTCCGGTAATTTCCAATGTGCGACCTAACACACACAATTGCCCTTCTGTCTTCGCAACACCTACAAAATTGATTTCACACATTTCACGTTCAACAAATCCTTGGAAAATCCCTGTCCCTTTCCAAACTAAACTCGGAAAAAATCCGAGAGTCTGCCAAAGCCACAGGAGGACAAATTCCGAGTTCGTTTTTATTTTTATAACAAATATGCAAGAAATACAGGTAGATCACACCACGGAATGAAAGAGTCACACTGATTTGTGTTACGTATGCTATTAGCTATGCCATAGAGAAACGAAAAAGGCTGTCATATAAAACATACAGAAACCAATCTATACATTCGTGCTGTAAACCGAAGCTGTAAACTGGACAAACTCTTCTGAGGTGCCGCTTTATTTTATTTGTTTAACTATTTGACCTAACACGAATGCCAGAATCCTTGCTTTTCAGATTAATTCCTTGTGATATTGAGTACGTAGTTAGCAGCCGCCTTTCCAGTGATGTTGCCTGTGGAGAAAACGGAAAGGAGAACAGTTGTGAGTCTGCTACTATGAATGCAGAAGTTCAATCTGTGTATTCAAACGTGCATGCAAGTTGGGTCACGTTCACTCACCAAAGACTGCACACTCCAACAGTGAGTTGCCCCCCAGCCGGTTAGCCCCGTGCAAGCTGCATTGCAAGCAGAGAAGCACGACGGATGAGGCAAGTTCAACATTTAGAGCAGCATATGACGTGCCCACATCTGTTCAGCCATTTGTTGCAAGTACGTTGTCCTGCAACCTTTTGTTCTTGCCTTTTCTCATTCCCTCTAGCATCTTATCATGCAGACACACTAAAATAACATTTACAACGCTGGGACTGCTTCCATGCAACTTTATTTTTCATTGTAGCTCATTGTATAGCGCATTGTATAGCATTGTATAGCACATTGTGGATCATTTGAGCTTTCTTGCCATTAGCATTGCTAGCAGAGTGTTCACCAGATCATGAGAGGGGACGTGCTAGTTTTAGTTAATGCTGTCATAACTTCCCCCCTCCTTTGCTGTCCGGCACACTCACCCGCCGCTCGCTTCACCAGCTGCGTACAGGCCATCCAATGCAGCAGGCCCATCCGCGGAGGCAGACATTGCCCGGCCGGCGTTGTCGATCTCGATGCCGCCCATGGTATAGTGCACCACTGGGGTAACCTCAGCAGCATACATGGAGCCGCCGAAAAATATGTCTGCGAAGTGGGATCAGGAGGGCAAGGTTGGGGTGTGCCGTGATGACTAGCGGCAGCATACATGGAGCCGCCAAGAAATATGTCTGCGGTGTGGGTTCAGGAGGGCAAGGTTGGGGTGTATTGTGGTAACTAGCAGCAGCATACATGGAGCCGCCGAAAAATATGTCTGCGGTGTGGATTCAGGAGGTTCGGGTTGGGGTGGAAAAGAAAGTCGAGACGTTGGAGGTTGCGAGGCAAAGCTGTGTAGTAACGGACGACATACAAAGCGGGTCACAGACATGCGTGTGCGTGCACACACACTCACACACACACACACACACAAAAACATTTAAGGTCTTTTGAAGCAATCAGGGGTATGGACCTGTGTGTTGGGCATGAGGGGATGACAACGCTGCTGATAACACCCTGTTGATCACAGGATATGATTGAAAGCTCCATTTCTCATCTATGTTCATCACTTTGTGGAGGTGCCACATGGATGCAAACAGCAGGCCCTTAACTCTTCTTACCCACTGACAACAATCAGGTAAGCACTGCAGCAAAGAAACTTTGAAGACTGCTTCAGAAAGTCTTATCCTTCACGGCACTCGCCTCCTCAAATGTGCCTGTGCTGCACAGTAATGCTCTTGCACAATCACAATCACATGCACCCACCCCACATCCACACTCGATAACAACCTTACACACACAAACACACGCACCCACACACAAAACCCACACACAAAACCCATACACACCAGGGGGAAAGCTGGATTTTCCGAAAGGGTCCTTTTCGTGTCCCAGCACCACTTCGTTGTACATCTCCAGCTCATCGATCAGCCCATGCTGGTCGACATTAAGCAAAGCTGCCAGCAATGCCACGTCATCCACCTGAGATTGTTGTGCAAAAATGCATACACAATTGATGAGTGTGTGTGTGTGTGCGCGTGTGTGCGCGTGTGTGTGGACAGTGAGCGGGACTCTTTCATTCCCCTATTATCACTTAGCTTAAAGTGCCAGTAACATTTTGGTAGCACACACAAGTGCATGATGAAGGTGCATACATATGGCACGATGTTTTTGGTAGCAGACAAAAGGTGCATGATGAAGGTGCATACGTCTGTCACGATGACATTGAGCGCGCTCAGACATCCTTTGCTGCATCACACCATGGGCAAGACAGAGACAAGGAGGAGGCTACTGTGTATGTAAGGCATTTTGCAATTCGCCCATTGTACACAAGTACACAAGGCTTAAAACATGGAACGTGGCTTTGCCTTAGGCATGTGTGCCCTAACAAATATACACCACACGTCTCAACTAAATTTTGTTTTCAGCGCAACTCCTTATATTAGGGCATGTAATTAATTGCGACACCTAAGCTAAAGAGCATGTAGGTAATTGATTGCGACACCTAAGCCAAAGACACAAAATCAGCTGCAAAAAACATAGCGCAAATCACATGCTCAGGTATGCAATGACATATATGTAAGATAAACAGTATTTCTAGCAGAGGAGAGAAAGCGTATGTATGCGCGTGTGTGAAAGAGCGTGTGTGTGTGTGTGTGTGTGTGTGACCTACGTGAACCATTAAATTACGCCTGCAGTAGAAGTCAATGGCCTCCATGCCAAATTCGGTGGCAGCAGCCTGGGGCACCAACAGCCATGCCCACCCGCCTTCTTCTCTGCGCACAGATGATTGTCAGCGTTATATTTTAATATTAGCAATACTGTAATGATGACACAACCATGCCCACCCGCCTTCTTCTCTGCGCACAGATGAAAATCGAGACTTATTATATTGATAACAATTTAATGACATACACAGTCGTGCCCACCTGCCTTTTTGCAACAAGTCTCGAGAGTAAGGTTGACGCGACTTGCAAATATTCCAAATCAAAATTACCATGCAAAATTACGCACTACCAGCTTGCACAAGGATAAAGGAACGCGAGCAGTGAGACCACCTCCCACACTGAACACAAAAATGAATGTAGCTGTTGTAAAAAATAATCTGTGCGACGCTCCTTCACCACAGGAAGTCGCTATACATAACACAATTACAGCATGTGTGCTGTTGTGAGATAGCAGATGCACAGTATGCACTCTGCGGCTGCGCACAAGCACTTTACAGCTTCTCACACCAAAGATCTGCTTACACCAGACAGCATGCACTCTGTGGCTGCTCACATGCACTTTGCAGCCACTCACACCCAAGAGCTGCTCACACCCAACAGCTACTCACACCAAACAATGGCACTTGCCCACATGCACGACACAATTGCTCACCAAAATCAGTATGAGACGTCTCTCACACATCCACACAACCTCAAAACACGCGTCTTCTACGTAATTACCCCATGATTGAGTCAGACACTCTGTCCCGGGTGGTGAGCTCGTCCACAAAGCGCTTGCCTGATGTATTCAATAGGATGGCACCCTGTGCAGTGTCAGAGAGTAGGCATCGTTATCCTGCAAAAAGGTGTTGTGACCCTGTTTGAAAGGCATTGTAAATTACAATTTGTAACCCTGCAGTCTTTGAGTAGGCTCTTTTACGATGCCATAACGATGCTGTAACGATGCCATCATGATGCCATAACGATGGCAGGAGGTGAGTGCTTGCTTGCTCGCTGCACAGGCATGCAGATTGATGCAAGGTAACCCACCACCTGCCATAGGCCGTAGCTCCCGTTTGCAAATGCAGAGTGTGTGCGTGTGACTTTTTTGTGAGGAGTTTGTTCTAGTGAATTCTGATTAGATTATAGGATGTGCCCGATGCAAGGGTGAAACGGTGCAACAGCTTGCCATTGTGGCTAGGTGCAGCAATAAAAAATTCTGAACAGGCGAGCAGGCATTCTTCTTGACTGAAGGCCTTATCCTGTAATCCTTGTAAACCTTGCAGCTACTCCGCCTTAACTACTTGAGGTCTTGGGCTATAATGCGAGGCTCTATGCAACTCTAGGGCTAAGGAGTAGCTCTTGACTACTCGAGCTCTGCGCTTCAAGAGGGTGTATTTAAGATCAGTAGCAACGTACCAGGCCCCTCAATTTCTCAGGCGCCAAGAACTTGGTGTTAGAGTCAGGTTCATTGGGGTCGATAAATCCTGCAAGCACGCGAAGGGGGCGGGAGTGAAGAACTATTTTGAAGCTCAATTTCTCAGGCGCCAAAAATTTGGTGTTAGAGTCAGGTTCACTAGGGTCAATGAATCTTGCAAGCGCGCGAAGGGGGCGGGAGTGAAGAAATATTTAAAAGACAAAACAAGAGAAAAAACTAAAAATTGCCTTTGATATGGAGGACGAGTCACAGCAGCTGGGTCAGCCCCGTTTGGCCATATGCATTTCCGTTGATTTCTTTGCTACCTCGATTACCTGCTGTCTCTTTTATAAAGACATCATCCGTCATATTTGTAATGAAGTGAGTGATGCAGGCACACAACTAGCTTGGAGAGGCAGTGCATGCGTTTGCACATTGCTGCATACTTTTTTCTTTGGGGGGGGACATCCACACACGCACTTGCTCATTTTAGTTTGAGCAACTCATTATGAGTTTTACGTTGCCCATTATTGAGACGACCAATTGCAAAAGATTTGATACGAGGCATTGGATGTATGAAATACGTAAATGGACACATCCTTTTGTACGTAAGGTTAGAGCAATACGGTTGGCAACAGGTGGGACAGAAACAGATAATTGCAGAATATCGCAAGCACCATAACAAGTTACCATAATGCAAAATATTGTGAGTAACAAATCATATGGTCATTCAATGTAGTACAGCACAAAAAAGCACGGCCCTGACCAACACTTTACACTTAAGACACACACATACACACACATACATACATACATACGCGCACACATCCAAGCACACCTGTGGGGTGGATCTGGACTTCAGACAGGTCAATCAAGCGTGCCCCTGCTCTCTGCGCAATGTCCAAAGAGTCTCCCGTCGCCCATGGCCCGTTGGTAGTGGGCAGCGTGGCAGCTGTGGGGTTGTGCGCCTGTGGTGAGTGAGTTAACACAAATTTGAGGCATCGTGCCCAGAAAACAGGGCGACAGCTGCAGGCGGAACAGCAAGGCATGGCGCACGGAAGGCAGCGAGGTTGCAGTGGGGGACAGAAAGTTGCAGTGAGTGGCTTCATGCACGGTTGAGGCACCATGCACAGACAACAGGGTGACAGCAGAAGGCAGAGTTGCAAGGCAAGGGTGACAGAAAACAGGCAACAGCTGCAGGTGTAGTCAGGCATGGCGCACAGGAGGCAGCATGATGGCAGTGAGGTTGTGCACCTGCAGCGGGTGATTTCATGTACGGTTGTGGTATAGGGCACAGAAGACAGCGCATCAGCTGCAGGCAGAGTAGCAGGGGGGGGCACACAGGCAGCAGCATGATGGCAGTGAGGTTGTGCACCTGCACCTGTGAGCAATTGTAATCACGAGTGAGGCGCACTGTGAGGGACGAAGACCGAGACATTGTGCACAGAGAGCAGGACGGTATCTGTGGTTGGAGTCTGAGGTACTGTCCACAGATAATAAAGAACGGCGTACGCTGGTACAGAAAAGAAAGAAAACTACGTAGGCCGGAGAAATCACTCATCACATTGATTAAGGAAGAGAAAGCCACTTTGGTACCGAGGACCGCAAGACTTCTTTACCAGCAGACAAAAGGGTACGGTCTCAAGTATGTGCACAGAAAAGAGACAGAGACAGAGAGAGAGAGAGAGAGATAGTGTGAAAGAGAGAGAGAGAGAGTGTGTGAAAGGGCAGAGTCTGAAGTAACATGGTTGTGCACACAAAATATGCCTGAGATGACCTACTGCGCGTGGAGTGTGTGGGTGGGGTAGTACGTGCCTGCGCCACTGTGCTTGGAGTGTGTGGTGACTTCTATCTCCAAGTTTAACTACTGTCGTGGTGTCTTTGTATATGCGACTGTGCGTGGGGTGTGTGCAAGTGATGGTTCCGCTGCTACATTGTTACTATTGCTGTCACTACTACTGACTACTACTGTGCGTGGAGTGTGGTGTGCAAGGGCCACACTTCCCATCAGCTCCTGCTGATTATTATATAATGTTATCTAAATAAAATTAGAAGTGACGCTGTGCCATAAAGCGGTGCGACACGCGACACACAGTGCATGGAGTGTGTTATTCGAGTTGCCAAGTTTTATGGCGGATGGTTCAATGTTATTGCAAGAGTGGGTCCTTTTGACGCTGTGCCATAAAGTGGTGCGACACGCGACACACAGTGCGTGGAGTGTGTTATTCGAGTTGCCAAGTTTTATGGCGGATGGTTCGATTTAATTGCAAGAGTGGCATTGTTTATTGCAAGAGTGACATTGAAAATGCAGGGATGAGGGGTGATATGTCAGGCGTGGGATGTCCGCGAATACACCCCTCCTGCAGAGAGAGAGACAGAGCCTGGAGTAATATGGTTGTGCACACAAAATAAGCAAAAAGACTCCGCTGTTGCTCCTCCGGATCAACGGAGCTCATTGATCCGGAGGAGCAACAGCACCAGCACCAGCACCAGCACCAGCACCCGCACCAGCAACAGCACCAGCAACAGCACCAGCAACAGCACCACCATTACCAACAACAACAACAACAACAACAACAACAACGACAACACGCACAACACCACCAATACCACCAACAACAACCACAACAGCAGCAGCAGCAGCAGCAGCAGCAGCAGGCTGCCGACCCTGATCATTGGGGGAGGTGCAGGTTTCACTAGTGGCGATGAGGGATAGGGGGTGGTGTGGGGGGAGGAGTTACAAGCGGCGGAGGTGAGAGTGTAGTTGGCGGTGGCGGTGGTGGAGGAGGTGATGGTGGTGGTGCAAGTGGTGGAAGTGCAAGTGATACAAGAAGTGGTGGTGCTGTAAGTGTGGGTGGTAGTTGTGAGGTTGGTGGTGTCAGTGGTGAGAGTAGTAGTGGCGGTGGTGGGGGGAGAGGTGGGGGTGACAACAACTTTAGTGGTGGAGGCGGTGGTAGCGGAAGTGGTGATGTTGGAGTAGATGAGGGGAAAGCTGCAAATGTATGAGCGGATTAAGTGGATTTCAACCGCCTGTTCATCTGACATCCCGTTTTTATATACAATCATTTCCAGGTCAATCGTTAAGACTTCACTACCTGTTTTAGGTGTGCTTCATGAGCTTGTGAGGTTGGATCATCATCATGAAGTATGCAAGTCATTTGCAAGCTTGACGACACTTTGCAGGTACCTCACACATGCATGAAGTGAGAGTCCAAATACATAAAATGTAGGCAACGTAACTCACTACTTGCTAACACATAACAATGTTGCACTCAATTGTGTTTATGCTTGACTACATGCAGGACTTCCCACTAGCCGATTGCATAGCAGCATCAGTTGATCCCATCGGCCAGCTTTGCATCCACTTGCCTTTGGAGATGCATCGTACCCTTTTATCAATATGCCATTGGCAAAACCGGCTTTTGGAGTGCATGTCACAACTGTGCCCACACAACACGCACAGGTGAAAATGCATCATACAGGAGCATGTGTTGCAATAGTGCTTCACGCTCCTCCGTAAGATTACTCTGTCGGATTCATCATGGGCACATATGCCTTTTGCTGGCCGGGTAGCTCCCTGTGGCTAGGATCACAGCCTGGCAAGGCAGCACCTCGACTGAAACAAAATACTCACACGCACCCACACAGACACCATAGACACACACCTTTAGCAGCTCTTTGCTGGCAGAGTAGCCTCCTGTGGCTAGGATCACAGCCTGGCAAGGCAGCACCTCAACTGAAACAAAATACTCACACCCACCCACACAGACACCATAGACACACACCTTCAGAAGCTCTTTGCTGGCCGAGTAGC
>Ga0307942_1003267_pt1:0-7500 | contig 13138 bp, 12 predicted proteins | sample OrgLakmetagen175_FD_201846 | JGI IMG/M metagenome (GOLD analysis project Ga0307942, IMG submission 201846) | Saline water microbial communities from Organic Lake, Antarctica - #175 | ecosystem: Environmental > Aquatic > Non-marine Saline and Alkaline > Saline | place: Antarctica: Organic...
TAGGGCTGGTAGGAGTTTCTTTCTTGGTTGGCTGAGAACCATTGTTTTTGAAGATCATTAAGGTGTGTGTCTGGTGCAGGTTGCGGTAGGTTTGGTGCCGTGATATGCTCTTCGTACATTTGGAGACTGCATCTAAAACTCTTCTGGCTCCCATGTTGGGTTCCACGAGACTTTCACCAACTCTCTTTTGAGAGATTTAAAGGTCCGTTCTTTCTTTTCATTTTCATTTAAGGCCCATGTGTCATTAATGTCAATAGCCTCTCGCTCATTGGCATTGTAGCAGTTGGTTTTTAGTACTAGGCACTGCCAATGGTATATACATTACAGACGTCGCATATGTACATGTCTGTAAAGGGAGGGAGAAGATCCAGTGTTAGCTAATCCGAGGTAGCTAAATACTCAACTTGCTCCTCTGCAGGTATCTGTTAAGGTGTTGCAGACTGGCAGAGATTTTGGCACTTGTACCTTCTAAGTTGTTGGGTAAAGCAAGGGCTATGCGTGTGAGCGGGCACGAGAGCTTGTAGGGAATTATCTAGATTTTGTGTTGCTGGTAGTAGCTTTTGCATTATGCCATGCGAGGGATCAGAGAGGGCATATGTAAATTTTGCTGATCTGAGGCGCTGACAGGACGTATCAGGGTGGCTTGTTTTGTGTTTTTGCTGGTCTGTGTTTTTTCATTGTATAAAATGAAGGTATGATGCCCATGAGTGGTATATGGTCACTTAAGTAGCCCAGGTCACACATGTAACAAGGTTTGCATGTTTCCGCAAGGTTGGATGAGAGAAGCACGCCACCAACAAAGCTAAACGAGTAAATTTTTCCTTGATTGTCCACCCCTGTGGGCTTGGAGAAGGTCCAGGGCCTTGGGTTGGTTGCGTCAGAGGGTTGATTTGACAGCAAAGAAAAGTTGTGGACTTTGATAAAATCATGGTGCATCTTATCTGCTAAGTACATGTTTTTACTAGTACGATCATGAATGGATCTCGTTGCATTCATGTCTCCAATGATGAGGGGGGTGCAGTCATGATATGTAGTAATAAGTGATGTGATTTGGGCTTGCATCTCAGAGCGGGACGTAATTGCCTCCGGTCAGCTGCCAGATGGCCAGTAAGTGCCAATAACAAGGAGTTTGGTGTTGGCGTCGTCAAGAGTGACAGAGGTGTGTCTACCCCCAGGGTCTAAATGTGCAAGTGAACAGTTTGTTGCCAAAACAATGCTTTGCGCACACAAATAATGGTGCCGCCGTTTTTGTTAGTGGCGGTCCACCATTCATTATTAGTGTGTAGAAAATTCAGCCAGGGTCGAGCTTTTTCTCAGTTTGGTTTCTGTAAAAAACATAATGTCAGGGGTGCTGATGGCTGTCATGTGTGTGAGGTCGTGGTGGCTGGTGAAAAAGCCTTTGACGTTTAAGGTGATAACCTTTTAGGGAAGACAGATTATTGGTTTCCCTTCGGGTGGGGCCAAGGGTAAATGGATGATTTATGTGCTTGTGAAGGTTATGGATGGGGGAGATGTGTGTTTCTGACGGTAGGGTGTAGTGGTATTGGTGAGCATTGGTGTTCTGGCAGCAGTTTGGGCTGTGGTTATATGGGGCAGGTTAGGGAAGATAAGTTACTTCATCATGAGGGTACATTCTCTGTCTGATGGGTGTGGTCAAGTGTTGGTAGTGTGGTGGGGTTTTGGGGGGTTGCAAGTACAGTAGGGGGGGAAGATGGTGTGTCATCAATATTGATGACTTGATCGTGGAAATAGGTATTTGGATGAAGGTTACATTGTGGTCTGCTAGGTGGATGACTGAGGCTAGGGCTGGGTGATTCCAAACGACACCACATTTAAGAGTGATAATGCAACCTTGTAATTTGGCTCAATCGCTGGGCTGGTAAGAAGGTGAGGGCGAGGTTTTTCTGATTCTAGAACGAATCATGCTGTAGAGGGCTGTGCGTTTTCTATTTTCTATTTTCTTAAGGGTCGCTTTTGCCGTCGTTACCTGTGAGGATGACAGCCTTTTCAAAAGCAGTTTGTTTAGGTGTTGGTGGACTATTTCTGCTGTGATCTCTCCTATTTTGAATTCCCAGACGGGGCATATCTCAACATACAGTTTTCCCCGTTGTTCCAAAGAATGTAGTGCAGGAAATGGTTGAGGATGTTGTTGTTAGAGTTGCCCATGTTCTTGGTGTAAAAGTGGTCCAGGGATTTATCGTAGTCTGTGCTCACCCAGGGTGTCTTCCATTTTTTGAATGTGTGCAAGAAGTCCATTGCCGGAAATAATGTGCTCCCCTACGGCCATGTTGAAGGATTGAACTAGACAGAATGCTTTCTCTTGTTTCTCCATGTAGGGTCGGGGATTTAGAGAAAAGTTTTGTTCAGTACTGCTTTTCACTTCTTCTTCGGTGGCAGGTACCATCGTGTGGATGGTAAATCTTTGTGTTAGGCATTTGGTATGATCTTGGTTGGCCTTTAGAGTTACGTCTAGAGGCTTACTTTGAAGGGAGTTTAAGAGTTTCCAGGTATTTTTGTGTTTTGTGATGGCGAAGCTGTGGTTTTGTCCTCGGCAAAGAAGGGGGGTTGCGGCTGTGCGTAGCTGCCAGATTATTGAGAATTTTACCTGAGGGGTGTGCTGGGCTTAGTTTTTCTGCTGGGCATTAGCAAGAACTGGCCAGAGGTTACCTGCCCCAACCACTGGGGAGGCAGGATTATGAGGGAAAGGGCAGGTGGGCCTTTCATTGTGTGTGGAAATGGAGAGGTTCATGAGCTTGTGTAGGGCGACACGGGCAGCTCCTCTCTTGGCAAGTTGGCCGTTTATATGTTGAGCTGCACGTACGAGGGATAGATAGGCAGAGCGGTTGGTAGCTTTCCTAGTGGATGCTTTGATGTGGGAGCAAATGAGAAAAGCTGCTCGCATGAATGTGCTGTGTGTTAGTGCATTTCTAAGAGCTGCATGTATGATGCGGTGTTTGTTGTGCGAGTGCTTTGAGAGGGCAGTGTGTATGACATGCATGTTTAGTTTGGTGTGTTTGCTGATGAGGAGAGGTGCGTGCGGAACTGTGTTCAACAAGTATGCTCCCAGCTTTTACTGGCTTATACAACCAGGTCAAGGCACGCTTTCAGGGGGTGTCCTTGTCCGGGCTGGGTGTGGATTAACATGGAAAGGTATAACAGTGGATTCTTTGGTGTAGTACTGGTAGGGGTCGGCATATCGAGTTGTCGACACTTGGGCGCATACCGTTTTCGAATTCGCTCGGGCGGCACAACGACGGGAATAGGCGTTGGGATGTTTTGGCAAAAGCAAAATCAATGGATCGCCATCACATTTTGTTCCACCCAAGTGTTGAGGCCTTACCTCAGGAACTATTCCGCATGTTCTTAGCTTAAGAATTCCTGGCCAAAACCAGGGAATTCACGAGTACAGATAATAATGTTTTTTCCAAGAGAGAGAATTAAAAGTAGTAAATCATATGACTTCAGGGGCCTGCAAGCTTCAATTCTGCCGAGTCCAACTAGCAAGGGACGCACTTGGGTTAAGGGGTGCAAACCTACGGTCTTTTGCCTGCATACTGTGATGGGTGGTAGCACGCCACAACCTCCTGTGATCTGCACACAACATACCTATTTTCCCGTGCAGGCAATTGCTACGGTCGCATCCCACCACCGTCTTGGTCACGCAACACTGCTAGTCTCTGAGGTTGAGAGCTGGCTTTCTGAGAATGGCGTGAGCAGGGTAGTTGCTGCTGTGCCGAGCGCCAATAACTCTGGGTCCAAGTTTTTTACAAAGCTGGACTATAAACCATTGGACCTCGCCGTCTTGGCGGTAAGTGCACGCTGCTGGACTCTTTTTTTGGGGTCTTGTAGTGGGAGGAGGTCTCTGTTGTAGATGGTAGAGGATTTGAGCTTTTGGCAGACCATGTGAGTTTCAAGCTGTGCCTCAAAAAATATAACACTGCCTGAAACGAAGAAAACAAGTAAAAAGAGACCTCGCAGAGGGTTGCTCCTGCTGCTGCCCTGGCCTGAAAAACTGCCGACTCAAGGAAAAGGCCGAACGTACGCTGTCACCAAACTACAAAGTCCCTATCCCTGAGAAGTAAAGCTAAGCGGAGAAAGGGAGGGAAACAAATAACAGGATCGGAGGATGAATTATATTGCTTGCCGGTGTGGCCTATGCGCGTGCAGCCACACGCAGTGTGCGCAGCACGTAGGCACCAATGGTGTCGTCACCTTTGGTACAGTTACAGTCCTGTGCCATGTGCAGGTGTATTAGTGTAATTACAAGTAAGTACAGTGGTTCAATGAGTAAGCTTGTAGGCTCTTGCATTTCCTAGCGCTGTGTATTTACTGGCCTGGATAAACTGAGTGATGATGATGTTGGGTGGAGTTCCGACCCCCTTTTCCCCTTCTAGAAGCTTTTCTCAAAACATAGATGGAAATTCTCACACGGATTTGTCCTGGGATGAATTTAGAGATAATTAAGTGACTGTTACCCCTTTGCACACAGGGTTGGAAGCGGATATGGAAGAGTCATTATGCTGGAGCTCTGTTGTCAGATGCAGAATTGTCGTGCAAGGATCTCTCTCGGCAGTAGCCACATAGAGCCATGTAGAGCCTGTACTTGAGGCTTAGTTACTCCACATTTGTATTTGTGCCTTGAACTAGAAGGTCTGGGGAGCTGTGATCTGTAAGGAGATTTCAGGAGAGAGGGTTCAACTTTCAAGTCGGTAAATGAAGGTAAATTAACTTCTTCTGTGTGCTTTTATTGTTCACCATCATCCTGATTTAGGCAGAGGGGGCCAACAGAGGAAATGCCTGAAAATGTGCATTTTTGCATTCAGAAGGCAGCCACTCACACCACTTCATCCGATCGACACCATTTTAGTACCGAAGTGTAGCTGGCATTGAGAGCTACCCGAGCGTGTGTCCAGTTTTATGTGGGTCGCTTTGCGTGCTGAGATAGACTGGAATAGCTAAGCACACATGGTGCATGTAACCCCTAATGTGGTGATTTCCATGGAAAAATGGCTCAAATCCTCATAAAACACCAACCACTCAGCCGTTTTTTTCATTTTTGTTGCAATGATATTCTTTTCCAATAAGAATCCTACTCCATTAAAAATATTCCAGATTGGTGCAGTGGGTGAGTTGGTATGAACAATTTGTGGTAAAAAGAATGGCCTGCACGCCACAGCAAATTAAGCACACGCCCCAAAATTGGCAAGCTCCAAATTTTACATCTATGGACAGAGCAAGGATTCATATTTCATATTATGTAAATTTTGGAGCTTGCCAATTTTGGGGCGTATTAGTCAAAGGGCATTAAAAACTTGCCTGTTTTGGGCCTCAGTTAGCCTTCTCTGTGATTTAGGTGCGTTTCTGTGATCCGTAAAAAATACAGAAAGCTGTATATGTTAATAACAATTAGTACCTTCGATTTTTAGCCTGGGTTAGGGGGTTGAATAAAGAAATATCCAGCTTTCTTCACTGCCTATCTTGGCTAGCATATTCCTGTCAGCCCTGCAAAGTTCAACCTTGCCTGAGCATGAGGAGACAAATAATGAATCCTCCTGCTCATTAATTTTCACGGGGAGAAGCGTCACAACGGTTGGCCTATTGGCTGATTGTGCTTTTCCTCATTCTCTGCTGGGTGCATCGTCATAGGTTAGGGTCATAGGTTAGGCAGTATCCAAGTTCGCAAGCAAAAGGCTAATGAAGAAGTGTTGTTTATTTGCACCGTCAGGCATATGAAACAGCTTTACCAAGACAGGTACGTAATCAACAACACAGCAAGCTCGAAAAGAATAAAAACTACACAGGCAGTGAAAGACCACTCCCCACATTAATTTAGATCAAGGAGCCACTTAGTACTGAGTACCAAAAAAGTATTAGTAGGAAGCCAGGAGACGGGCATCTTGAGGCGAGGAGTTCGCATTGCTTTCGTGCTGCCGAGCCACAGCATAGCACCTGCAAGGTTTGAAAGTGTGCAACATCTGACCCAGGATTCAGTTGAATTGCAGCACAGCTCAAAAAGGCTCTCACTTGTGTGTTTGGTGCAGCCACCAGTGCACGTCTTTCAAATCTTTCAAGTCTTTGCTGTCCTCCAACCACTTCAATCTTGCAGCATTTTCTTTCGCCTTCCTTGCCTCCAAAACATTTTCCTCGAAGACTCCTTCGTCACTCGCTTGAGCAAAATACAGGGTCGATCTGGAAAACGGAGAACGTGCACAAGCTTATTGAACAAAAGGAGGGAGTGCACTGGCATGAGCCCTAAGCAAGGGCTAAAGGCAGTGGCAAAGGCGCCAGCGGTTTTCTTACGCGCTTTCAAAGAGGCTAGTCGTCACGTGCGCTTTGTGCCACATGTGTTCAAAAAGTAATCTGCTGCGGGGCATGTGAAAGGAACTAGTAACGATGGCTATGCGCTTCCATTGTGCGGGAATGGCATGGATTGTGAGGGCAAAATAGGCATTGCCAACTGTGTCATAAGAAGAAACCTGCAAGGAAACAAAATAAGGATAGGTTCCATTGCTCGTTTGGTTGAAGCATACCTTATGAATGCAAACTAATCAAATTTCCATGCGAGCAAGATTTCACCAGTTGTACTCACTTCTTTTAACAAGTTTTTGGACGGGACATCCTTTCCAATCAAAAAGTCTGTGCATCTCTTTGCCTGTATATCCAAGTGAGGAGTTTCAAAGTGTTGATAATGTTGTGCTGGCAAATAATCATAACCGATCCAACTTGCTGAACATCACAATTAAAACAAGGTGAGTAATTGTGTCTGTTTTACGTCCTGTCACTGTCAATTAAGGTTATTCACTGTACAGCACACTTAGTACCTCATGCACCACGAATCCTTCGTGGTCAAGGACTGGAGGCTTGTGTGGCGTGCCAGATCCTTTAGTAGAGATAAGCAGCAAGTTAAGATCAACATCATCTTTCGAGAAAATCTGAAAAGCTCTCCTTTTACCTAAGCATAGTATGGGGGGTGCTATACTTTGACGCTCATACAAGCTGAGGGCTAAGTCTAATCTACGTTCCACCTGTTTTGAACAAAGAAAAAGTTATGTGAGCACCATCGATCTATTTTAATTGTGGAATGCAAAAACTTTATTTTACCAACCCACCCACGCTGGTAGGCCTCCGCACGTTGTCAGACCTCCACCTGAAAACGAACTGCAATTGTCATTTGTCTTTTGGATCATAGATAACTTGACGGTGAAAAGTTATACGCACTCCAACACTTACCAAGGACTATTATTCCATCCACCTGCTTGATATCAGATCCCACCATTGGAGCAATACCATGCTTTGCGTCAATGGTCGATGCTGAAACGCTGATACTGTGAGTGGCTGAGCTGCACCGTCTACGGTGCATGTGCCAGGTGCTGGCCTGTGCAATCTGGGGTGTGCGAAAGAGAAGGAGAGTGAACTCTGCTTTTTCTTGTCAACGCGAGTGCCAAGTCAAGCACATATTTGTGCACGCAGACGTATTGCCAGCAATATTTACTTACACAG
>Ga0307942_1003267_pt1:10000-13138 | contig 13138 bp, 12 predicted proteins | sample OrgLakmetagen175_FD_201846 | JGI IMG/M metagenome (GOLD analysis project Ga0307942, IMG submission 201846) | Saline water microbial communities from Organic Lake, Antarctica - #175 | ecosystem: Environmental > Aquatic > Non-marine Saline and Alkaline > Saline | place: Antarctica...
GATGAGGTTGGGAGTTAGGCTGGTTTCTTAAGCGATCTGCTGGTCTGCCAGTAACACACAAGTTTCCTTGTGGAAATGGGCGCTAGAGCGAGTACAGCTGACGATGCCCTCTCCCCAGCAGGCGTGTTCAGCTAATGCCCCCCTCGTGTTGACGCTCATTTAGTGTGGTGCACATGCCTGTTCCTCCCATCCCGCGCACCCACACAAACACACACTCGCTGCTTCCTTATTGCTGCTGCTGCTGCTGCTGCTGCTGCTGCTGCTCAGGAGCTGGAAACCGTCGACCTTGAGGAGCGGCCTTCCCTGCCGTGGTGGAAGTGCAGGAAGTGGATGATGAACATCGCCTACCGTGTGTTCAGTCGCTATGGTCAGCCTAGGCACTGCAAGGAGGGTAACGACAAGGCCTTTGGCGAGCTGTTCCAGGTGAGTCTGGGTGGCACGCACACACTGTGCTTGCAGGCAGCGAGAGATCAGAAAAGAAGCCCCCAGAGCCAAGCACCTCAGCAAAGAAGCCCCCAAGAGCCAAACACCTGATATATCATTCCTATGCTTTGGCAAAGTCCAGATACGAATCATTGCTGCAACTGTGCGCCCTGCTTTCCTTCCATTTCACCCTGTGTATGCGCACAACATTACACACAGAATCCATACACGTAGAAATTATGCACACGCAAACGCGCCCAAACACGCGTACATTTAGACAAACTGCTCCACGCGAAATCATTCACACACGAACGCACGCAAACATGTACACATACAGGCACACTGGTCCTCACGTCTGCTGGACACCCAAGTGTCCCTGGTCGCCAGACTGGCTGCAGGACATTACCTCAGCCCGCGCGTAACAAACTCCCTGTTCCAGTACCTGTCCTACGCTTTGGACGTGAAGCAGTGCTACAAGTAAGTTGTGTGTGTGTGCGCTTGTGTATGTGTGAAGTTCCGTCATTCATCACTTTTAATTTCACATAGTAGTTGCCGTGCGTATGTGTGCACTCCCTTTAATTCAAGGCTCCTGTTATAGACTTTCAGAGGAGAGGTTTAAGGTTGAATATTCTGTTTTTTACAAAAACGTGTGGTCTGTGTCCATAATCCAGGAGCTTTGGGCTCCTCTTGTGATCAAAACCTGCTCACACCCTCCACCAACAAACGCACGCAGGCACATGCAGGCGCACTGGGATGCTCTGCTTCTTAATGTGGCCTTTCCCAGGATGTGCTTCAACGACGAGGATTTTCAGCTATGGACTGACGATCCTCAGGAGTACATTCGCAAGGTACAGCTTCTTTCCTTTTTAGTGCTACGAATATGTCTGAGACAGTTGGCGACAGCCCGTGTGCGTGAGATATTTCTGGTTCGTGTAAAGGACTTACATGCATGTGTAATGTCTGAAGCGCAGTATAAGATGGGGTGCTGAAATGCATGTGCAAGTGGGGAGCGGCTGTTCACTGCCTGAGTAGGATTTTCTTCTTTCTAGCGTGGCAGTGGTAGTAAGTGGCGGTGGTGGTGTGTGCAGTGGCTTTTCGATGGAGGAGAAGCACTGACGAACGAATGATCTGAGTTGCTCAAACCTCGGTTGTGCTTACTCTCGGGTGATAACTTCACCAATAGTGATGGATTGCTACACAGCTCGAGGAGTTGCGGTTGCAACTATTGATAACCATGTGTCACCCACCCCCTGATGTCGTGTACACAGGGCTACGACATCCTGGAGGACATGTACTCTCCCAAGACCTCGATCGCCAACTTTGCCCACGACTTGTGCGCAAAGCGGAGGACTCATTTGGACAAGTTCATGGCAGCCGTAGTGGCCCTGATGCAGCAGTACGTGACCGCTGCTGCAGCCACAAACAACGCAGGCGTGCCCGTGGTGAGCAAAAAAAGTGACAGCAGCAGTAATGATTTTGACTGCCAGCATCCAGTTGCTAAGCCACACTGGACACAGTTAAAGGCATGCCCTTCATCATCTAGCCTACCTTGGGTTACCGTGTCTGTAGGTAGTCAAGTGTGCAACATGTTTCGATGACCAAATACTTAGCGTTGAGCTCTAAGGCATATAATTGCACTTGTGTATTGAGAGTTGTGACAGCAGTGCCTGCAGCAAAGTCTTAAGCTGTTGAGCATCCTTGCTGCCTTCCCACCCAATGACTTGCTTTGGTTTTGCATAGGATCTTGCACGACGCACGGATGGTGCTCTGCTGGCTGTGGGCGTCATGGCTGATATCCTGAAAGAAAAGGTGCGTGCTTGTTCTGCAGGAGTGTTCTGCAGGAATGCATAGTGCAATCCTCAAGAACGTTCTTTTGGTAAACAGTGCTCACACATGAAGACATGACATACTTCATACATGAAGATGACATACTTTGTCGTGAGGGAAACCCCAAATGAGGTCTTCTCCATCCTTCTTCGCTTTTATGCAGAGTGCTGAAGTTTCCAAGGGCAAATGCATTCACGAAAGAACAAATCGTAGCTGCCTTTCTTTGAAAGCTTTCAATGATTAAAAGTTCTAGATTGTTAAAAACACACCTTTTCACTTTTTTATTCTTATAAATTCAAAAGCACAACAAAATGTCCTCAGACAATCTGTTTGATTCAGAACTTTTTTGTACTTTATTGCACAATACAATCAATACCGTACAGTACCGTAACCAATCCGAGGTTTGAAAAACCTAATTAATAAACCCCAATGTGAGCAATGCGAGGGGGGCAACACATAATTAATAAACACAATGCGAGCCTATGCAAGGTCCTTGTGGCCCTCTGAGCTGCACGTGCACGAGTATTCACGCGTGTGCGCGCGTGTGCGCGCGTGCGTGCGCATGTACAGGGAGGCGCCTTCTTGGAAGGATATTGTTAAGGGTAATTACATTGATGCTCCTTGAGGTCAAAACCTGTCTACTTTCGAACAGAAAACGTTAGTTGGGAGTGTCCCGTTATGTAACTTCTTAGCAGCCACCATCCAAATCTAGTACTCCTCCTCCCCTTGGCCATGCCACTCCTCTTCTGTGCGCTGAGTCCACTCATCGTCGCTGTCCTCCCCCTCTCCCTCCTCCTCATACAACTCCTCCTCTTCTCCCCCCCCCCTCCTCTACTCCTTCCCCCTCCTCTTCCTCTTCTTCCTCCCCCTCCTCCTCTTCTTCCTCCC
>Ga0307942_1003271_pt1 | contig 13133 bp, 11 predicted proteins | sample OrgLakmetagen175_FD_201846 | JGI IMG/M metagenome (GOLD analysis project Ga0307942, IMG submission 201846) | Saline water microbial communities from Organic Lake, Antarctica - #175 | ecosystem: Environmental > Aquatic > Non-marine Saline and Alkaline > Saline | place: Antarctica: Organic Lake...
TTGAATCATGCACGCACGCACGCACGCACGCATGCATGCATTCATGCACACTCAGACATTTGTAGTAAACATTGATGACACATACCATGCGAACGACAGGTGCTCATATGAGTGGCTTGCCCCTCAATTTCCAGCTTACTAACCTTGGGGCATCGTTCATCAGGGCGTGCAAAACAGCTCCCGCATACAAGATGTATTCGTTAGGTAAAAGGGGTCCAATATACTATGCTGATAAGCTAGTAAGGCATTGTACCAAGTGGATTTGGATGCACCGTTTCTGCCACTACTCCAGAGGCTTGAAGTTTGAGGTTTGACGCATAAACCATTGTCCTTTTTTTTGTGTGCCCAGGACCCAGACCCGCACTGATCAGACAGTCAGATGCTTCCCAAGGTATTACGCTGGTTTTGTTATCATTTCCAGAAAACCATCCTCTCCCAAATAAAGGTGCTGTGGCAACACGCCCCTCTTTCGTTTTTCATTCAAAGTTTCATGATCACACACTAATTCAATGGACCAATGGCTATTTCTACCAATGTCTGCTTGCCTTCAAAGATATTTGTGTACCGGTAGTGAAGGATAGTGGAGGGTATTTGTGAACTGGGTAGTAAAACATTCATGCAATTAAAGATTTGTCATTGCATGGCGCTCGCGCCAAAAATGTATGTAGCCTTTTTAAAAACTGGCCATCCTGTTTATTGTATAATTGTGTATAGGCTGGGGATTCGAGGGACTTTGCCCAGAAATTTGGCTCTTAAAATACAAGTTTTTTAGGGGAGGGACGAGGGACACAAGAGCTCACCAAGACTCAAACCCTGTTCATGTCTGACCTGTAAGCCAAACTTGGCTACCCAGGTCTTCTACAATTTTGTGATCACGGATTGGCTCACAGAGGAAGCCGCGACATTTTGCTGAGCATTTGCTGTATAGCCACAATTGCAAGCAAAGTGCTTACGAAGCAATGCATTCCCCAAAGAACGAAGAACTACAATGCATGGACATTTGGGTTAGCCAGAAACATATATGTATTGTATTTGGAGGTCCCTGCTAAAACTTGTGTATACTTTACATTTACACATCGTATCGCGCATCGTATGCACAGGTGCCCGTACTTGTGTGGTTCTGGGCAGTTTTTTTTTTTGGTAGTTTTCATCAATTGCGTTGACACGCTGTCATCGTATATGCACCTGTCATGAAATATATTCCGTGCACGTGCCAACATTCTACTTACAAACTGCACAAAAGATGCCAGATCTAAAGAAATGGCAACTACATTTTTGAAGTCGATTTTTAGAGGTGCTTTTTGTTTTGTGTGCCCGCAAATCTATGTATCTATGACCCCCAGTCTGTATCAATCTTTTTTTTTAAGGCAAGAAGGCCTTTTCTCTCTGTCTGTGATTTCCCATGCAGGTGCGGCATTTGACGTGGAGGTTTGGGCCATGCCTTTAGCGGCCGTGGGTTCATTTCTACAAGACGGAGTGAAGCCCCCCCTGTGCATTGGAGACGTCCGGCTGGAAGACGGCAAGGAAGTCAAAGGCTTCTTAGGGTATGCCTGATTTTTGTAGAAGTACAAAAAGTTCCTAGACTCGATGTTCTACCACATATGTTTAACATTAGCAGCAATATATAGTTCCTTGTACACAGCGTCAATGTGTGTGGTTTTAAACAAGCAAACATTTATTCTGTACACAGGGAATCGTACGCTGTGGCATCAGCTGAAGATATTAGCCACCACGGGGGTTGGCGTACATATGTTCAGGCCAGAAAATGATTTTGCCGCAATAAGTAGGGAATGTGGTTCGCTCCTTTAATTGGCAGGGCAAAACCAGTGATTGTAGATCTGCCTTATTGATCTAATAAAGTCTAGGGTCTAGTATGTGGTGTAGAGCCTCCCCCTATACACCATAGTATGTGGTGTAGAGCCTCCCCCTATTGTGCCCTCCTTTAGAGCATCTGTCAAACAATGATGTACGCCTGGTGTCTGCTACTCGCATATCTACTCCTAATTAGATCCAACCAGGAGGATCAGGATCGCATCAAAATAGTCAATCCATTATTTTTTTACCTTTTTTCTTGCTGGGACTCTGACGTGTAGAATAAATTAGACAGCTCTACAATTCAGATTTCTGGCTAATTCACCACTTGCAGTACATGGACTGGGTATTTCATTTACAAAGGGTTTACTAAGGGGGTAACCGCAGCCACATGTGTTGGGCTGATTAGCTGATAGGCATTGCTGGATCAGCCAGCGTAAAGTAAACGTAAGGTTGTAAAAAAGAACTGGTCTCAGCCAGTGCCATATTGTTCTCTTAGGAAAATGAGTGGATGATGAAAAGGCAAATAAAGAGCCTGAGACAATTGAAGGCAATTACAAATAAAGGCAGTTATTAAAGGCAATTAATAAAGGCAATCAAAGGCAATTAAAGAGCCTGAGACAATTAACGAGCCTGATGGAGAGCCACGACAAGCAGATCAGGCGTGTTAACTGAACACCAGAATGTATAATCCAAGGGGAGGAAGGGAGCGCCACATTAGAGACCCATGACTGTCCATGCAAACAAATAGAAAGCTGAATTCAAAATTAACATTTGACTTACAACAGTGCACCAGCATGTACGTTCTAAGAGAAGCACAGAATAGTGTTGGAAGGAAAAACCTTCGCCTCAGATTGTTAGGTTGTTTGAGCCCCATCCTGGCCTAGCTGGTTGCTGCACATACATAGCAACTCAACTATCTCAGTCCACACTCCCGGGATGTTCAAGCCATAGCAAGCTAGCCAATAAATACCACAGCGTTTTTTCACCCTAGAGGTGCAACTCACAGCAGGCAAAGGCACCACGACACACAGCAGCCAGCCAGCCCAGACTATCAATTAGAAAAGGGGCGTTCCTTCGTTAACGAAGGGGAAGGTTGGGGCCTGGCTCTGTGTTGCCGAAATGGGGCCTGGCTCTGTGTTGCCGAGATATAATACAAATAGACGGTGGAGCCTGCATGCAAGCAGGCTCAACCGTCTATTTACTCCGTATTTCATTTTGTAAACGTTTCTACAGGAGTTGTGCCTCCGTAATTGTTCGACATTCTCCTAGATTAATTGTAATAATAATGTCAAATGAGGTTAAAATGGCAGATAAAAACTGAACAAAAACCAGCCGCGAACAGATTTAATTATAAACATACTATTCAATCAAAGTATTTCCGATGTTAAACCGATCTCAGCTCAATAGTAAGGTTGCCACCCGCTCGTCGAGACCAAACGTCAGCAGGACAGGCCTCTCTGGCGTTGCCAGGAGAGCATGTGCACGGTCTTTGTGCATGCAGGTGACTGTATGCATGTCGAGTGGGACTAGTCCATGAGTTGCTTAACAAATGGCCCTTTCTCACTCTGATATTTCCCATTCCCTGTCTGTAGGTGTCTGCCGCCACTGTTCCCTGCAGAATCTCTGTTCAGAAAGAGGTAATGTGGAAAGAAGTCAAGGAGCAGAAAGGCTACAGATTTTTTTTCTCCTCCCTGGGAGTACCTGAGTTGGGGGGGCTCAACTCAGGCACAGTCAAGATCCTCTTATGCACCAAATCTGTGCACGCACCATACTCTTTTGTGTCTACACACATACAGCCTGGTTTTTACACAGCACTATCTTTGCACAGCTACCACTGCCTGCCGCACGCTGACACTCAAGCTGGCACCTTTCTCCTCTTACAATTTCAGACTAAGCCTGGCGAGCGCGTAGTGGTGGTGGGAAACCAAGAGTGCATGGTGGGTGTTTTGAGATAATTCTTTCTTCAAAACCTCCTCCTTTCAGTGCAACAGCTCACTCTAAAAAAGAGCATCCTTCACGTAAGCTAAACCATTTTCCACTCGCAGGGTAACTGGAAGGCAAACAAAGGTAAAATTATGGTGCCCGCAGTGAAGCCAAAGGAAACGGCTTGATGGTGCAGCATCAACAGCATTCAATTATACTCACAAGTGCCTCGCACTAAGGCTGCTGTGGGTGTCGAATAAGTGTGGGAGGACTTGCAAGACACAGGCCAGCACGCATGCATGCAAAATAAACAGCAGAGAGCACTTTGAGCTCGATCCATCATAACATGGCTTCCAAGCAGTTCAGCGTGCATAGGCAGGCCCATTTCAGCACTTCACACGCTCCTCTCCCTCTCTCTCACGCGCGACTCATCACTCTTTCAGGCTTCCGCCTGAAATGGACTGAAGGGCACGTGTGGCGCCAGACGTTTGAAGTACCTGTGGGAGAAGAGGTTGAATTCAAGGTAAGAAGTTTGGGGTGGCCCTGTGCTATTGAACGGGTGCGTGCTTGTTTGTGTTACGAAGTCCCAGCGTACTATACTTAGCCAACATCTTTAGATGTTGAGACAGCAGGCTGGAGCATACTACGTACATAACCGCCTTTTGGAGTCGAACCAGCTTTACCGGTCACCATTGGACCAACCTCCAATATACACCTTTTCACAAGGGGACGTGGAAGACTTATAGTATGTTGGTATGTGTCTTACACGTAACACTTCCATGTTAACGTACCTGTGAGAGAGGATGAGAAGTTTGAGGTTGTAAGTCCCTCCGAAGAAAGGAGTGCACATCAACTAAAACTATTTAGAAATGTTGCAAGGATATAAAGTATGCCGAACACGTACTGTGCCAGCTTCAACTTGATATAACTACAAAGGAGAACGTATTATAGAACATGAAGTTACACTAACTACCAGCTGCTCAGACACGGCTTGCATTGTTGTATTGTTGTGCATCATGCTCAAAACTCATCACCTGCACGGTGGTCTCAGTGCACCACTTATAACCAAACACGCAATTATTCTGAATAAGGTGCTTCACGTCTGTGCTTTGTTAAGCTGCACCATGCAACACACCAACACACCATGGTCCATGTTTCACGAGCAAGGGGTTTCAGTGAGAGGAGCAACAGAAAACTTGCCGCACCTCTCACCAAACCTCATCATCGTGTTCGTCGTTAAACCTTAAACAGTCAAATAACAAGGTAGTCGTGCGAACACGCTCCATGCCTGCTCCATGCAGATCGTCGAGCTCAAAGAGGAGACAGGAGAGGCTAACTGGGAGGACGGAGACAACCGCTCGTTCAAGGTGCATCTTGTGTGTGTTGGGGTGTGTGTGTGTGTGTGTGTGTAAGTGTGTGTGTGTGTGTGTGGGGTGGGGGTGTGGGGGTGTGGGTGTGGGTGTGTGGGTGTGGGTGTGTGTGTGCGTGTGTGTGTGTTTGCGTGTGTGTGTTAGTGTGTGTGTGTCTCATAGATGTACACACGTCAGTGTTCAAGTTGCCGTTCAGTTTTGCGGGTCTTGGTGTATACATACCATTTGTGGCAAATGTGGACCTGATCTGTGCTACCTCTGATCACTATCAAGTTTGCCTGCTTGTATGTAAGGTTTCACCAGCAAGCTTTTTTTCTGTTGAAGTTAGGTATTTGGCAAGACCAATCGCCACTGAAAGTGAAAATTGGGCAGGTCATGGCAAGTTGTTGCACTGTTTGGGGTGTCCGTGCTTGCAGGCCATGGGGGAGGATTACGGGCTGGATGTCACTTGCGTTTGGGGTGAGACCGGCAGCACTGCGGTGGACGCAAAGAAGATGGGGGAAGGAGGGGAGGAGCTGAAGAAGCGTGAAGAGGGGCCTTCAAAAGCTGGCGGAGGGGGAGGAGGCGATGCTGGTGCTGGTGCCGGTGGGCGAGAGGCCCGCCCCGCACAGAAAGGTGGGTGAGCCCCTTGCTGCGTTTGTGGGGAGGTAGTTGTCACGGGTGTTTGATTTTGAAGGTCATGGTGGACAGATGAGAATCACTGCGATGTGAAGCACTGCCCTGCAGAGAAAGGTGGGAGGACGTGAAACGGTGTGGGTGTTTCTCTTTTAGCTGGGTGGTGGTTCTATTGGTGTAGGTGGGAGGACGTGTGGAATGTGTGTGTGTTGTTTGTGTGTGCGTGTGTGCCCACAGTGTGGGTGTTTCTCTTTTAGCTGGGTGGCGGTTCTATTGGTGTTGGTTTTGGCGTGAGGGAATGACGAAAGCAGTGACAGGATGTCAAAAGGTGCTACTCTTGTCATCTATCACCTACTTTCCTTGCATTGCGTTGGAAATGAGTCTGAGCAAAATTCAGCACAGTGCTTTGCAATATTGTAACAAGGTAACCGCAATATGATGATACACGCTGCTGTGTGGGTGGTAGTGTGTACAAACCTTCATGCACAGCCCAATCCAGTTCTGTGCTTGATGCCAATCTTGTGTGCTGAATTGATGGAGCATAGAACCGCATGAGCTTTGTATTGACGCCGATTGTGCTTTTTTATGTGTCTGTGTTTCTTTGTGTGTGTGTGTTTCTGTGTGTGTGTTTGTGTGTGTGTGTGTGTGTGTGTGTGTGTGTGTGTGTGTGTGTGTGTGTGTGTCGTGTCTATTGTAAAATGCATAGAGGGGCGTGTGTGTATCGTGTTTATGAACACTGTTCTGACTGTACAGTGTGTACGTGTACCTCTTTCCTCCATTATAATGCACAGTCCCTGGCGTGACCACACAGTTGTCACAATGTTGGTGCTGCTCTTGGCTACGCAGACGCCACCATTCGCTATAACATGAGTGCCTTCGAACTCTGAAACTCCCTTGCATGCGCTGATATGTCCGCTCTCCTTGCTTGGCAGGCGCCACCAGCCACCTAAAAACGGCGCCTTTTAATTATGAAACTCCCTTGCACACGCTGATATGTTTGCTCTCCTTGCTTGGCAGGCGCCACCAGCCACCTAAAAACGGCGCCTTTGAGTTATGAAACTCCCTTGCACACGCTGATATGTCCGCTCTCCTTGCTTGGCAGGCGCCACCAGCCACCTAAAAACGGCGCCTTTTAATTATGAAACTCCCTTGCACACGCTGATATGTTTGCTCTCCTTGCTTGGCAGGCGCCACCAGCCACCTAAAAACGGCGCCTTTGAGTTATGAAACTCCCTTGCACACGCTGATATGTCCGCTCTCCTTGCTTGGCAGGCGCCACCAGCCACTCAAACATGGGCGCCTCTGAAGCTTGAAATCTCCTTGCACACACACAGCACCCTGTTTTTCTCTCCTTGCCTGGCATGTGCCACCAGCCAATCAAACATGGGCGCCTCTGAAGTTAAAAACTCCCTTGCACACACTGAACCCTGTTTTTCTCTCCTTGCTTGGCAGGTGCCACCAGCCACTCGGACATGGGCGCCTTTGAAGTTCAAAACTCCCTTGCACACACACAGCACCCTGTTTTTCTCTCCTTGCCTGGCAGGCGCCACCAGCCACTCAAACATGGGCGCCTCTGAGGTTTTAAACTCCCTTGCACACACTGAACCCTGTTTTTCTCTCCTTGCTTGGCAGGTGCCACCAGCCACTCAAACATGGGCGCCTCTGAAGCTTGAAATTTCCTTGCACACACACAGCACCCTGCTTTTCTCTCCTTATTTGGCAGGCGCCACCAGCCACTTAAACGTGGGCGCCTCTGAGATCTCAAACTTTCTGTCATCATTCAAGTTCAACCGCCCCTCACCCTCCGACATCACATCTTCAAGCAAGGACAGGTAGGTTCCAGGGAATGAAAATAAAGGGAGCGCATGTAAGTTTCCCTACCGTTGTTAGTGAAGTTGAAAGTGCTCCTTTCCCTCTGACATTGCACCAGCAAACAAAGACAAACCTTTAGTTAGTAAAGTTGAAAGTGCTTTTTCCCCTCTGACATTGCACCAGCAAACAAAGACGAATCTTTAGTTAGTGAAGTTGAAAGTTCTCCTTCCCCTCTGACATTGCACCAGCAAACAAAGACGAATCTTTAGTTAGTGAAGTTGAAAGTGCTTTTTCCCCTCTGACATTGCACCAGCAAACAAAGACGAATCTTTGGATGATGGTCATGCAATTTAGGGGCACACGTAAGGCTGCAGTATCAACGCGTCTTTAACGTTAATAAGGCTCAACTGTGGATGTGAGCCAACTTTAAACTGACAAAAGGACAGCAAGAACACTCAGCAAAGGAATGTATGCGGTAACTCTTCGCATATTAGATGTATGCATACTCAGCATATGACCAAGTCCTCGATTGTGAATCTTCTATGAGCAAACGAATTGTCATGCTCTTCTACATGCGTGGGGAAGGTGTTAATAGGGTATTTTTGGCAGAAAAATGACCAAATATATGGTCATATATGGCGTATATATACGGTTGTGGCCAACCCTACCCCATGCAGCTGCTTTTCTCAAGCTACAACAAAGCAATCAAATTTATCACAAGCCCTAAATTGAGGCACGTGTGGGTGCGGGTATGTGTGATGCATAGGGTTGGCCAGAACCGTATATATGCACCGTATATAACCGTACATTTGGTGATTTCCCTGCCAAAAATACCGTATATACACCGTATATATATGATTCTGGCCAACCCTAGTGATGCAGCTACGTCACAAACACATGATATGCGAATTATGTTCACCATGTTGTAATATTTACAAGGCTGTGCAATGACGGTGTGACGGTACGGTCCGTCAAAATACGGTCTGACGGTGGACGCCGTAAATGACGGTGTCAGACCGTCGTTTTGGAATTTAGGGACCGTCCGGATGGTGCATGACGGTACGGTTGACTGTACGGTCCAAAAATCGCAAAAAGGCCAAAAAATGGCATTTTGACCCAAAAATGGCCATTTGGGTTCTTTCATCCTCAATTCAAAATGTTGCATGAGTATTATTTGTATGAACAAATTGATGTAATAATGAAAGGAAAAGGAAAGGAAAATGATTAGCAAAAAGTCTTTGTCTTGACCAGGATTCGAATCCTGGTCTCAACTTTTCACAGCAAAAAAGCACGGTGGGTTACACAGTAATTACGGTGGGTTGCACAGTAATTACGGTGGACAATCCCCTCAACCGTCTCAAATGACGGTCGACACCGTCATTTCTGTGACACCGTTATTTTGACGCTCTGACGGCACGGACCATCCACCGTACCGTAACTACGGTGCAAAATCGCTCTGACGGTGGCATTGCACAGCCCTGAATATTTACTGCACAGTGATTGCCAAACCCTGATTGCAATGCAATCACTGCAATTACGATCCTCAGATCCAAGGTTCGTGTGACTGGATGAGATGTGGCCACGCTAGAGTGACTTGAAGGTGGAGTTCACTTTTTTTAACGCGCTACGACGCAATCGCTGCAATCACAGGCCGCAGAATTAAGGCACGTGTGACTGGATGAGATGTTGCCACTCTTGAGTGAATGGTGGAGTTCACTTTTATTAACGAGCCACAATGCAATATCACTGCAATCACAGGCCGCAGAATTAAGGCACGTGTGACTGAATGAGATGTGGCCACTCTTGAGTGACTGAATGGTGGAGTTCACTTTTTTTAACGAGCCACGACGCAATATCACTGCAATCACAGGCCGCAGAATTAAGGCACGTGTGACTGGATGAGATGTGTCCACTCTTGAGTGAATGGTGGAGTTTACTTTTATTAACGAGCCACAATGCGATATCACTGCAATCACAGGCCACAGATTCGAGGCACGTGTGACTGGATGTGTGACGAGATCAAGAAGGGGGAGCCGGGGTGTGAGCGTTCCTTGATGCACCGTTTTGACCAGGTGCGTCCAGAAAGGTGAAAAGAAAAAAAAGCTACGCAGGCAGGTGTGTGTGCTGGAAATACAAATAGAACCTGTATCTATTATCATGAAGTTTTGACCAGGTGTGTACTGGAAATAGAAAAGAAGACGAAAAAAAGCCACACAGGGAGGTGTGTCCAGGAGATTGAACCTTTCTCTTGAAAATAAATACGCAAGCAGCTAAGTCCAGGAAACTGAACCTGTGTCTGTTGATCTGAAGATTTTCAGTATTTGAAGCAATGTGCGTGCCAAGTACGAGATGTTGAGGGCAAGGAACAGCTGCACGTTGAGAACAAAGGCAACTGGTTGAGAACAAACAACAGGTGTACGTTGAGAACAAAGACAGCACGATGAGAACAAAGATAGCTGCACGTTGAGAACCAAAACAACAGCTGTGCGTCGAGAGCTGTGCATGTGTTATAAGGTGATTTTGTGTTGTATGATTTTGTGTTGTATGATATGACTACATAAGAAGGTGTTCGAGCGACCAGCAGAAGGCAGTCCGCAAAGAGTGCACGCGGATAGTAAATGGTATTACAGCAGGGTGCATCTGAACGTATGTACTCTCATTACAACCCCCCCCCCAAGAAACCACGCACACTTACACGCACACGACCACGCACACATACACGCATGCGTACCCATACACACACGCACACCCACACACAGGGAAACGAGTTAGTCAGCAAGGCCATAGACAGTAAGGACCTTGGCCCTGCTCTGGTTGCTGTCACGGTGCGTGTGTGGATCCTCTTCGTTGAACTAACGCTGTTGCACTGAATTTTCACGGTATGTTTCAAGACAGGTGGTTGTACTAGCGCTGCTGCACGTCAGAATTTCCGCGGTATGTTTTAAGACAGGTGGACCTCCACCGACCCGCGTGCACGCACTTACCCACCCACCCACAGACATATTCACACATACACTCATACAAACACACACCCATACACACATAAACACCACCGAATTTCCACGGTATGTTTTGACCGGCTTATTCATATTTCACGATTCACGATTTACGATTCACGATTCATGATTCACGATTCATGATTCACGATTCACGATTTACGATTCACGATTCACGATTCATGATTCATGATTCACAGGTGTGGCTACGCTTTAGTGCACAACGGTTGCTGGTCTGGAACAAGAACTACAATATCAAACCAAGGGAAATCAGTGCGGCACAGGTGTGTGTGTGTATGTGTGTGTGTGTGTGTGTGCGTGCGCGTGTGTGCGTGTGCGTGTGTGTGTGTCCTTGTCCTTGTGCTTATTCATGAGCATGAGGATATGCATGAGCGTGTGCGTGTGTGGATGAGGAGTGAGGTTCACTCGCTTATTCATGTGTGTGTGTGTGTGTGTGTGTGTGTGTGTGGCTCCACTTCGTTGCACTAGTGCAGTTGGCGTGGGAGCTTAAGTGCTGATGCCATGGAACAAGACTAGGATATCACTGCTCACTCGGAATTGTGTATGTGCGTGTGCGGGTATGTATGTGTGTATGTGTGTGTGCGTGCGTGCGTGCTCGTGAGTGTGTCTCTGTGTGTGTGTGTGTGTGTGTGTGTATGTATGTGTGTGTATGTGTGTGTGCGTGCGTGCTCGTGAGTGTGTCTGTGTGTGTGTGCGTGTGTGTGCGTGTGTGTGTGCGTGTCTTAACGTGCTTGCGAGTCTACTGCCCTGTCTTTTGCTTCAGGTCACCACCAATGTCTCAAAGTAGCAGGAACACTTGTAGGCTTGGCCGTGTATACGATATAAGATACGATTTTAGATACGATATAAGATACGATATAAGATACAATATAAGATACGATTTAAGATACGATTTAAGATACGTTATAAGATACGATATAAGATACGATATTAGATGCGATATGAGATACGATATGAGATACGATATAAGATACGATATAAGATACGTTACAAGATACGATATAAGATACGATATAAGATACGATATAAGATACGATATAAGAGGCGTACATTCCTGGTAGCTGCGGCCGAAACAGATGTTTTGAAGTCGCAGGCAACCCCAGAGCTAGACTTGTTAAGCCCTTAAGCACAACTCGTATCCCTCTTGATATCAAAACACAGACTTGTTAAGCCCTTCAGCACAACTTGTATCCCTCTTGGTATCAAAACACAGACTTGTTAAGCCCTTCAGCACAACTTGTATCCCTCTTGGTATCAGAACACAGACTTGTTAAGCCCTTCAGCACAACTTGTATCCCTCTTGATATCAAACCATCGTCGGCCTGAAAGACTTGAGTTGCTGACCAGTCTGCATACAAACCCTCTTGCTGTTTTCACGGCTCTTTGTGTGGTCGCTTGGTGGGCATGTGCTGCTGACCATGGTTACAATGGTTACAATGCTTACAATGGTTACAATGCTTACAATGCTTACAATGCTTACAATGGTTACAATGCTTACAATGGTTACAATGGTTACAATGGTTACAATGGTTACAATGGTTACAATGGTTACAATGGTTACAATGGTTACAATGGTTACAATGGTTACAATGGGGGATGACCTTCCGCCAGGTAGTTTGGCTGATCGGCTGCTGACTGGTCTTGGCCAGCCACAGAAAAATCCGTAAGCTCAGAAAGAAAGAGAAAAAGTCTAGTGTTCTGCTGAGAAAGGAAATCATGAACAAGTTGGTTGTTGACCTGTTGCAGCAAAAAGGGTTGGGCTGCTGAAAGTCCTCAAAAAAACTGTTTGCAATACTGATTTGCCAACGTGAAGAACCTCTCAAAGACGCCTCTTGTTTATCTTTTCCTCTGTGATCTAACGGCTTAAATGCAGCTTGCCACCCATTCAGCATTCAAAACCTCTTGCTGGTTTCAGGACCGCCTGTGCGGCCGCCTGGTGGACCTGTACTGCTCTTCAGCCTCGCAATCAGACAAGCCTGAGCTGAGGCCCTTGCTACGGTTGGCACTGTCTTCAGTGGGGCGCGGAGGCAAGGGAGATGTTGGGCAACGCATCCGTGATGACATCTTGGGGGTGCAGAGTCGCAACGGAGCAAAGGTGTGTTACCAGAGGGAGCTTTCCGTGTGTGAGTGTGTGTGAGTGTGTGTGTGTGTGTGTGTGTGTGTGTGTGTGTTGCTCTTACGTGTTGTGTGTGCAAGTGCTTGAGTGTATGCAAGTGTGCGTGCGTTTGTGTTTACGTGCGTGTGTGCACTATGTGTTTGTGTGTGAGTTTTAAAGTATGTGCTTACAAAACAGAGGCTATGATGGACAGTGCATATCAGTGTAATCAAATTCTGGCGTCACAACATAGTTACGTGTTAAAAGTTTCGGGGCAGTGCATATCAGGAATCGAGTTCTGGTGCGCAACGTCACAACAAAGTTGCGTGTTAAAAGGTCGGGGCAGTGCATACCAGTGTAATGAAACTCTGGCGTCGCAACCAAGTCACGTGTCTAAAGGTTGGGGCAGTGCGTATCAGTGTAATCAAATTTTGGTGTGCAGCGTCACAACAAAGTCACGTGTTAAAAGGTCGGGGCAGTGCATAC
>Ga0307942_1003273_pt1 | contig 13130 bp, 15 predicted proteins | sample OrgLakmetagen175_FD_201846 | JGI IMG/M metagenome (GOLD analysis project Ga0307942, IMG submission 201846) | Saline water microbial communities from Organic Lake, Antarctica - #175 | ecosystem: Environmental > Aquatic > Non-marine Saline and Alkaline > Saline | place: Antarctica: Organic Lake...
GGGGGGGGGTCCGGGGGGATCCAGAGTTTGTTTTGGACCCCCCCTCCATAATTTTACTGGGTCACTCCTACGAAATTTAAATATTTCATCGGAATCCTCAGCTCAAACCCAGTCGATTGGCACCCTTTTTGAGCAAATTGGGTTAAAGGGGGGGGGGGGGGTCTGTGGACATGTCCAAAAGTCAGAGGCACACGCACTCGGGTGTAGGCCGCGGGGTGAGTCAAGCCAATGAAGCAGCAATTTACCCCAAACTTACAGGATTGTGCCAGCATGAGATAGTCAGTGGAATTTTGAGGAATTGGAAGTATTGTGGAACTGTGCAAGCCACTTATGGGAGCCTGGTAGGTCACGTGTTCATGGGTGTCCGTATCTCAGTTTTTGCCCCATGACTCTGCAACACTCCAGTTTTAGGTCTTGATGATTATGCAGATGGATGCCTATTTGAAAAAGGAGCAGATTGGTACCCTTTTTGTTTGGGTGGGGGCACTGGAAGGGGGGGGGGGAGGGGCCCTCAGGGGTGTCCACCCCAAAAAGTATACGTGCCATCCCAAAAAGAAACTGCCTCCTGAAGGTACAGCATATATTTGTTGTATGTTCATTTTATTATTTGTATTTGACTGCGCATTGTGCGTGCATATGTCTCTGGCAGACTTCACTATCACAGGGTTGGACAGACTGGAAGTTGTGAAGAAGCTGACCTCACCTGACTGGTTGGAGTCCAATGGAGAAGGTGGCTCTGCAGCATCCCAGGGTCCAACCTGTGTGTGCGTGCGTGTGTGTGTATGTGTGTGATGTGCGTGTATGTGTGTGTGTGTGCCTACATGCAGGGGTATATCTGTCATAAGATGCCCAAAAATAGAATCAATGAACCCATGCACGCCTTCTGAGAGAGGTTACCACAGATGACGCCACAAGTCAGGAGGCCATGCTGCACCTGTGAATAATACACACGCACGCACACACAACACACGCACACACATATTTATAAGCACGCACACATTCCCCCCTTCACTACCACAAACGTACAAAACAAACTTACCCCCCCAGCTTAGTCAAGCCCCAGAGGACCCACCACCATCACATACATACACACGCACACACATACACACGCACGCACACAGATCCCACCTCCTCAGCTTCGTCCTGCCCTATAGGATCTGGCACTCCAGGGTCACGTGTTTTAAGCCTCAGTAGAGCGCCAGCCTTCTTGCCCTTGATGCGTTTGCGCTTGGTTTGGGGGGATCCTGTGAATGTGGTAGTCAGAACACATGTCAAAGCCCATACTCATCAATAATGCCAACATGTGGGTGTTTTCGCCCTCATTCCGCGTTTTGTGTTTGGTTTAAGGTGACCTGGTGGGTGGTAGCCCTGGTACAAGAAATACCGTTCCGATCTTAGCCTTGTACAAAAAATACCGTTCCGATCGTAGCCTTGTACAAGAAATACCGTTCCGATCTTAGCCTTGTACAAAAAATACCGTTCCAATCTTAGCCTTGTAAAGAAGTACCATTCCGATCTTAGCCTTGTTACAAGAAATACCGTTCCAATCGTACTGTACCTCCTTGCAATCATCTTAATGCCAAAATTCCGGACTTAACAAGATACCCCAGGTATCCCAGGGTGACCAATTTAAGAATGTTTTCGCCATATCGGCACCAACCCAGGTGGGGAATTTAGACCAGCGCTTGCACGTATGTGTAGGTGTGTGTGTGTTAGTACGCGCGTGTGCGTGCATATACATGTGCATGTGTGAGAGCATGTGTGAGAGCATGTGAGTGTGTGTGTTGTGCGTGAGCACATACGTTTGTGTGTGGACACTTGCGTTTGCACTTTCAAGCGCGTGTGTCAGTTTGTGTACGCGTGCCTGTATTGCTTATGTGTGCTTATGTGTCCTGTGTGTGCACAAGTGCATTGTGGCAGGGGCAGGTGGAGCTGGGACTGGGTGGGGGTCGGGAAGGGGGCAGGGACTGCATGTGGAGGCGGGAGAACCACTCCTCTCTGCTTAACCTGCAAAATTTTATTTCTGACAATGCCGGGCGCCCCCGGAGCTAAAGCTTAAATACACCATAAACAGTTCTAGTACCACCCCGGAGGGCAAACTACATCACGGAATTGAGGTGTGATATCAATTTGGTGCGGTCACAAAGCACCGCGTGGGTTATTCCTGGCCCTCAACAGTGTGCTTGCGTTTGTGTTGGGTGATTTCGTGGGTGGTAACCACGGTACTACAAGGAAAACCTAAACAAAGACCAACGTGCGAGCGCTTTCCAGCCCTCATCTTGATGACTGACAATGATGACGATGATGACGACGATGACAATGGAATAATGTAGCCATGGTACGAGGAGAACCTAAACAAAGACCAACGTGCGAGCGCTTTCCAGCCCTCATCATGATGACTGACGATGATGACGATGATGACGACGATGGCGATGGAATAATGTAGCCATGGTACGAGGAGTACCTTAATGAAAATTAACGTGATTGCATTCAGGTGAGTAGCTGCTAGGGGGAACACATGGTGGAAAAAAAAACGTTCTTGTTAAGTACAATTAAGAGTGTGTACCTCTTACTTGCGGTTAGTGGGTGGTCCCCTGAGGGCTGCATTTAAATTTTACAGTTTTTTGTAGCGTAACACACATTTCAAGCAGGTGCAGTTTTTGCCCTGCAAGCTCCAAACAGGGAAAGCATGGGGGTTGAGGATTAGGGTATGGTTAGGGTTGTCCAGAATTGTATGTATGCACCGTATACGGCCGTACATTTGGTGATTTCCCTGCCAAAAATACCGTATATACACCGACCGGGTATATATGGTTTTGACCAACCCCAGTTCGGTTAAAGGCCAAACCCTCACCCCAACCCCTAGACCCCTGCCCTAAAGCCCCCGCAGGGAGTATCTAGAAAGTATTAAATCTAGGTCACTCTCGTTCAAAGCACGTTGCAATGCGTCACACTTGGCAAACACCGACTTGAAATATGCACCCTTATATAATCCACGATGCACACCTGTGGCCTCCTGGCTTTTTCCCAAAACATCAAAACGAAAGTTAAAGCCCAATACTCACAACCTCGCACCCGCGCCTGTTCGTCCCTGGTGTTACCCATAATATCATGACAATTTAAATTTCACATCGTATGACCTCACATCTTATGACCTCTGCTGCAACTCCCTGGCTCAATCAAAAACACATCATAAACGAAATTGCTGCTTCTGACGCACCACTTCCTCTAACCCACGCCTGTGCCCCCTAACTCAATCAAAAACACATCATAAACGAAATTGCTGCTTCTGACGCACCACATCCTTTAACCCACGCCTGTGCCCCCTGACTCAATTCAAAGCCTTCTCTCAACAAAACCCCTAGAACTAGTGCTCATGATTTACCATCCACGATTGCAACATAGAGAGATTTAACTTATGACGTACCATCTGCTAACACACCATCCTTGCCTGTGACATTATCATGAGACCGTTCCAATATGACACACCATTCACGCTTGTGACATTATAATGAGACCGTTCCTTATATGACGCACCATTCACGCTTGTGACATTATGATGAGACCGTTCTATATATGACGCACCATCCACGCTTGTGACATTATGATGAGACCGTTCTATATATGACGCACCATCCACGCTTGTGACATTATCATGGGACCGTTCTATATATGACGCACCATCCACACTTGTGACATTATCATGAGACCGTTCTTTATATGACGCACCATCCATGCTTGTTCTCAACTGGCTTCATCCATAACACCATGGCCTTTTAAAATCCATTAACTAGAACGTACCTTTACTGTGACATCTTGGCGCAATCCAAACTCAGCATTCAAGTAACCGTACGACGTGCCACCCACGCCCGTGCCCCCCCGGGCTCATACCCACAGATGCAACATTGTAGCAACCATTTCTGCTGAGCAAATTACGCCTGTGACATTATAACGGGACTGTTTCTTATGCTGACGTACCATCAAGACTGGAACTTGGATGATTTATTAGGTCTACCAACCAAATCCTTTTTGTTGTCACTGGCTGGATCCACAATGTCAATACATTCTGAAATCCCATTATTTTAGTTCAAGTAGCCATTTTTTGTGACGCACCATCCACGCCTACACCTCCTTGAGCGTCCATTCCATCCCCCTCCACGACTGCGGTAGTCGAAGCACCACTGCCTTCAGGGGCCTTCTGCTGCACCGCCTCCAAATTGTTGGGCCACTGTGCGCATGCGCGCACCGCCTGCTGCTGCTGCGCGCACGCTAGCAGGGAGTTGGCATAGGGGACAGAGCCGGCAGAGAGAGGGCGGGTGGTGTTACTGCAAAGGGGCCCCCAAGGGGAGTGAAGAGGGTGGGCGCCACGTGCTAGGACTTCACGTGCGTTTAGACCTGGGGAGAAGGAGGAGAGAGGAGAAGGTGTGGGTAAATGTGTGTACGTGCATGTTTGTGTGCATTTGTGTGTGTGTGTGTGTGTGTGTGTGTGTGTGTGTGTGTGTGTGTGTGTGTGTGTGTGTGTGTGTGTGTGTGTGTGTGTGTGTGTGTGTGCATAAGTGTGTGCACCAGCAACATTTGGACGGGGCTTTGTGCCACCAATGACAGGAATTGTACGTGTGTGTGCGTGTGTGTGTTTCAGTGTGAGCCTGCTCAATCACATGATCAAGATAAGTGTGTGCTTTGAACAGGCACACGTGACAACACAAATACACCTGCACACAAACCACAGACATGTGCACACACAACACACACACGCGCACACACGCGCACACACACACATACACACACACACATGCGTGCGCTGTACCTGTAAATCCTGCTTCTTTGAGCTGCAACAGTGAGACGGATGAATAGGAGGACATGTCCATGGGTCCAAGTCGTGCGGTAGGCCTGCCAGAAAGAAGTTTCAAGTGAGGAAAACTAAATTGTTGCAATGATTGTTGCCAGGAAATAGAAAAACGGCCTGGTTAGAGTAGAATACAAGGTTTTTTTCAAGGTTTATGTGCGTGGTAAATTGTGTACCTGTTCATTGTGTTATTTGTGTGTGTGTGCATGCAAGAGGGGAAGGCGTACGTAGCGCTACAATCAGCAACAAAGCCTGTGATAGCCACAGATGTCTTGCGCACAGAATTTGATGTATGTATGGGTTGATGCACTGACGAATGAAATGGACAAGGAAGTGGTGTAGTTCTTTGAGCATTTAGCACGAGTGAAGTGTCGTAGACAAATCAGGCAACGCCTGAGATGGCAAGTCGCATGTTTGCTACCAAGTCAGCATTCCTTTCTGCTCCTGATGTGTGTGGGCAAAAACTCTCTAAAGGACATGTGCGAATGCCCTTCACTCCTATACACATAAGCGAGCAAACATTTCTCAGAAATGGAAGCAAACATCCTGCATATACACATAAGCGAGCAAGCATTTCTCAAAAATGGAAGCAAACATCCTGCTCTTTTTGAATGCGAGCAAATACATGCACCAGAGCAAATACATGCACCAGAGCATACCATAAAGGGTGTACCTGTAGGCACGTGCAAGGATCTTGCTTTACCTGTAGACCCTAGGCCCTGACTTCCATTTCCCTGTCACACTCTTTTGGCTCCACGAAAGCTGATGAGGGTGGTGACCTTGTGCTGCAGGGGCAGTTTGTGTTGGACATGTATGCGTGTATGTATGCGTGTGTGTGTGTGTGTGTGCGTGTGTGTGTGTGTGTGTGTTTGTGAATGTGTTGGTGTGTGTCTGCGTGTGTCTATGTGTGCACGCGTGCACTTGTGCATGTGATTTGCATGTTTGTGCATCATCATATTGAAGCAGTTGGTTGTAACACAGAGCCGCAGTTGGTTGGGAATAGAACTGTACAAAAAAGCGTGTGTGTATACATGCGCACACGCATGTGTGTATGCATGCGTGCGTATGTGTGCTTATTTATGTCTTTTGTAGTAATAATTGAGGCATGCAACTGCATACAAAGTACAGACTAGGTAGATCACATACCCACAACGCTGCCTTGCTATGGCCACAACAGATGCACCTCATCACGCCTCTTTAACACGTCCTCACGTTGTTGTATCATGTCACGTCTTTCCAACACATCCTCACGTCAGTTCGCCAACATTTGGAACACCTCATCACGTCAATTCAACACATCGTCACGTCTTTTCAATATGTCTCCTCTCATGCCTGTGTCCCCTCAGATACAGCACGCAACTGTGACGTGCAGGCACTCTCTCATACAAAACAGACAATCACACACATACGTGCCTGCACGCACCCTGACACATACGCACGTGCATGCACACACTCACACACATACACACGCGCGCACATACACACACACGCACACGCACACGCACACACACACACACACACGCGCGCACGCGCACACGCACACGCACACGCACACGCACACGCACACGCACACGCACCCGCACACGCACAAACACAAATACAAACACAAACACAAACACAAACCTTCTGTGTTGCTACGCAACAGCGAACGCGGCAGGGCGGACATGCTATGTCTGCGGCTTCTTGTCGCCTCATCTTCTGGGCCGTGCCTCAGGGAGTCCCACCCAGAAGTTGCAGAGCCCTGCAGGTGAAGTTAATGGATTTGTGTGGGCATGGGCAAGTCACTAGGCAGACAGACTGTTAAAAACTGGTTCAATACCCTCACTTTAAAGCTGCAGTGCCCTGCAGGTGAAAGCAATGGATTTGTGTGGGCATGGGCAGGTCACAAGGCGGACAGACTGTTATAAACTGGTTCAAGACCCCCACTTTAAAGCTGCAGTGCCCCGCAGGTGAAAGTAATGGATTTGTGTGGGTGTGGGCTCAATATAATGCGGACAGACTGTTAAAAACTGGTTCAAAACCCCCACTTTACAGCTGCAGTGCCCTGCAGGTGAAAGTAATGGATTTGTGTGGGCATGGGCAAGTCACTAGGCGGACAGACTATTAAAAACTGGTTCAAGACCCCCACTTTAAAGCTGCAGTGCCCTGCAGGTGAAAATAATGGATTTGTGTGGGCATGGGCAAGTCACAAGGCGGACAGACTGTTAAAAACTGGTTCAATACCCTCACTTTAAAGCTGCAGTGCCCTGCAGGTGAAAGTAATGGATTTGTGTGGGCATGGGCAAGTCACTAGGCGGACAGACTGTTAAAAACTGGTTCAATACCCTCACTTTAAAGCTGCAGTGCCCTGCAGGTGAAAGTAATGGATTTGTGTGGGCATGGGCAAGTCACAAGGCGGGCAGACTGTTAAAAACTGGTTCAATACCCCCACTTTAAAGCTGCAGTGCCCTGCAGGTGAAAGTAATGGATTTGTGTGGGTGTGGGCTCAATATAATGCGGACAGACTGTTAAAAACTGGTTCAAAACCCCCACTTTACAGCTGCAGTGCCCTGCAGGTGAAAGTAATGGATTTGTGTGGGCATGGGCAAGTCACTAGGAAGACAGACTATTAAAAACTGGTTCAAGACCCCCACTTTAAAGCTGCAGTGCCCTGCAGGTGAAAGTAATGGATTTGTGTGGGCATGGGCAAGTCACAAGGCGGACAGACTGTTAGAAACTGGTTCAATACCCCCACTTTAAAGCTGCAGTGCCCTGCAGGTGAAAGTAATGGATTTGTGTGGGCATGGGCAAGTCACAAGGCGGACAGACTGTTAAAAACTGGTTCAGGACCCCCACTTTAAAGCTGCAGTGCCCTGCAGGTGAAAGTAATGGATTTGTGTGGGCATGGGCAATTCACTAGGCGGACAGACTGTTAAAAACTGGTTCAAGGCCCCCACTTTAAAGCTGCAGTGCCCTGCAGGTGAAAATAATGGATTTCTGTGGGCGTGAACTCATTATAATGCGGACAGACTGTTTAAAACTGGTTCAAGGCCCCCACTTTGAAGCTGCAGTGCCCTGCAGGTGAAAATAATGGATTTGTGTGGGCGTGAACTCATTATAATGCGGACAGACTGTTTAAAACTGGTTCAAGGCCCCCACTTTAAAGCTGCAGTGCCCTGCAGGTGAAAATAATGGATTTGTGTGGGCGTGAACTCATTATAATGCGGACAGACTGTCATTAGCTGACACAAGGCTCCCGCTTTAAAGCTGCAGTGCTCTGGAAATGCAAGTGAATTTGTGTGGGTGTGGCACATTATAAAGCAGACATAAAACAATTAGGATTTGTGTGGGTGTGGGCAGATTATGAGGCAGCCACAAACACATGAGGATTTGTGTGGGTGTGGGCAAATTATCCATAATCTGCCCACAGACATTGACACATTAGGTTTTGTGTGGGCGTGGGCGCATTATGAGGCAGACATAAAAAATATCATCTGGCTTTGCTGGCTGTCACAAGACACCCTACCAACGGCTACAGTGACCTACAGTCGTGTGTATATGAACATATATAATTAGATGAGCTTGACAGGGTGTGCGTGTGTGCCTGCTGTACGCGGCGCATGTGCACATATTGAACCAAAAAATAAATGAGCTCTAATGGCATGATCAGTACCAAAGGTACATGCATAGGGAGGGTTGGCCCAAACCATATATATATACGGTGTGTATACGGTATTTTTGGCAGGGATTTCACCAAATATACAGTATTTACGGCGTTTATGTACGGTTCTGGCCAACCCTACATGTACACAATACACAACGCATGTATACCTATGGAATCATTGATGACATTTACATACGAGCAATCATGTACGGAGGACATGCGCAAACGGTTCTGGCCAGGACCTGAAACAAATTGAAACCGTGCATAGGTGGCACCTTACACGATCTGGCGATCTGTTCTGTTCTGTTCTTCTGACATCTGCATGTGTTGGACTACCCTGAAGTAGAAAGGAACGATTGTGGTGCTCACACCCACACCCACACCCTCCCACACCCCGCACACACACTTGAATATACGCACCTGGGGATCATTAAGAAATGCGCCCTCTGATAACCTGGAGCGATGAAAGCTATTGCATCCCAGACCCTTCATGAGCCTTGGTAACACGCCTCCTTCTCCTCTGTGATGTTCACCTGCAGAACAAAACAAAGCAGGTGTGGCTAACGCATGTGTGTGTGCGTTGTGCAATGTGTATGTATGTGTTCCTGTGTGTGTGTGTGTGTCTGTGTGTGCGCGTGCGTTCCCATGCACACATATGCATGCATGTTTGTGTACCTGTCAATCTGCATACAGCATACCCTATTTCAAACAACAATGCACGACAAATCACCAATCACGCTGCAACAGCTGTCGTTACAAAAGTAAGGTTCAACTCTGCAGGGTAGTGAAAACTCTTATTCAGCAATTGCTCTACCACAGGTAAAGAACACAAGAATCTGTGCGCAAGGAAATAGAAGAGGCATCTGTTTGAGTGTGGGTGTGTATGTGTGAGTGTGTATGTGTGTGTAGGTTTTATTCCATCCGTGGGGAGGAAGGGACAGAAGGGGGGAAAAAGAAAATGGGAAGGCAAGCAAAAAGTCTGCAGTTTTCCATGTGGAGTAAGTTATGACGATGCCTTATGGATTATTCTGTCGAGAAGATTTCCTGCAACCTTTCAACACAACATATCTCTCTCTCTCTCTCTCTCTCTCACACACACACACACACACACACACACACACACCCTCTCTCTCGCACACACACACTCTCTCTCTCTCTCACACACACACACTCTCTGTACACACTTGAAACACATCCAACATTTAGCTTCACTATGCCCACACAACAGTTCCTCGAGCTGTATAAGCGCCAAGCAATCTTTGCCAGGGCCGTCATTGCTGCCCAGCCAGAGGAAGCCAGAGGAGACCAAGGCAGCCGTTGAGGCCTTGTTGCTAGCTGACCTCACCAAATATGACACCACCCACTCCCTCGTCCTCACGGAGCTCCTGGTGCCAATCTACAAGGGCCTGGCTGAGGAGAGCAAGCAGGCCCAGCTGGCGCACCTGTCCAGCAGTAACCCCGCACCTCCCTGCCAAAACTCAACATCTGCACTTGCTAGACTCAGCACCTCTCACAACCTCACACAACACTCAACACCAGCATACGAGACCTACACTTACAGGGCCTGGTAAGAAGAGGCCTCAACACAACAGGACAAAACAGGACTCGACACCTACACTTGCAACCTCTCACAACCTCTCACAATACTCAACACCAGGATTCAATACCCACACTTACAGGGCCTGGTAAGAAGAGGCCTCAACACAACAGGACTCAGCAGCACTCGACATCTACACTTGCAACCTCTCACAACCTCTCACAATACTCAACACCAGGATTCAAGACCCACATTTACAGGGCCTGGTAAGAAGAGGCCTCAACACAACAGGACTCAGCAGGACTCAACATCTACACTTGCAACCTCTCACAACCTCTCACAATACTCAACACCAGAATTCAAGACCCACACTTACAGGGCCTGGTAAGGCCCTTATCCTTTCCACAGCTTCTGGACGTACCTCCGTTTCCTTGGCCGTTCGTGTGTGCCGGTTGCAATGGTAGGAGTTCAGGGGATGCTTCGGACACAGAGGGCAAACACTCGCCGCCAACCTCTCCAAAGCTCTGGTGAAAGTATGTGATGTGTGTGTGTGTGTGTGTGTGTGTGTGTGTGTGTGTGCATGTGTGTGCATGTGCGTGTGTGCGTGTGTGTGTGTGTGTATGTGTGTGTGTGTGTGTACACGCATGGGTGAGTTGATGGTGATAATTTATTGGAAAAAAGGAGCACAAGCACACTCTCTTACGTGTGTCTGAAATTTTGAATTCCACACACCTGGAAGTTCGAAATCGAGGCGGACCCAGCTTTGACAGATTGGCTGCCCAGCTGGCTTTGCAGGTGACGCCCATTGAGGTGCAGGAGCGAATTTTTAGAACTGTCCACACAGAAAGGGCCGTCCACATCTGCAGCATAAGATGACTCGCACACAAAATTTAGTGTGGGCACATAGCTTGCAGCGAGGGCACCTAAATGCTACTGAGGGCCATGAGTTTTCTGTGAGGGCGCACAGCTATCATTAATGGCACATTGCGTCATTCAGGGCACGTTAACGCTACTGAGGGCACACTAGTGTGAATGAGGGCACATAACATGTCAGTGAGGGCACACGACCTTTCGTGTAAGCAGTTACTTATATATTGCTGAAAGAGAGAACTAAGGGTGGTGTGTGTTGATGCAGGCTGTTTAAGGCGAATGCGAGCATCCGCACCAGAAGGACCCTTGTGGGTGTAAGAACATCATAGGGGCGATCAATGCGAGCATTGGATCATAGGGAAGAGCCAAACTGAGCATCCGCACCAGAAGGACCCTTGTGGGTGTAAGAACATCATAGGGACAAGTTGTGAATCTCAAAAATGCCTTCTGCACTACGCTGCCGCACTAAGGGTGTGTCATAAAAAAGGTTTGGAATGTGGAGCGCTACACTGAGCTGCACTGAGAAATTGGAACGTTATACTGCCACACCTTAACACTGTACTGGAGGTTTGCATGAGGATACATTAGCCTGAGCTCCAACAAAACATTGGAGCGTGGAGCTGCTCAGACTTAGAGTAAGCCGTATCAGAGGTTTGACATGTGGAGTGAATACACTGAGCTACAACAAAGAATTGGAACGCGGATCTGCTCACACTTAGAGCATGCCATACCTGAGGATTGGAAAGTGGAGCGGCGGGAGGAGCGGTGGATTCTACTGGAGCTCATGGACTCCAAGGTTTGCTGCTTGAACGTGCTGCGCACACCCTGAACCTGTACATACAAACACACATGTACATATTATGTACGGCACACGTGCGTGGTTAGCCTTGATAAGTGTGTTGGTTGTAAATGGCTGTGTGTGTGAGCACATGTGCTGTATGTAGCGTACGCCTGCTCCTATACATACAAGATCATATGGCGCATAGGAGGCGTGTGCGTGCCATGTGAATGGTTCATTGGTTGTGTACATATATATATATGCGCTGTTTGGTTGTGAAAACACTTATGGCTGCCACATGAATGTGTGTGTACGTATGTACCATATATGGCTTGTCATGTAAAGCCTGCACGTGTATGCATCACCAATATGGTGCACCAAGATGGTGTATGCATCACCAATATGGTGCTGTAAGATGGTATATGCATCACCAATATGGTGCACCAAGATGGTGTATGCATCACCATTATGGTACTTTAAGATGGTGCATGCATCACCAATGTGGTGCACCAAGATGGTGTATGCATCACCAATATGGTGCTTTAAGATGGTATATGCATCACCAATATGGTGCACCAAGATGGTGCATGCCTCACCAATATGGTGCACCAAGATGGTGCATGCATCACCAATATGGTGCACCAAGATGGTGCATGCATCAACCAATGGACCATTTACATCACGTGTGTATGTATATACCAAGACAGTCAATGGACACGTAAGTGTGCATGGTGCATGCAAGCATGCGTCAAGCAATGGACCATTTTACATCACGTGCATAAGTCTGCACGTGTATGCACCAAGGTGGTGCATGGACACACAAGTGCACATCATGCATGCATGCATGTGTTGACCAATGGACCAATTTACATCACGTGTTTATGTATACACCAAAATAGTGTATGGACACGTTAATGTGCATGGTGCATGCAAGCATGTGTTGACCAATGGACCATTTTACACCACGTGTATGTCAAAACTTGATATACAGCAATTTAAAAACGCATGCGTTAATCAATGGATTAATTGCATCACAAGTACAAGCCATTACTGATTACAGATCACATGCGTGTTTAAACTTGACGCAAAGCAGTTTAGAGTTTGCTTAGCTCAGATTTTGCTTTTGATTATATGCAAAATGGTTGAGTTGCGTGCATACACAAAGCTCAGGTAGAGATGGGCTCAACGTGTTGATGCTGACTGAATGGAGCAGAGCAAGCTCATCGAACTAGCAGTGTGCTGCACCTCTGAACTGTGACATATCACCATAGCCATACATACGGTATTTCTGGCAGGGAAATCACCAAACATACGGTCATATATGGTGCGTGTGTGTATATACCGTTCTGGCCGAGACACGGTAAAGATGCGTGAATGGTGTGTGAAATGCTGCTTTGGATGGTGCAGCCTGTTAGGTGATTAACTGGGACAGTACAGCTACCGGTGCACATATGCA
>Ga0307942_1003274_pt1 | contig 13127 bp, 17 predicted proteins | sample OrgLakmetagen175_FD_201846 | JGI IMG/M metagenome (GOLD analysis project Ga0307942, IMG submission 201846) | Saline water microbial communities from Organic Lake, Antarctica - #175 | ecosystem: Environmental > Aquatic > Non-marine Saline and Alkaline > Saline | place: Antarctica: Organic Lake...
GTCTGTGGACATGTCCAAAAGTCAGAGGCACACGAGCTCGGGTGCAGGCCACGGGGTGAGTCAAGCCAACGAAGCTGCAATTTACCCCAAACTTACAGGACTGTGCCAGCATGAGATAGTCAGTGGAATTTGAAGAAATGAAAACAATGTGGGACTGTGCAAGCCAGTTATGGGTGCCTGGTAGGTCACGTGTGCATGGGCGTCCGTATCTCAGTTTTTGCCCCATAACTCTGCAACACTTCAGTTTTAGGTCTTAATGTGTATGCAGAAGGATGCCTATTTGAAAAAGGAGCAGATTGGTACCCTTTTAGTCCTGGTGGGGGCACCAGAAGGGGGGTTTATGGGGGGCAGGGGGGTCCACCCCAAAAAGTATATGCGTCTTCCACAAAAAGAAACAGCCTCCTGGGTGTATACACAAGTTTTTTAGGCAGAGAAATCACCATATATACGGCCAGATCTGATGTATATACACGGTTTGGGCCAACCCTACTCATGCATGCCAACCGCCAGGGGCACCAGAGCTGCATTTCAGCTCGGAACAAATGCACGCGTCAGGTTGGAACCTTTATGACACGTGTGCATGCATACTGATGGTTGGTACCTTTATGGCACGTGTGCATGCATACTGATGGTTGGTACCTTTATGGCACGTGTGCATGCATACTGATGGTTGGTACCTTTATGACACGTGTGCATGCATACTGATGGTCAAGCGCTTATTTCTGACGTCTGCAGGTCTGTGCCTGTAACAAACACGCCTGAACTTGCCAGCACAAGGGCATTGCGTACATGTGTTTGCCCTCTACCTCTCCAGCACCTACTTGTACCTACTGGTACCTACTTGTACCTTTAGCACACGCTGACGACAAGCACGTGCTATTCATCCAAGGTCGAAAGAATAATATGTAGGAATGGCCGTAACTAAACATTCAAACCAGGGCTGTGCAATGACGGTGTGACGGTAAGGTTCGTCAGAATACGGTCTGACGGTTGACGCCGTAAATGACAGACCGTCAATTCGAAATTTGGGAATCGTCATGACGGTTCATGACGGTACGGTTGACAGAACGGTCTAAAATCGCAAAAAGGCCAAATATTGGCATTTTGACCCCAGAATGGCCATTTTGGCTCTTTTCTCCTCATCTCTAAATGTTGCATGTGTGTTATTTGCTATTTGTACAAACAAACAATTGGTGAAATAATGAAATGAAAAGAAAAGAATAGCAAAAGATTTGTGTCTTGACCAGGATTCCAACCCTGGTCTCAACCTTTCACAGCAGAAAAGCACTTAACATCGGATTTACACAGTAATTACGGTGGTTAATCCCCTCCACCGTCTGGGCGGTCACACCGTCATTCCCGAAACACCGTCATTTTGACGTTCTGACGGTACGGACCGTCAACCATACTGTAATTACGGTGCAAAATTGCTATGACAGTGTCATTGCACAGCCCTAATTCAAACGCATACTATACATCATATACATGGTACGTTCAGCAAAGGAAATATCATATATCCAACATGTACGGTACAGCTCTTGTCACTCTCCTTGTTGAACATCAATCCTCCCTTGTAGAACATCAATCCTAAAACCTCTGAGCACACCTGCACCCACAACCACCCACATCACAACATTTCATACAACCCATACCACACACAAACCCACCAGCAGCAAAGCCATCTGCATGGGTCTGAAAACGCCACGGAACACGGCAATCGCAAACTCAAGCACAACGTGCTGCTCTGCCCGCAAGTTATCACGTAGTTTGATGACAGCCTCATGCGCCTGTATGTGAGCAAAACGCATAATGCGTGTTGTATGTGTGTGCGCGCATGTGTGACTGTGTGTGTGCATGCGCATGTATGTGTGTGTAGGTATGCAAGTGTATGCATGTAAACGCGATAATATGTGTGTGTGTGTGTGTGTGTAGGGCACGTGCTTAGGTACGTGTATGTGTGTGTGTGTGCTGGTTATGAAGCGTAGCTTACAGCTTATAGCCTTAAAGCACAATAAGGAAAACTAGTTTGTGGCACGCGGCGCCTGATGTTTCCTCCCGCTAACACCTTGCAAGCCATACCACGCGAATAAGGAGCATAGACCCACACTAACACCCACACTCACGCACAAGCATGCATGCAACTACACCCACAAACCACAAGCCTGCCAGCCTTGAAGCAGGTCTGCCTATTTTTGATACGATTTTTGCACGGACAGAGACAAACACACGCCTTGAAGCAGGTCTGCCCATTTTTGATACGATTAACGCACGGACAGAGACACACACACGCCTTGAAGCAGGTCTGCCCATTTTTGATACGATTAACGCACAGACAGACACACACACACGCCTTGAAGCAGGTCTGCCCATTTTTGATGCGATTAATGCACAGACAGACACACACACGCCTTGACGCAGGTCAGCACATTTTTTGAATGCTGAGAAGACAAGCACACGCGCCGTGATATACATCAGCACGATTTTGGTGTGGTAAGCACACACCCACATACATATGTATACATATACAAACACGGAGACACACCTTGATGTAGGTCAGTGCGTTTTTGGTGTGGTACGTGTCGTGGGGCAAGTTGGCTTGGATCTGGATGTTGAGGTGTTTGCGCTCTTCCATTATTGGATCTATCTTCTGCAAAAACATGCGCTTCAGCTCAACCACCTCTCGCTTCTGCTGCTCGCTCAGGTCGGTGGATTTCTGCACAAGTGCGCAAATAGTTACACAATGAGTGCTGTGCAGGCTCTATAATTGAACTGCTACCTCGCGCTTTTTGAGGAGTTGTAGGCGGGCCCGCCCAGCATGGGTTTGTGTGCGTAGAAAAGAACTTGCACATAAATAAGCAGTGCGGTTTTGCAGGGCAAAGAATTGGATGTAGAAATGCTTAGTGCACTTTTCTATTAACTACTGCACAAAAGATAGATGGCTAAGCATATGTGCTGCAGGGTTTGCCTTGTATGACTCATCAAGTGCTTGCTCAAACCAGTGGACCTTTGCTTGCCTTGTACCACTCATCAAGCGCTTGCCTTGTATGACTCATCAAGTGCTTGCTCAAATCAGTGGACCTTTGCTTGCCTTGTATGACTCATCAAGCGCTTGCCTTGTATGACTCATCAAGTGCTTGCTCAAATCAGTGGACCTGCGCTTGCCTTGTATGACTCATCAAGCGCTTGCCTTGTGTGACTCATCAAGTGCTTGCTCAAATCAGTGGACCTTTGCTTGCCTTGTACGACTCATCAAGTGCTTGCCTTGAATGACTCATCAAGTGCTTGCTCAAATCAGTGGACCTTTGCTTGCCTTGTATGACTCATCAAGCGCTTGCCTTGTATGACTCATCAAGTGCTTGCTCAAATCAGTGGACCTTTTTGCTTGCCTTTATGACTCATCAAGCGCTTGCCTTGTGTGACTCATCAAATGCTTGCTCAAATCAGTGGACCTTTGCTTGCCTTGTATGACTCATCAAGTGCTTGCCTTGTATGACTCATCAAGTGCTTGCTCAAATCAGTGGACCTTTGCTTGCCTTGTATGACTCATCAAGCGCTTGTCTTGTATGACTCATTAAGTGCTTGCTCAAACCAGTGGACCTTTGCTTGCCTTGTACGACTCATCAAGCGCTTGCCTTGTATGACTCATCAAGTGCTTGCTCAAATCAGTGGACCTTTGCTTGCCTTGTATGACTCATCAAGCGCTTGCCTTGTATGACTCATTAAGTGCTTGCTCAAATCAGTGGACCTCTCGGCACACAAATTAATGGCGTACACACTTTTCCATGCTTGCCCTCACTGCTACTAATATCACCTCTTGCAACTGTTTTCTACTGAAGTCTGTGGGCTTGCATTTCTGTGTAGAAGCACAGCTCACCAAGGCACCAAGTTTCAACCTGGCCAAAGAGCAGGAAAGATTCTTGCTTCAACTTGCTCCGGCTGCGCTTGAGCAGCGAAGGCTTTCAACACCAACCATCATTTGTGGTAAGACTATAGCATGCCACGTGCACACAATACACGAACACGCCCTCAAACACACAAACCTGTGCCATCCCCCTCGCTCGCAAAAAACATGTCGACCTCTGTTACTTACGGATATTTTTTACATTAATCACACCATGACCCATAAGTAAAGTGGGCCAGATCTGTACAGCAGCACCGTCAAACAAAGCTCTTAGCAAAAAGGACCCTGTAATTATTCACACGCTGGCATTCACCTTCATCACTTTTCCCCTGCAAGCGGCAAGATCAGACGCTTAACGAGCAAGCATGCACAATGGCTCCCTTTCACAGCTTCTCACACCACAAACCAATTTCCAAGCTCATGCAACACATCAGCATCTCACAGCTTTACACATAGCTTCACACATCTCACACCAATTTCCAAGCTCATGCAGCACATCATTCCCGCCACACGTTCATGCACTACGAATCCTTTCACAGGCACATGCACCACAACTATCCTTCTACAGACTTACGCATAACGACTATCCCTCCACATAGTCACGCACCATAACTACCTTGTCACAAATTCACGCACTTTGAATCCTCCACAAATTCACACAATTACAGTCATCCTTCCACACATCCACACACCATGAGTCGCTTCCACTCATTCAGCAATACAGGCGCAGCCTATTGAATCTACGCACCATGACTTCCTTCCACACGCAGCCTATTGAATCTACGCACCATGACTTCCTTCCACACGCAGCCTATTGAATCTACGCACCATGACTTCCTTCCACACGCAGCCTATTGAATCTACGCACCATGACTTCCTTCCACAGGTTCACGATTTCAGCCTCGGTGCTCCCAAGGTACTGACGCGACACCACTATGAATTTGCGCGTCTCCAAGGGCTTGATCACGCCCAGGCGCATGATCATCATGCTCTGCGATGACAAGCATGCAGAGGGAGATGCAACTGTATATAGGAACAACATGATGAAGTTGCGCGCGCCGCTAAGGGCTTTGATCACGCCATACACACGGTCATGTTTTGTACATAGCAGTAGACACTGAGTTTTTAGGATGGACTGCAACGTATGCAATTTGTTGAGAAGACAGTGACACATATCAGGAAACAAAGTACAAAGCAAACGGTGCTGAGGGCGCTTGAAAAAGCACATGATGGATTAGAGCTTGATAAAGCACATGATGGATGAGAGCTTGAAAGGCAGGATCAGCATGCTAGACTCAGCAGCAGCAGCATGCAAAAACCTGTAGGTGTTAATGGCTAGGTCAGGGGTTGCAAGAGGAGCAAGACGCCTGTCTGGTCTTATAGCATAAACAGGGCATGCAAGCACATGCGTGTGGCTGGCAAGATCTATAAAAACAACCTGTATTGCTCACACACATAGACACACACACAAAGACACATACACACATGCATTTCAGTGCTACTTGCTGACGCGCATTTCGAACTTAATTGTCGTTTTGTGTTTCTGCCCAAACACGGTTTTTGGTGCACTTGGTTCTGTTTCTATGCATACAACAAACCATGCAGCAAAGCAATAACCGTAGATCGAATGAATGCGAGGTTAAAAAACCAATTAACAACCCACTAACTAAAAAAATTACGCGAGCACTGTGAGGGGGGCAACATTTAATTGATAAAATGCGAGGGCATTTTGGCCCTTTGAGATGCACGTGCGCGCGTACGTGCGCATGTGAAGGGATTGAAGGCGCCCTATTGTGAAGGGAGATTTTGATACACACATAGCTGCTCCCTTGGGTCAAAGTCTGGCTATTTGGAAAAAAAAACGTCAGTAAGTGCTCCTTCTTTTACTTCTAGCGGCCACTATCCAATCTAGCACTCCTCCTCCCCTTGGCCATGCCACTTCTTATCTGTGTGTGAAATCCACTCATCCTCATTGTCCCTCCCCCTCCTTATCCCCCTCCCCCTCCCCCTCCTCCTCATACCCCTCCTCCTCTTCTCTCGCTGCTGCTGCTGCTGCTGCTGCATCCTGCTCTGCCTTCTGTCGCTGCCCTGTGCTCTGCAACCCGCACTACATGGGCCTCTCCTGCTCGCTCTGCCCCCCTCTCTTGAGCTGTCCAATTGCTGGGCTTGAAAAAGTCGCCCACGCCATGCTATTTAACCCCCTTGGAAGACGGTTTGGGAGGCCTTTCCGGCCAATACCTGTTGCATGCTCCCAAGATAAACTAGCTTTGCCCAATTTGAGCTTTGCGAGGCCCTTGTATTTTAAAATTACCGTAGAGACGGTATATCACCGCGTACCGCGAATGTTTCTGAACCCCTCACGGTGTGTCGGGAGCATTCAAATAACTAATGTTACACGGACCTCGCGAAGCTCGTATTGGGGCTAAGTAATTAATTCTGAGCATGCATGGGACAGGCTGGGAAAGCCTCCCAAGCCGCCCCTCTCTTAAGGAGGAAGGACACAGAGGAAGGACATGTTGAATCCCTTCACATGAGCATGCACTCACACGTACGCGTGCGCACACAAACGTACCCGCACGCACAAACACACATACGCGCACAAACACGCACAAGTACACAACGCACGCACACACGTAGGTACACAACCATATACACACGCACTCACGTACACAACACACGCACACATGTACGCGCACACACACGCATGTATGCGCATGCAAGCACACATGCACACGTACGCGCACGCACACACGTACGTACACATGTACGCATACACACGTACACACGCGCACACACACATGCACACACAAGTACACAACGCATGCACTCATGAACTAAACAACCATACACACACTCGCGCACATGTATGCGCACGCACACACACGCACGTACGCGCACACACGCACATATGCGCACACACGCACATGTATGCGCGCACACTCGCGTGCATACGCATTTGCGTGCAGCTCAGAGGGCCAAAGGCCCTCGCGTAGGCATAGCTCAATGCATAGCTCGCATTGGGATTTTATTTGAAAGTCGCATTGGTCACATATCTCTATGGTAGTTATTTGTTGTGCTCGCAACTCACCGCAAGGGGTCGAAAAACATTCGCGATACGCGGTGATATATGAGTACCGTACAGTAGTCGACACCTCTAGATGTACACAAAAATGCTCATGAGAACTGGGCAACGAGAGGGACTGACCAAACCAAAATACATGCATGGTTGTATGTGACGAATGAGAGGCACAGGAAATAATTACGACCCACAGCATGTTGCTTTGTATGGGTAACGTATTAGACGGTCAGCATGGTCTGAAAAGCTGGTGCTTGTTGCTCTCACATCACAGCTGGACAGTGAGGGAGACTCGGAGGCGGTCATAGGTGACAAATTAATTGCAGGCCCTACCACCAGGGCATACGCATACGCATGCAGACACGCGTGCGCACACGCATACACACATGCAAACGTGCACGCACGTACACACACGTACACACACGTACACGCAAGCTACACATAAGACACACACATACCACGTCCTTGATAAGTCCCTCCAGCTCCTGTGCATTTTCTGCGGCCTGGCTAGAGCTGCTGTCCACATCCACAAGCTTCAGGGATAGCTCCTTCACATACCTGCGTGCCAGTTGTGATATGATGCTAGGCTGATCATACAAGTACGTGTAAAGACGAGATAGGGGAAACGATTGGACATGAAATAGGAGCAACGATAATAATAAATAGGAGCAACAGTTTGTACATTTTTTAGTGGTCTGGCTTAACGCTTGACACATAGACCCATGCACGCATGCACACGCTAGGCTGCCAGGCTTACAGGCAAACTAAATGAAGCGCACTCACATTTGGTACATTTTGTAGATCTGGTCGCTGCTGAGCTCCTTGATCATATCAGGCGTAAGTTCCACGAGGTGACCCCCCACTCCCTGTGATGTTGATTCATTGTTTGTTTGTTTGATCATATCAGGCTAAGCTCCACGAGGTGACCCCCCACTCCCTGTGATGTTGATTCATTGTTTGTTGTTACCATTGGAGCAGCGTCTGGTGTATAGCATGTCCGTTGCTGAAGGGCATTTCCTGAACTTGACTCTTAACTTTGTGCATCACATTAGAGTGGTGCTTGACGGCACTAGAGGTAGGGTCAGTTGTGGTGAAGATGTACAGCCAACACATGTGTGTACCTTGATATTGATACCACTTGCATATTGGTGTAAACCAGGCAAAATATGCACATACATATACACACGCGTGCGTTGGCAGACGAGAGAGGGGGGAGGAATGGAGGAGAAAGGGAAGCATATGAAAAAATAAGGAAAGCCCAATAAATGTGGTCAACGAAGGTAGGAGGGGAAGCCGGTAGCAAGCGAAATGCCAAAGGCAGTTCCTAGAAGAATCAGTGACTAGGAGCACGGCAATCAAACAGGAAGCGAGGTGGCACAGAAGCATAACACGACGTGTGCCGTTTGGTCATTGCTGCACGGCATACTGGAACGCTGCACAAGCATTTGCCTTCATGAGTGTGATCTTCAGCATGAACGTGCTGCCTTGTGTGCGTCCCATGTGTGCAAGTTGCGTGTCTCATTGCATACTATGTATGTGCAAGTTGCATGTCTCATTGCACATTATGTGTGTGCAAGTTGCGTGTTTCATTGCACACTATGTGTGTGCAAGTTGCGTGTCTCATTGCACACTATGTGTGTGCAAGTTGCGTGTCTCATTGCACACTATGTATGTGCAAGTTGCGTGTTTCATTGCACACTATGTGTGTGCAAGTTGCGTGTCTCATTGCATACTATGTGTGTGCAAGTTGCGTGTCTCATTGCACACTAGGTGTGTGCAAGATGTGTGTTTCATTGCGCACGATGTGATCTCTGCCGCACCACACTCTTGCAGGTAATTAATCCACAAAGCCTGATCTGTCGCAGGGGCAATTCATTCATTAGCACCTAACCCTGCCACTGACACGGCCTCCCCATCCGTTCTGCTATGCATGCTATATTCCCTTTTCTAGGTTTGATCACGCCCATCTTCTTTTGTTAAAGGCCCCACTTACTTTACAGTGTATTAAGCACACCCACTTTCCCTTCTACCTGCTTACATGGGTATATTTCGGTGTGAAAGCTCACATTTTCTGGACCTCCAATGTCAATTGTGTGATTATTTTTATTCCTGTGTACCCATCTCTGTTTCTATTTCACCATTGCAATGTTTCTATGACATTTTGATTACCTGAAGGGAAGCAGCCTCGTCATCACCGACAGGAAACTCGGTGGACTGCGAATGAGAGGTGCATGAGTGGACAGAAATAGGGGTTTGCGTGGTACATTAGGCTTGCATGGCGCATAGGTGGACATAAGTAGGGGTTTGCGTGGTGCATGAGGCTTGCATGGCGCATAGGTGGTCAGAATTAGGGCTTGCGTGGTGCATGAGGCTTGCATGGCGCATAGGTGGACAGAAATAGGGGTTTGCGTGGTGCATGAGGCTTGCATGGCGCATAGGTGGACAGAAATAGGGGTTTGCGTGGTGCATGAGGCTTGCATGACGCATAGGTGGTCAGAATTAGGGCTTGCATGGTGCATGAGGCTTGCATGGCGCATAGGTGGACAGATATAGGGCTTGCGTGGTGCATGAGGCTTGCATGGCGCATAGGTGGTCAGAATTAAGGGTTTGCGTGGTGCATGAGGCTTGCATGGCGCATAGGTGGACATAATTAGGGGTTTGCGTGGTGCATGAGGCTTGCATGGCGCATAGGTGGACAGAAATAGGGCTTTGCGTGGTGCATGAGGCTTGCATGGCGCATAGGTGGTCAGAATTAGGGCTTGCATGGTGCATGAGGCTTGCATGGCGCGTAGGTGGACAGAATTAGGGCTTTGCGTGGTACATGAGGCTTGCATGGCGCATAGGTGGACATAATTAGGGGTTTGCGTGGTGCATGAGGCTTGCATGGCGCATAGGTGGACAGAATTAGGGCTTTGCGTGGTGCATGAGGCTTGCATGGCGCATAGGTGGTCAGAATTAGGGCTTGCATGGTGCATGAGTGGGCAAAGTAGGGCTTTCCCACGGTGCATGAGTGTGAGTAACACAAGGTCTGCGTGCCACATACACAGTGCACAAGAAGCAAGGTCTAGGCTTTCGCATGGTGCATGATTGATAGACAAGGCATGTACCAGGTTGCACACAATCATGTTGACGTTTTGGCATGATCAGCAATGAGCCAAACACAGATGGCTGAAGGCAGGTTGTAACAGACATGCACAACTACGCACCTGTGCAAACACTAAGACACCTACATTTGTGTGAAATCATGCTTTGGCGTACACAGAAACCGAACGTGCTGCAGCCATCCTAACCAAGGGGGTGCATGCACCAACAACAGGTTATCGAGCGGCCCTCACTGCACAAAATAGACGCCACAGCGCACCCAAAAACGGACACGCCCACAAACTCAAATGAGCACCCCCATCCTTGCGCCCAGACACGGCATTCCTCCTCACCTCCTTGCTTTCTTGCAGGACTTGGATCTGCTCATTGCGCATTTTAATGAGCACCCCCATCCTTGCGCCCAGACACGGCAATCCTCCTTACCTCCTTGCTTTCTTGCATGACTTGCATTTGCTCGTTGCGCATTATAATGAGCACCCCCATCCTTGCGCCCAGACACGGCAATCCTCCTTACCTCCTTGCTTTCTTGCATGACTTGAATTTGCTCGTTGCGCATGTCCAGGACCTTCTCCAGGATGCTGGTACGGCTATGCAGGGTCGCGTTCTCTGGACACGTGTGTGCGTGTGTTGTATGTGTTTGTGTACGTGTGTGTGGACATCTGTGCATGTGCACGAGATGTGCAACCATGGTTGACAACACAAATCACTGGCAAGTACGAATAACCAAATACATATAACAGCTGCTGCAAATATTTACACCTCAGTGCAAGCCTGCCAAGATACACACACACACAGAGACATAACCAACATGGCACACAGAGTCGAGCACACACCTGAGTGCAGGCCTGACACCTTTGATGACAGCTCCTCAATCTGTTGATGCAGCTCCTGCAGCTTGGTCTGCATTAGCACCAAAGGAGAAGCACACAACGATAAGCATACACAATGGGAATGCTCTGCTTTCTGCACGTACCGTACTGTACTTTTATCACCGCGAACTGTTTTGACCCCCTCGCGGTGTGTTCGGAGCAATTAAATACTTAAATTACAAGGGCCCTCGAAGCTCGCATTACAATCAATTAATTAATTTTAAGCATAAACGGGGACAGGCCGGGAAAGCCTCCCAAGCTGCACCTCAAGGCCCCCAAGGTGGACAAACAGGTTGGGAGGCTGGCCCTCTCTTGGGGAGAAAGGACACCAAGAGAAGGGCGTCTTCAATCCCTTCACATGCGCATGCACTCAGAAGTACCCGCACGCATACACACATGTATGGGACATGTATACATATGTATACACGTATACACACACACACGTACGTACACACGTATGCGCACACACACGCACACACATACGCACGCACGCACGAGTACATAAAGCATGCACGCATGTGTGTACACAACCGTACACACACACATACACAACCCACGCTCATACGTACGTGCACGCACGCACACACACATACATACACATACGCACACAAACACGCACGTACGCACACGCACGCACGCACGCATACGTACACGTGCACACGCGCGTGCATACGCATGTAGGTGCAGCTCATAGGGCCAGAAGGCCCTTGCATAGGCTCGCGTTGTGTTTATTACTTATGTGTTGCCCCCCTCGCATAGCTCGCATTGGGGCTTATTAATTGGTTTTTTTCAAACCTCGGATTGGTACAGTACGGTATATAACCAAGCTACAATCAAGCAGCAGCGATGACGCTGAGTTTGGCTCCATAAATGTTATGTCAGTACTGTTTTCAACCTTGGCTCCATATTTGTTATGTCCTAAGTACTGTTTTCAACCTTGAAATGATCCATCCATGCATGGGAGAAGCAAGCGTGAACCTGTGAGGAATCAAATGCATGCTGACCTTTTGGGAGTACCTGGATGAAAGGCCTAAATGTGAAAACGCTGCATCCATACACAAGAGAGACCAGCAAAAAAGGCATGGGGAGCAACTGGGTTCATGAACAAGCTGCAAGTGTTTCTGACGCACACAGATGGAGTCTTAGAGAAACACAATATATTTGTGTGAAAGTAGCCGTATGCTGATTCTAAGACCCCAGAAAGAGTGGGCAAACGAAAGCTCGCTTCGTTGCTTGCACAGACTCACATGATCTGGCAGCCTCTGTCCACCCACGCAATACATATACACATATACACACACAAACAACCACAGCTGTTTTCGTCACAGATCCTAAAGCTCAAACACTTACGTTCTCAAGCCAGACTTCTAGCACTCCCAAAGAGTGCGCTGGGCCAAGTAAAAGCTCGATTGCTCTCAGCACCACGCACGTGCATTTGCACATACTTATCAACAGGGATGGGTCATACAGCGTAGGCGTATTATACGTCGTATCGTATTTATCACGTATTTATCCGTATTATACAAATTGCTCCGTATAATACGATTTTGGGCACTTAATGAATTTTGCAGCCACAAGCCCCCCAGAAACACTCCCAGGCCCTCTAGAGCCCCCCAGAGGCACTTCCAAGCCCCTCAGAGGAACTCCCAGCCCCTCAGAACGTAGCATGATCACTTGCTCATTGCTACCACAACCAGAAGGTGGTGCATGAGCGTAGATGAATTGTGCAACAGCTGCATTCACACAAGCCTTGGTCACTGCCCTCTTGCTGCAGGTGTCCAATGATTGTGTAGATGCTGCTGCTGATGTGCTTGCTGTAGTCCTGTGCAGGTGCCTCTCTTTTCCTGCATGCTCCTCCCTCTGAGCGCTAGCTTCGGCAATTTCTCCCATGCGAGCGCTGCGACTACGCCCTGAGGATTCCTGCCGGGTCAGCTTTGCATGCTGCTACACCTACGCTGGGATTCTGCCTCACGGACTGCTCGCGGATGCGGGGGCGGGGCACCGCTGCTGAAATCTCGGAATCCTGGCATCTGGCATGGCATCTGGCATCATGTAAATCTGCCCCTTCTGTCCCATAACAACAACACGATGCCACTCAGGGTCTTTACCAGGAGGCATTATAATGTTCTGGAGGCTGGGGGGACAATTCGTGGTGGTTGGAGGGTGGTTGGTGCAAGCC